>SAMEA3663069__coassemble_696_pt1 | contig 16257 bp, 16 predicted proteins | sample SAMEA3663069__metabat2_low_PE_007 | metagenome-assembled genome bin SAMEA3663069 (sample SAMEA3663069) | pig gut metagenome | biome: pig gut; feature: pig-associated habitat; material: faeces | place: France | collected 2012 | reverse complement strand
CCTGCATGTAGCTAGAGTGCTGCGGCTGCGCCATCACGCCGACGTTCAGCCGCCACTTCTCGCGGTTCATCCTCAGCATGAGCTGTATCTCGTGTATGTAGTTCCTGTACTCCGAATATCGGCTGAGGTCGCTGTCGAAATAGTCATCCATAGGGTTCTGAAGCAACGCAAGGTAGCTGTTCCACGAGCGGTAGGCAGGCACGACGGCGTCGAACGTTCCCGCTGGCAGCTCCGAGAAGTCGTATGTGGAGCGGTCGCTCTTGGTGAACGAGTACTTGTACTTGTATGACAGTTGCAAGTAGGTGCGGTCGGCAATGGGCTCGCTGTAGGTAGCCTGCAGGGAGTAGTCCCACGACTTCGCAGGCATGGTGTTGAAGCGGTAGGCACGGTAGGTGGAGTCACCGCCAAGGGCACTAACGAGCTGGAAGTACTGTATGTCCTGCGTGGAGAACGATTTCGAGTCCTCGTCGTCATAATCGCCGTCAACACGTAGGGTAACGTTGCGTCCTTTCTTTCCCAGCTTTCTGTTCACCTGCACCATACCACCCAGCTTGGTGGCGTCGCCGTAGGTAACCTTAGTACTGTTCTGGGTGTTGACCATGAGCCCCTGCTCGTCGAGCTTCTTTATCTCCTCATCGGCAAGGGGGTCGTCGGTGTAGTCGTAAGGATCCTCGTTGTATGACGCCGACGTCATGACGGTGTTGCCGTCGCTCTTCGTGAGCTGAATGCTCGGACGGAACATGATGTTCCACATAGAGTCGGGTGTCCACTCCATCCGGAACCTGCCGTCCCAGGAGTTCGAACGTGTGTAGGCCTGTGAGACCTTGTTGCCGTAGGAGCCCTGCGTGGCTACGAAGTTCTCCGACGACACCCTCGTCTGTGCGTCGCCATCAGAATGGTTCCATCTAATGGAGCCGTCCCACTGGAAGGTCTTGTTGTTGTTGTAGTTGAGATTGAGTCCTAACATCTTCGTGGCATTCAGCCCCTGGCGCAGACCGCCGAAGCCGCCGCGGGGGCCGCCGCCGAACCCCATGTCGTTGACGTTGTTGGCATTGGCGAACGCCATCATCCGGAACTTGTCGTTGAAGTATGCCGCCATGCCCCTCTCGGCATACCGGCTCTTAGTACCGATGCCAAGGTCTATATTCGAGAAGAGACCCTTGTTCATGCCTTTCTTTATGCCGAAGTCGAGCACCGTCTGCTCGTCGCCGTCGTCAATGCCGGTAACGCGGCTGAGGTCGCTCTGCTGGTCATAGGCCTTGATGGTGTTGACAATGGACGTGGGGAGGTTCTTTATGGCGGTCTTGGTGTCGCCGGTCATGAACTCCTTGCCGTCGATGAGTATCTTCTTCACCTCCTTGCCGTTGATCTTTATCGTACCGTCATCGCTCACCTCGGCACCTGGGAGCTTCTTGACGAGAGCCTCCAGCGTGGAGCCCTCCGGTACCGTGTAGGCGGCGGCATTGTACTGGAAGGTGTCGTTCTTGAGAACCACCTTCGGCGGCGTGGCGGTTACCGTAACCTCCTTCAGCGTGTGCGTGTCGTTGTAGAACTCCAGCTGTCCTATGCTCACGTTCTGGTTATTCGAGACCGTTACGCTCCTCACGATGGTCTTGTAGCCCACGTAGCTGGCACGCACCAGGTACTTACCGTCCGAGGGTGCGACAAGTGCGAACTGTCCTTTCTCGTCGGTGGTAACACCAGTAACATATGTGGAGTCGGCATTATCCCTGAGCAGCTGCACGGCAGCATAGGGAACAGCCTCCTTGACCTCTCCGTCGTAGAGATAGCCTATAATGGTTCTGTCCTGTGCCGTAATCGCTACGGCCACCATCAGCATAACCATCGTCAGTAATAATTTTCTCATAATTAATTCTATATTGATTGCCTTTGTTCGTAAAGTGCCACAAAGTTAATTATTTTATTTCTATTAATATGCATTTTTTCAACCAACAGCCATTTTTCGTCAACAATCAACATCATCGCAATAAAAAAGATTAGTTATTAATGACCTACGGAAAGACAGAGCATATATATACATAATGTGACTATCAATCCCAGAACGAAGAGAACTAGAGAAATATTTTTGTGGGGACAAAGCTATGTTCTTGCGACCTCGAAGCTATGTTCTTGCGGGAAAGGAATTATGTTCTTGTGGGGAAGAAGCTATGTTCCCAATGTTGTAATGCTATAGAAAACGATCGTTCGCTGCGTAGCGAATGATCAAAATCTACGCAGCGAACGATCGTTTGCAAGGCTGAAAATTCAAAGATTGAAAAGGGTGTTCCCACACACGCCTTACTGTCCTCCAATCCACAAGAATATCATTCCAAGCAGAACGAGGGCGAGGTCAACGGCCTTGGAGCGCAGGTTCTTCTCGTGAAAGAACGCCGCGCCAAAGAGGAAGCTTACTACCACGCTGCCTCGTCGCACCATTGAGACGATTGAAATCATGGCTCCGGGCAGCGACAGGGCGTAGAAGTAGGCGAAGTCGGCGGCACTGAGGAAGACGGAAATCATGAATATCGTTACCATACCATTGCCGTGCAATCCATCGGCAATGGCCTTAAGGAACGACTTCGGCGCCGGCGAGGAGCTGTGGTGGATGACTGCAAGGACTATTCCCATCATAATCATCTGATAGAAGTTGTACCAGCTCTGCACTATCATCCTGTCGAGTCCCAAGCCGCGGGGGTTCATGAGATACTTGTCATAAAGTCCACTTACGGCGCCAAGGACGGCTCCGGCGACAATGAACCATATCCACTTGTTATGCCTGAAGGAGATGCCCTCCTTCCTGCTGCTGCGCGAGAGCATGAAGAACGACACTACGGCGAGCAGGACACCCGTCCACTGCCATGCGTTAAGCCTCTCCCCATAGACGAGGATAGCCCCCAGCAGGACGAGCACGGGGCGTGTAGCGTTGATGGGTCCGTAGATAGTCAGCGGGACGCGCTTCATGCCAAGATAGCCGCAGATCCATGACGACAGCACTATGACGCTCTTGAGGATTATCCATTTGTGGACCTCCCATCCTCCGCTTGCCACGTGGAAGATGCTGCCGTCGAGCAGGTGTGTGGTGTAGGAGATGATGATGAGTGGCGCGAAGATAAGCGTGCAGAAGAGCGTGTTGAGGAAGAGCACCGTCGAGACAGCATTGTCCTGAAGGGCTTTTTTCTTGAACGAGTCATAAAATCCCAGCAGCGTTGCTGAGAGGAATGCGAGTAACAACCACATGATATTGTATATTGTATGAGGAATGAACTAATTGGGTTATTAGTACTTGATGTCGGAAAGAAAAAGAGCGTTCCCGGGCACGCTCTCGCCGGCATCGCTCCTGGTGCCGGTATCGACTGTCCGCCTGAAGGCCTCCAGGGTCATGCGTCCGCGTCCCACGTCAATGAGTGTGCCCACTATGGCACGCACCATATTGCGCAGGAACCGGTTGGCGGTGATTGAGAACATGTATTGCGTGGCATCCTTGTGCTCGAAGTGGGCGTCGGTGATGTTGCAGATGGTCGTCCTGACATCGGCACCGGCCTTGCAGAAGCATTTGAAGTCCTTCTCGCCAAGCAAGTACCGTGCCGCCTCGCTCATAAGCTCGAAGTCGAGCTTGTAGTGCACTTCCCACGAATAGCGTCGCAGGAACGGGTCCTTTGCCGTGTGAAGATAGTAATGGTAGGTGCGTGCCGTGGCGGAGAACCGTGCATGCATGGCACCGTCAACAGGCTCTATGTACTTGATGGCTATGTCGCGGGGGAGTATCCTGTTCAGACGGAAGGCGAGCTGGGAGCAGTCGTCGACGACACCATCACCGATGTCGAAGTGGGCGACCATGCAGCTGGCGTTGACCCCACTGTCGGTGCGCCCAGCCCCGGTGATGTCGACGGGCTGGCGGAGCAACGTGGAGAGGGCCTTCTCTATCGTCTCCTCAACGGAAGAACCGTTTGGCTGTATCTGCCATCCGTGATAGTTGGCGCCATCGTAGCTGAGATGTACGAAAAATCTTTGCATAATTAATTATTGTGCAAAGTTACTGTAATCCTAATAAATTACAAAATAAAAGCATAGTTGATTTAAGGGCAAAAAAAATGCCTGCCGCTTCACAGCGCTAGGCACTCAATCTCAATAGGTATTAGCTTTTTAAGGTAAAAAGATTGTATTCAGGATAACGCTTGCAAAGTTAAAGGATTTTTCCTTACCTTGCAAATTTTTAATGATTATTTTTTGTGTTAAGCAACACATTTTTACATTTTAACCATAAAAAATACGTTTTTATCATTTTATTTCATTGTGGATTACACTGTAAGAATGGTTATTTCTTCCGGTGCTGCGACTTACGGTTAGCACGCTGCTCACGGTATTTAGCCTTTTGCCTGGCACTTCCAGAGCCATGCGCGCCGGTGATATACTTCTTTTTCTTTGCCTTGGTCTTAACCTTCCCGTCATCGGCCTGTTTCTTTGGCGCGCTCTTGAAGGTTATTCCGTTTTCTATTATTTTCTCGAAATCGTCCATAATTCTTTAGAGGTAAAAAGTAAAGGGATAAAAAGGTGGTGAGGACAAAAGCGAAAGAATAAAAAGATGGGAGGGTAAAAGTGCAGGGACTTTTTTGAGGCCCCGCCTCTTCCCTTCACCTTCCCACCTTTCTACTATCCAGCGATTAGTGGTGGAACAAACGGACGCCGGTCATTGCCATGACGATGCCGTACTTGTCGCATGTGTCGATGACATTGTCGTCGCGTATGCTTCCGCCGGCCTGAGCCACATACTCCACGCCACTGCGGTGAGCACGCTCAATGTTGTCGCCGAAGGGGAAGAAGGCATCGCTGCCCAGGCATACGTTCTGGTTCTTGGCTATCCATTCCTTCTCCTCGTCACGCGTGAACACCTCGGGCTGACGGGTGAAGAAGTTCTGCCAGGCACCGTCACGGAGTACGTCGTCGTGCTCGTCCTCGGAGATATAGACGTTGATGGCGTTGTCGCGATCGGCACGCCGTATGTCTTCCTTGAACGGAAGGTTCAGCACCTTCGGACACTGGCGCAGCCACCACTCGTCGGCTTTGTCGCCGGCAAGGCGCGTGCAGTGTATGCGGCTCTGCTGTCCGGCACCGATGCCGATAGCCTGTCCGTCCTTGACGTAGCAGACAGAATTGCTCTGAGTATACTTCAGCGTGATAAGCGCAATCTTCAGGTCGCGGATAGCCTCTGGGGTGAAGGTCTTGTTCTTTGTGGGGATATTCTCGAAGAGCTTCGGGTCGTTGAGGTTCACCTCGTTGCGTCCCTGCTCGAAGGTAACGCCGAAGACCTGCTTGTGCTCTATGGGGTTGGGACGGTAGTCGGGGTCTATCTTTATGATGCAGTAGTTGCCGCGTTTCTTCTTCTTCAGTATCTCCAGTGCCTCCGGCTCATAGCCCGGCGCGATGACACCATCGCTGACCTCGCGCTTTATCAGCTTTGCCGTAGCCACGTCGACAGTATCGCTAAGGGCGCAGAAGTCGCCATAGGAGCACATGCGGTCGGCACCACGGGCACGGGCGTAGGCGTTGGCAAGGGGTGTCAGCTCGAAGTCGATGTCGTCAACAAAGTAAATCTTCTTCAGCGTATCGCTCAGCGGCAGGCCTACGGCGGCCCCTGCGGGGCTGACATGCTTGAACGATGCGGCAGCCGGCATTGCGGTCGCTGCCTTGAGCTCTTTGACGAGCTGCCAGCTGTTCAGTGCGTCGAGCAGGTTGATATAACCTGGACGGCCGTTAAGTACTTCGAATGGGAGTTCGCCCTCCTCCATATATACACGTGAGGGCTTCTGGTTCGGATTACATCCGTACTTTAATGCTAATTCTTTCATATAACTTATGTGGTATATGTAAATTCGCATGCAAAATTAACATAATCGTAATGAATATCAAAATAAAATGGTCATTTTTATTTTGTTGTTTCCTTTGTTTGCATTACTTTTGCAGTCAAGTAATTAGAGTAGTTTTTTGTAGTTATGAAGAAAGATCTGAAGAATTTGATTATCGAGCACGGGCACTTGCTTGCCGACGCCAAAGTCGTGGAAGCCGATTTCGAGCGGCTGTCGGAAAAACTGAGCAAGCACCACATCAACCTCAACGGCAGCTCTATTGAGAAGCTATGGGGATACCTCAAGTCGGCACCAAAGCCAAAGCGCAAAACCCTTGACAGGCTCTCGATCTTCGCAGGGTTCCAGAGCTGGGAGGAGCTGCAAAACGCCTTTCACGGCAATTAGCATGATGGAAAAAGAAACACTAAGGGGAATGTTGGAAAAGCGAAGCGGACACCACATAACGAGTGCCGCCGACTGTGAATGGCTGGCCCTCGACTTAAAGGCTAAGTTGGGGGAGGCTGTCAGCGTGAGAACCTACCACTATGCCACAGAAAGAAAATAGGAGACAAGTACCTGCATGAGGTTCTTGTCTCCTATTGTTTCTTTCTCATCAGCATATACCGCACCAAGAATGGTGGATATCATGCCGCTGGAAGACGAAGTGGATAGTTAATTCTATTCGCTGGTAACGGTCTTCTTCTCACGGATACGTGCAGCCTTACCGGTGAGCTTACGCAGATAGTAAAGCTTTGCGCGACGTACCTTACCGCGCTTGTTGACTTCGATAGAATCGATGTTCGGCGACTCGATTGGGAAGATACGCTCAACACCAACAGTACCTGACATCTTGCGGACGGTGAAACGCTTCTTTGTTCCCTCGCCTGAAATCTTGATTACTACACCGCGGTAGAGCTGGATACGCTCCTTGTTACCCTCGACAATTTTGTAAGCGACAGTGATGGTGTCTCCTGCCTTGAACGCAGGGAACTGCTTGCCGGTTGCAAATGCTTCCTCAGCAACTTTAATTAAATCCATTGTTCTGTTATGATTAAATGTTGTTTGTCGTTCCAACGCAACATAGCACAGTGACTCGTCCACGGCCAGCGGTTACGCCGAAAAGCGGTGCAAAGGTACAAACTTTCTGTGAATAATGGTAAGGAACGGCTTTTAATTTTCTGATTTTTAACGGTATGGGTGTTTTTTCCTGTTCCCGGATATTGCATTTACAGACATTCGAGCCATTACTATTCAAAGTAGAATGACAGTGCGATTATCTTTGAATGGGCTTCGGTTACAGAATTGGCGTAGGGTATGAGCTCACTATTGCGCATCTTCTCACCGTGCTTGGTATCAAGACAGTTGGAAAGACCATACATAAACTTAAGCTCCGGACGCAGCTTAAAGAACGGGAGATAGAAATCACAGCCAAGACCCAACTCAAGATAAGCATCGCTGCTCTTAAGCTTTACGATATCGTCATCCTTGCCCGAGAGATTGAGCATGGGATTGATACCGACCATGACATAAGGACGGTGGTTATTGAACCGTGGTGCGGCGGCAATGAGTTCGAAAGCGGTAGAGATGTAGGCGGTCTTCAGTTCCTGGGTCTTCTCGGTCGGGTTACCGTCACCATCAAGTTTCGTTATGTTATGGAACATCAGATGACGCGTCCCGAAATACATTGCAGGGGCGACACGGAACTGGAAATAGGTGCTCAAACGGAGCTCGGCAAGAACGCCGACAGTAAAGCCGGCATCCCAACGGTCCTGGTCCATGACGATTGTCTGCTGTCCGGTCGTTCCATCGTCAGCGGTAACCATCTGAGGACCTCTATTCACGAACTCCAGGTCCTGCAAGTGGGTGCCTACAAGGACCCCGAAATGTATTTTTCTGAGGTCGGTATAAGGTCTGTTCTGCACTTTCTGCTGCTGTGCCGATGCTGTTATGACACAGAGAACTAATAACAATATGTTGAATAAAAGACGTTTCATTTCTCATACAACGGAAACGTACTCGTTTTATTGTGGAAGAGATATTTAATGTTTCACAGTTATGGGTAATTACTATAATAAGCAGGTAAGGAAGGAATGGCTGTGCTATTTCGAAACAGTCTAAATTTTAACTTCCTTGAAACATTTCCATCATTGTTTTTAGGTATTCAAAAATGAATTCGTACCTTTGCATCGTACAAAAGTAGGTATCAGTGTCAGTCGCATTGCAGGTGGCACGCCCAAGGATAGTACATACTAAAACATTATTAATATATTAAAAGAATAAGATTATGGCTTACGTAATTGGTGACAACTGTATCGCTTGCGGTACATGTATCGATGAGTGCCCGGTAGGAGCTATCTCCGAGGGCGAGAAGTATTCAATTGATCCGGATGCATGCACAGAGTGCGGAACATGCGCTAGTGTCTGCCCTAACGAGGCTATCAGCCTTCCGGAGTAATAGAACACTGTTACTGATTCAACTTCACAGGCGGTACTTTTCAGTGCCGCTTTTTTTGTGCTTCTATCTCGCGGCATTTTATGTGCTGGCAAGGCCTTTTGAAAATCGAGTAGGAGGTAGACGGCATAAATAGAATGGTTACGGTATACATGCTAGTCAAACACGAAAAAACGGCAAGGAAATGAAATCCTTGCCGTTCATATAGTATTCAACTTGAAGACTACTCTGCAGGAGCCTCTTCAGTCTTCTGACCGAAGCTGAGAATCTGCTTGGCGGTAGCGTTGTTAGGATCAATCTTAAGAACCTTCTCGGCATACTCCTTTGCCTTCTCCGGCTGTTTTGTATTGTTATAGTTGATAGCCTCGTTCAGGTAAGCAGCGGTAAGAATAAGCTTGCTGTTGCTGCTGAGGTCAGTCTTGTTCTCATCTGTTGTGATAATCTTCTGATAGAGCTCGTTAACCTTGCTCTTGTCCTTAAGCTGGTTGTCAGCAATCTGAAGTTCCATGTAGTAAGCGATGTCAGCGATTGAAGGAGCCTTTGTGGCCATCAGTTCCCAAACACCAATGGCCTTGTTGTACCAGTCGGTCTTCTCTGCGCCCTTGGCATTGTCACCCTTCTTGGTGTAGATGTCAGCAAGGTTGCTGTAGTCGCTATAACCAGGGTTCTCCTCTTTCTCAAGATACTTCTGACTGTACTCGAGAGCCTTATTCTCATCACCGAGACCCATGTAAGCCTGACTGATCTTACCCATTGGCTTCAGGTTCTTCGGTTCCATCTCAAGAGCCTTGTTAAGGCTCGTGATGGCATTCTGATAATCCTTCACACCGAGCTGTGCACTGCCAAGGTAAGAGTAGTCCATGGCCGTAGGAGCCTTTGTAGAATCGAAGAGCACCTTGCCATAGTTGACGGCGTTGGCGAAATCGTTGGTCTCTACAGAAGAGTAGAGTGCGGCACGGGTCAGGTCAACATTGTTGTTGTACTTGGCAAGACCCTGCTTGGCAACTGCCAGAGCATCCTTATAGTCCGCACGGAAGAAGTTTGAATATGCCCACTTAGAGAAATCAGTGAAGCTATAATTAGATGCATCGCCTTTCTTGTACCAATCGATAGCGTCCTGGAAACGGTTCTGATTATAATAAAGGTCAGCGATCTTTGCCTCTACCTGATAAGTAGGGTCAATCTTCTTATATTCCTGGAGCATTCTGATTGCCTCCTCAGGAGCCGCATTACGGTTGACGGTTGCATAACGCTCGTAAGCGGTCTTGTTCTTTGGGTCTACGCTGATAGCGGTCTCATACATGGTGGCTGCTGGTCCTGCATCACCATCCTGAGCCTCTGCTACAGCAACATCACCAAGAAGGATGTAAGCGTCGCCGCAGTTGGCAAACTTCTTGTTGTTAATCATCGACTCGCCGATTGCCTTTGCCTCAGCATACTTCTTTACACCAAAGTAGGTCTGGCCGAGGGCTACAAGAGCTTTGGCATCCTTCTTGTAAATCTTCTGATACTTCTTTGCCAGATCGGCCGCCTCCGGAGAGTTTGATTCAAGAGCTTTCTGTATTGGCTGAAGGGCGGTCTTATAGTCAACATCCTGAGCCATGGCAGGAACTGACAATGCCATCATCAGCATTCCTGCGAATAAATATTTAATTGTTTTCATAATCGATGTAAATTAAACAGTTGGTCTATCGTTTCTTTGTTAGTTATGAATGAGTCGGACTCTTAAAAAGAGTTAGTGAAATTCATCTGCTGATTGAATCTGTCCAAATACTTAGCTTCTGTATCCTTATTCTTTAGTTTGTCAATCCTTAACCTCAATCTGCCTCATCTGAACGTCAGCACTATATGGCAGAAGACTGGAACGGAAGATGATGAGCTGACCTTTAGGACCTTGGATGTAGTGTGCAAAACTCCATGGGAGTCCGTTTATTGGGTCATTGATTAATGCGTATATTGTACGGATGAACGGATAGCGACCGTTAAAGAGATAAGCTTGGTAAGGCTTCCAGCTGTTCATTTCTGTTGCCTTGTCCATCTTGCTTACAGACATCACGTGAATGTTCTTCTTGAATGTGCAGTTCGTAGTGTCGCGCTTGTCGTTAAGCCAGTTCGAGCCTATCACTCCAATGGCGTTCGGTGTCTTCTCGACAAAGTCGATGACGCCCTGGCTTGTCTTTACGGCTGAAGCGTTGACGCTGCTCACTCCATGTCCTCCAAGGATTGAGTCCTCGCAGAACTTAACAGTACTTGACTTTGGATTGTCGAATACTATCTTTATCTTACCCCTCTTCGAACCTGGGTAAATCTGACTCCACTCTGTTACCTCACCGCTGAGAATGCGCTTAACGTCCTTTACGCTTATGCAGGTGTCGTTGTTATTCTTGTTCACAATAAGTGCCAAGCCGTCATAAGCCAGTTTTATGGATGTCGGCTGGAAGTTATTGTCCTGGAGATATTTGAGTTGTTTGGGTGTGAAATCGCGGGATGTAATGGCAAGACATATCTTACCACGCATAAGCATGTCAACCTCGTCATACTCATTAGTATAGATAGGTTTTAACTTTGCGTCAGGATACATGTCCTCGAACATCTCACGCTCTTCCTCTATGATTGGAGAAAAGCTTTCGTCAGAGGCGAAAGGCATCACCCCTGACGTTGGCGTATCTGTTCTACCGCCCTTGTGCTTCTTCTCCTGACAAGAGGGAAGAAGCGCAAGGGAAAGTATCAATCCTACGAATATGTAGAATATCGGTCTTTTCATAATTTGTTGAAACGTATTATTGAAGCTTGAAGGTTACAGGGAGTGTGAACCAAACAGCAGCAGGCTGTCCGTTATTCATACCCGGGTTCCACTTAGGCATTGAGTTCACAGCGCGGAGAGCCTCACGGTCAAGTGCGGGGTCAACGCTACGTACTACAGATGCCTGGCTAACAGAACCGTCCTTACCAACGACGAAGCGTACGATAACCTTACCCTGTACACCGTTCTCAGCAGCTACTGCCGGATAAACGATGTGCTGAGACAGCCATGCATTGACATTGCCCTTGAATGAAGGCATCTTCTCTGCGATGGTCAGAGGCTTGCTCTCGACGACCTGCTCAACTTTCTTCTCCTCAACTGGTTTCGGAGTCTCAATCTTGATAGGTACTTCGGTCTGGGTTACCAAGCTGTTGTTGTTTGTACGTTCTGTAGAACCTTCCTGTGTCTGGCCACCGGCGGCAGCACCCTCATCCATAGCCTTCTTGATCTGCGTGAGGTCAATCTGGTTCTTTACCTGCTCATCAGGCTTGATGACAGGGGCAGTGAACTGCACGGTCTTACGGACTTCCGGAACTTCTTCCTTCTTTTCCTCCTGGACAACAGGCTTCTGTTCTTCTTTCTTCTTCTGGGCTTCCTTCTTTGCCTGCTCCTCAGCGAGCTTAGAGGCACGCATCTCTGCAAGATAAGCCTCATGTGCTTTCTGAGCCTCGACAATCTGATTGATTCCGATAAGAGAGCCAATGATGATTGCAGCAACAAGCATTATGATGATAGCCCAGATGTTTCGCTTGCCGATGCCCTTACGAAGCTGATAGGCTCCGTAGGCTTTGTTTCGGCCTTCGAATATCATCTCCACCCACTGGGGTGAATATAGATCTATTTTTGCCATAATTGTTGTTTCGTTTTTAAATTGTTGTTATGTCCCTGACTTTACTTTGCACCCTTCTTGGCAAGCATTGCTGCCTCTTCCGGCTTAAGCTGGTCAATGACATAAGTACCAATACTGCAAATCTGTATCTCGTCGAGAATGTCAATCAGATTCTTATAAGAAGCTGTGTCGGTAGGCTTGATGACAACGGTAAGAGTAGCAAGCTTGTCGCCAGCCTTACCATTGAGGTAGCCTTCCTTCAGTTCATCCAGCTTTTCGTTATAAGTTGAATCATTGTACTTCATAGGGTTGGCAGCACGGTCAGCGGCGAGCTTTGCAGTAGCCTGCATGATTTCGTCTACCGGCATAGTGCCATCGTCGACCTTATGATATCTCAGTGCCTTGCGGATGCCATCCTTGCCCCAGGTAGTAGCCTTGAGCCAGTTAGGATCATCGTATCTTGGCACACCCTCTCCGTAGAACAACTTGTTGTCGCCGCAAACGTAGATGGTGATTGACTGAGAAGCCTTTGATTCGTTCTGATTCTGCTGTTTGATGTTCTTATCGTTACTTGGCATGGTCAGCTGCAAGCTCTGTGGCTTCGCCAGAGAGGTACAGAGCATGAAGAAGGTGATAAGAAGCATCATCATATCCACCATCGGCGTAAAGTCGACGCGGACATTCATTTTCTTTTGCTTACTATTACTCTTTGGCATGCTTTAGTCCTCCTGCTTCTTGTATGAAGTAATCAAATTGTAACGGTTCTCATCCATGTTCTGAAGTTCGCTCATGACCTTCTTTACAGTAGCGTACGGTGTGTTCTGGTCAGCCTTGATACAGATTTTGATCTGATCGTTGTTCTGACGAGCCGCGTCTACCCACTGCTGGAATTCACTCATTCCACCATTGATAGAATCGGTAGGAATGCCGTATGACTTAATCTTCTCAGACATCTGACTCTGTGGAAGATTGAGATAGCTTGAGAGGTCCTTCATAGGAACACCAAACATAGGGTCATTCTTGAACTTCTTTATCTGAGGTGCAGACAGCGTAACATTGTTGTTACTTGTCATTGTAGACAGTGCTGCCTCCAGGTCAGAGGTCTTGTCCATACTCATGAATATCTTGCCGGTCTTGTCGACAAGAATTGTCAGTACGTCCTTGTCAGGCACCTTCAGCTCCGAGACTGATCCTGGCGTAACGACCTTCACGGGCTCCTGCTTGACGAAAGTAGAAGTCAGCATGAAGAACGTCAACAGAAGGACCATGACATCGGACATAGGTGTCATGTCTATCCAGACGTCACTCTTCTTAATTTTTACTTTACCCATAGCGATAAAATTTTAAAGGGTTAGCAAAAATTAAGCCTCGTCTGTGTGGTTAGCTTCGTATGTCTGAGCAATAGTGTAACCAACCTCATCGAGGGCGTATGTCAACTTATCAATCTTGTTGGTGAAGTAGTTGTAAGATACAACGGCGCACCAAGAAGTTGCGATACCGAATGCGGTGTTGATCAGGGCCTCAGAAATACCAGTAGACAGAGCGAGAGAGTCGCCACCACCACCGGCAGCCAGAGCTGCGAATGAACGAATCATACCGGTTACAGTACCGAGAAGTCCGGTAAGTGTACCCAGTGTAACGATTGTTGCGATGATCGGGAGGTTCATTGTCAGAGTAGGCATCTCAAGCTGAGTTGCTTCCTCGTGAGCCTGCTGGATCTTAGCAACCTTCTGAGACTTCTTAAGTGCAGCGTTAGCACCAGACTCCATGTCCTTGTAAGCGTTCAGAGAAGCGAGTACAACGTTAGCGACAGAACCCTTCTGCTGGTCGCAGAGCTTGAAAGCCTTGTCGAAGTCGTTGCTCTTCAGAGCTGCCTTGATGTTTGCAGTGAACTTAGGCAGAGCGCCCTTACCGAAGGCTGTACGGAGAGCGAGGATACGCTCGATTGACAGTGCGATGACTGTCAGCAACAGTGTGTGGATCAGAGGTACGACTACGCCACCCTTGTAGATTGTTCCCCAAATGTTTGAATCCTTAACGGCACCTGTAGGATCGCCATTGACGAAGTGGTCAGGCATGCCGAGGAAGAACTTGAAGAAGCAAACTGCGATAACGAAGCATACAACGATAATCCAGAATGCGTTTCTAACACCAGTGAAGCCCTCAGACTTTTTCTTAGGGGCTACTTTCTTTTGCTGTGTAGTTGCCATAATTTTTTGTAATTTAAAATTTTAGTTATAAATTAATTAAGTTGTGATATTTATCTGATTTATTGTCGATTGCACATCTTTAGGGGACGGCTTTTGACCGCACCCCCCGTTTAAACACGGCAAAGATAATAATTTAGTGTGAACAACCGTGCTATTTAAGAACTTTTAACCGATTTATTTTGTATAAATATATTTAATGCAGACGTGCCAGAACATCCTTTATTCTCCTCATGGCTTCGCGTATGTTTTCGTCGCTTGTGGCATAGCTCATCCTGAACCCGTCGGGTTCTCCGAATGCGTCTCCGCCTACCGTTGCGACGTGTCCTACTTCCAGCAGGTACATTGCGAAATCAGTAGAGTTGTTGATGGTGTGCTGTCCATCGGTTTTCCCGAAGTAGCTGCTTATGCGTGGGAACAGATAGAACGCTCCGTCAGGAACATTAACCTCGAATCCCGGTATCTCCTTAGCCAGTTTGACTATCAGGTCGCGCCGACGCTCGAATCCCTTCCGCATGTCCTCAACGCACTGCTGGTCACCCATATATGCGGCAAGGGCAGCCCTCTGGCTGACATCACACGTACCGCTTGTGTACTGTCCCTGTAGCTTGTTAAAGCCTTTGACAATCCATTCCGGTGCGGCGACCCATCCCAGTCTCCATCCGGTCATGGCATAAGCCTTGCTGACACCGTTACAGATGATGGTTCTCTCCCTCATGCCCGGGGCCTTGGCTATGCTTGCCGTGAACCCGACATAATTGATGTTCTCATAAATCTCATCAGAGAGCACGTAGAGCTCATCATGCTTGACGATGACTTCAGCCAGGGCATTCAGTTCATCCTGCGTATATACGCTTCCCGTCGGGTTGCTGGGAGAGCAGATTACGAGAAGCTTTGTCTTTGGGGTTATCGCAGCCTCGAGTTGCTGAGGTGTTATCTTGAAGTTCTGGTCCAGTTCGGCACGGATTATCACCGGTGAGCCACCGGCGAGTTTAGCCATTTGTGGATAGCTCACCCAGTATGGTGCGGGAATAATAACCTCATCGCCAGGGTTCACAAGAGCCATGAACGTGTTGCAGACGCCCTGCTTGCCGCCTGTGCCGACGATAATCTCATTTGGTCCATAGTGCAGCCCGTTTTCCCTTTCCAGTTTCTTTGATATTGCCTGCCGCAAGTCAAGATATCCTGGTACCGGCGAGTATTTCGAATAGTTATCGTCGATGGCTTTCTTTCCAGCTTCCTTTATGTGCTCAGGAGTCATGTAGTCAGGTTCTCCGACGCTCATGTTTATAACGTCGATACCATTGGCTTTCATTTCATTGCTCTTCTGCGACATTGCCAGTGTTGCTGACGGTGCCAAGCGATTCAATCTGTCGGATAAATTCCCCATAATGCCGTTTATATTAAATATAAAATTGTTCGTTTCTTTCGATAATTGAACGCAAAGTTACTAATTTTATTATGAAAATACGAACATTTTGTAATAAGATTTAATGAAGTTTGAATATTATATCCAAAATAATTACAGTCTGCAGCTTGCCTGACACGACTTTATGAACTATTTTAATACAATATTCACACTTCCTTAATTCATATTACACTTCTGTCAGTTCGTGTCCCATTCTCTCCTTCTTTGTTCTGAGGTATCGGTAGTCGTACTTGTTCGGCGTAACTTCTATCGGGACGTTCTCGACAATCTCCAGTCCGTAAGCCTCCAGTCCCACGCGTTTCGTCGGATTGTTCGTCATCAGCCTCATCTTGTGAACGCCGAGATGGCGCAGCATCTGCGCACCGCAGCCATAGTCCCGTTCGTCCGGTTTGAACCCGAGGTGGACATTGGCGTCAACAGTGTCAAGTCCTTCCTCCTGCTGCAGCTTGTAGGCAGCAATCTTGTTCATAAGCCCTATGCCTCTGCCCTCCTGCTGCATGTAGATGAGCACGCCTTTGCCTTCCTTCTCAATCATCTGCATCGCCTTGTGCAGCTGCTCACCACAATCACATCTCTTGCTGCCAAGGATGTCTCCGGTGGCGCATGACGAGTGAACTCTTACGAGCACCGGCTCTTCCGGATCCCAATGTCCCTTTATAAGAGCCATGTGCTCCAGTCCGTTGCTTGTCTGCCG
>SAMEA3663069__coassemble_687_pt1 | contig 16559 bp, 8 predicted proteins | sample SAMEA3663069__metabat2_low_PE_007 | metagenome-assembled genome bin SAMEA3663069 (sample SAMEA3663069) | pig gut metagenome | biome: pig gut; feature: pig-associated habitat; material: faeces | place: France | collected 2012 | reverse complement strand
TGATTCAGTTCGCCGGTCTGGGCGTAGCCATGGCTAACGCACCAAAAGACGTGCAGGACACCGCCGACTATATAACCTATTCCAACGAGGAGGACGGCGTGGCGCATGTAGTTGAGAAGTTCGTCCTCAGCGCTGCACGGTAGTTGTCATACATATTTTATTATAACTCGGTTCCGCAAGTTACTGACGCTTCGCAGGGGCCGGTCTTGGCTAGAGAGTTGTTTCATTCAATTTCCGCAAGTTACTGACGCTTCGCAGGGGCCGGTCTTGTGCCGGCCCTCAAATAATGTCCCAACTTCTTTTAAAATATGTCGAACATTGTTCATTGACTTCCGAATATGAGTTATAAGACGACGTAGGCTACCATGTCTACTGTACAACAAAAAGAAAACCATCGTGCTCATTGACGGCACATATAGTTATCTCATGCTGTAGGCTTTCGGGAAGCTTTATCATCTGGGCATTATTGTTCCTCGCCTTCTCCTCCTTCATAAAGGCATATGTATCGGGCATTAGTTCCTGAAGTTTCTTAGCTAATGGCGACTTTGCACCCCATGTTATCTGAAAGCAACGCTTGCGATTGGGGTCGGAAAACTTCACGTCTATGATTCTGGCGTCATAGGCTGTATCGTCTACCCAAATCTTTATTGGAACACCAACACCTTTAGTCAGTTGCTTGTTCAACGCATGTTCGAAGGCGGAATGATAGACTTGTGGTATCGTTATAGCTGAATGGAATGTCGACCAATCGATTTCCTTTACCATCAACTGAGCAGAGTAATGCTTGTCGGTTCTTATGTCCCAGTGAACTTTATCCTTGCGCCTTGCTCTTTTGTCGCCGACCTTGGCACTATCGTTGCTTGACTCGGGAATGTCATAACGCTTGGCTTCATGCTCGTCAACCTTTACTTGATTACGTGTGGTCTTGACGATTATACCGTTTTGCGGATTATAGTCGACGATAAGAGTCAGAGGGTTACGCAGGCTCTTAAGCACAGGCGCAACACTTTGACTAATTGCAGGCAGAATTTCTTCCTCTATCAGTTTATCCTCCAGCTCTTCCATTATTTTCTTTTGCTTGTCGGACAGTTGCCCACCAAGCGTATCCATGAAGTGGTAGTAATCGTCAAGTTTACTCATGCCGTTAGTTTTGTTTGGTCATTGCAAATGTAAGCAAAGTTTCCGAAGATTGCAAACTTATAGCTACAAAAGTTTACGACTCGATGCCATTGAATGCCTTCTCATACTCCTCACGCGTTATCGGAGTCTGCGGGTCAACAATAAGAACTTCGTCGTAAGTCAGGCCATAGAGGTGGTAGACAAGAAGGTCGATCTTTTGCTCTAGTTTGGCTGTGTTTACAGTAGAACCTTCTTCTTTCTTTGCCAATATTATATCTACAATATTGCTTATTGACTTTTGTTGCTCTTTAGTCGCATTTGGAATTGGAAGTTGTTCGTACAAATACGTTTGTATTTCAGGGAAGGCTTCTGTCTTTTTAGTTGAAAATTTCTTTTTGTAATAGAAATCTAATGCCTTTGAGTTTATGCATCCGAGAATATATCTTAGATTGTAATTACAATTGACGGACCTCTTTATTCCATATATATTCTTATTAAAACCATAATGTTTATGTAAAGAAATAGTTGCTTCTAATTGAGAATCAACTCTTCGCAAATAAATAAGATCACTTGCAAAGAAAGATTTAAGCCTTCTGTATTCTTTGTGAGATGTCGGCAAAAATGTAGAATCCCATAATATAGTGTATTTTTTCATGTCTTGTCCAATAAGTGTAGCTATTCCATCATTATTCTGATGAAGGAATTTCTTAGACACTTCTGCACCTCTTTTGGATTCAGTCATTGATCCTAACGCTTTTCCTTTCTTATACATTTCTTGAAGTATAGAAATGATTTGTTCAGACAATCCTAGTACCATCTCATTATACTTGTTCGTTTTGCAATATGCGATGTTTAGATCGTCTTTCCTTTCAAACCTTTTATGTTCAGTTGTATAATCGTAATATGGAATGAAATTATTCTTTGATTCCTCTGCCTTGACTATTGTTATAACATTCTCTGTAACTGCCTCAAAGGGATTACATGTTAGTAGTTCTAATATATTGCAACTATCCATTAAATAAGAACGCATATTCATATCATCCTTGTTAAGGAGATAAAATTTAGGAGTAATAATAGTTACCACTCCGCCTTCTTTTACTAGATGCTTTATAGATAGTTCAAAAAACATCTTATATAAGTCTCCTGACCACTTGTAAATAGGGTATTGACCAGAAGAAACCACGACAAAGGGTGGATTCTCAATTACAATATCAAAGCCACCTTTAACCCCCAGCATCCATTCTGCATCAAAGAACGATGCCGATGCATTTTGGTCAAACATGTCCCACGAAGCGAGCAGACTGGCAATACCCGGCTGTACAAAGCCGGAATCTTCTATCGCTTTAGCGAGGGCTTTTCGTGTTTCTTTGATTTTGTTCTTTAGCTGAGCTTTCTTGAAATTACGTCCAGCAAGAAATACTTTATGATTAAGTTCTTTCAATTCCTCCTTGTAATTTCTTACTTCCGGCACAGCATCAACAAGCGAGCTGTCATAATCGACAGGAATCAGAGTATTTGCAGCCACAAAGTTTGCCTCAAGGTTTGGCAATGGGCGAATACCAAAGTTGTTTGCGGCATCGTCAGTCGGTCGCTGGTCAACAATAAGAGAAATGAAGAAACGGAGCTTGGAGATTTGAATGGCTATTGGCTGGATGTCAACGCCATAGATGCAATGCTCTATAATGTATAGCTTTCTGGCATAGTCAGGATCGTTGACACTGCGGTTGAAGGCATTCTCAATATCGTCTAAACGATCCTTGCGCTCTTGGTCGTCATTGCTTTCAAACGCCTGTTTAGCCTGATTCATTGCCTGTTCAACCATGAGATCATGCCACATCTTGTTGTCTGGGTCTATCCGTCTGAGAACGTGCACCATCATTTGGAGCATTCCCATTGGGAAAGCACCGGAACCACATGCGGGGTCAAGAACGCGGCAGTTGTAAAGTGCCAGCATTATATTTCTTCTCAGTTCGTCGGGCAGGACGACTTCCTCATCAGAATAACTTAACAGCGCACGATAAATTTTCTCATTTTTCTCACCGCACATTCGTTTGAGATGTGCCACAAGCGACTCGACGACCATATACTGCACTTCTTCACGTGGAGTATAGAATGAGCCGGTCTGCTTGCGGGCATTGCTTCCCGTCTCTGGTACATAAGCGGCAAGCAGATTTTCAAAGACCTTGCCAAGAAGTTCCGGATCAAGCGATACGTCCTGGTCGAGAGGAGTGTTCTCCTCGATGGTGAAATAATATCGATGTAATATTTCGATAAGTCCTTCTACACGGACGTGTTTCTTCTTTTTGTCGTTGTACCATCCGGAGAGGTCAGCATCGTCAGTACCACCGAAGAAAAGATAGTCGGGCACTTGCAACTTTGCCAGCGACGCCTTGTTCTCAGAGAAACCGTCAAAATACTTTTTGTGTGGTTTGTCGTCAAGACAATCGAACAATCCCCCGTTGAGGAATGGTACTCTGCTATTAGCTAACTTCAGGAATTCGTCGGCACCCCCTGCCTTAAAGTCATCTTTATAGCGCATGAGATTGTTGACATTGTAGCCTGGATTCATGCCATGATAGACCTGCTTCGGCATAAATCGACGGTTATTGGCAATATCCTTGCCCTCGGCAACGATGGGACGGTTGAGCATGGCAAAGAAAAGATTCTGTAATATGTCTCGATAGTAACGGCTTTGATTAACATCGTACATTAGTGGTACATCACCTTCGGGTGCGAAGTTTTGTATAAGATGCTCCTTGATGTATTTAATATCAAAGAACTCCTTTGGAATTAGCCGTTTGCAATATAAGAACCACACAAAGATAAGGCGCGTAATCATTCTGATAACAGCCATATCGTTCATTGGCTTGTCGACAGAATCTGTGTTTATGTCGTTAGGGAAACGAATTACTTGTATAGCCCAAGCATACCAGTCGCTCAGTTCGCCATAAAATTTCTTCGTGAGAAGTTCGCTTGAGAATACTTCCATCCAATGCTTATATAGTGCATCTAATGTAGAGTACTTCTCATTGCCAAGTTCTTCGAGTATGTCGATATGCCCACGATGAGGCTTCTTGCAGTTTATGTCGCGGAGAATAGATACCTTGCCGAGCTTCTCGCCATCACGCCATTGCTGGCTGTACTCCATCCGCTCGCAAGTAGAAAGTGCCAGCATGTCGCCTTGGCGGATTATGAGTATTACCGGTTGCGCCGATACTGTGCGGTTGAAACCACGGGTCAGTATTGCCATTTCGGAACGGGTAATATTTTTGTCGGATGGAATATCTACGGCAAATACCATCATTCCGTTATATTTCCCGGAACGGGTCAGCGACTCAACTTCTTCACTTGTCTTTGCAGTCCCTTGACCCAAAAGAGAATCATCGTCTATTTGTCCAATATAATATGTGGCTTCGACTTTACTAACAACATCCCTTAGACCTTTTGGCATTTCTGTGTGAAGTGCACCGGTATAGAACTGTACAAAAGGTATAGGGTCGGCAGTTACCTCGTTAAACGAAATCTTGAAATGGCGTAGCAAGTTGCAGCAGGCTTCATAAAGAGGCTTGCAGGCGAATTGCTTTAGTACTGATATGGTTTCTTGCATTTTACTTGCTGATGTTTATCGTGATACATATTCCCAGACAATGAGATCGAAGTTCTCAATCTTGAACTTATCCTCAAGTCTTTGTGTATTCCTTGGCGGAGTCTTAAGCATACCTTTGTGCGACTTGGCTATGTCGAGAATTATTGAGGTTGCTTGTTGTGGCACTTTCGCTTTCATCCATTCTTGCAGTATTGCCGACAGACGCTGTATCTTTGCTTCGTCGTGCGTTTCATCAATCCAGTCGGGAACAAAGCGGTTCTCTTTCTTGTGGAGACGGAGCATTTCAAGCACTTCAGCGCGGTTTAGTTCATGGAATGTCGGAGCTGCAGCCTTCTTCGGGTCGACTGGCTGGCACATGAGATAAATCTCACTGTATTTTTTATCGCTGCCTGCTTCACGGTGAGGATAACCAACGACCGCAACAAGACTTTCGGGAATGTCCTGTTGGAATAGGTCGGGCTGGAAGCGGAAACCGGAGTAGATACCATTTGGCATCTTGCGGAACACATCCTGTCGCTGGTTTATGAAGTCGAGCAGATCCTGACGGTAAACCTCGAAGGAGAAGTCCTTGAGCGACAATGTGCGTGGCGACTCAATGTCAGAGATGCTGTTGTGCTGTAGTTCCTCCAATAGCTTGTCGGCATTGTGGTCTTGAAGAGGATTGTCGGCAATCATCTTCTTGTATGACTCGTTGAGTTCCTGTGTTTGTGTACCTACAAGTGTCATCATCGACATGCGGTCTTGTATGCGGTCTTCCAAGTGAAGGTATTCCTCAAAAGATTTTGCCGGCCAGAAGTTGACGCAATGTATAATCTTGTTTGGCGAGCCGATACGGTCAATACGTCCGAAACGCTGTATCAGTCGGACCGGATTCCAGTGAATGTCGTAGTTAACTTGCACGTCGGCATCCTGTAAGTTCTGGCCCTCCGATAGGCAGTCTGTGGCAATGAGAATATCTATTGGATCGTCAAGCAATTTTGCATAATTATTTCTATACTTGTGAATGAGCTCCTGCCATTTGCTGTAAGGAACAATCCATTGTCGCTTCTCTTCGTTATAGTACTTTTCGGGAGACAGCTGTGCCTGCTCATAGAGTCCATCCCAGTCAAGTTCCTTGTAGAGCTTGCTGTATGGTGCAAAGCTTTGCAATATCTCGGTGAAGTTATTTGTATGTTGCTGTCCGGTAGTTACTACTTGTTGACCGGATACTGCTGCCATACGAATGAATCCACGCTTTTTAAGTTCGTCGAAGATAAACTTTGCTGTGTCGGCAAAGGCGGTGAAGATAACAATCTTCTTGTTTGGATCCTTGGCTTTATTCTTCAGAATCTTTTCCAGTTCGTCAAGTTTCTTGTCGTGCTCTTCACCCTTGTCATAAGCCTCCTTGAAGAGTTCGAAGTTCTTATAGATCTCGCGTAACTTATTTACATCTTTACGCAGTCCAAACTCGAACCCACCAATATTCTTCATGTCCTGTAAGCGTATTGTTCCCTTGCGCAGAGAATAATCATCACTGAACATGTCGTCTTCATCGTCGGTCAGTTCGTCAACATCGCCCACTTGCAGGGTAGTGGCTTGCGTACTGCCATTATCAGCATCGCCGTTCTCATTGTGTTTTTTGAAATCGACAACGAGCTTCAGAGTGTTTTCATGAACATCAAGGACTTTCTTTACTGTTGTCATACATGACGACCATGAACTCTCCAAGCGTTTCATAAAGAGAATACCCATCATCTTAACGAGGAACCGCTCACGGTTGACATCATCATTCCAGTCGGTTGCAGCTTCTTTCTTTGCTTCCTTGCGTGATTCATGCAGGAACAAACTTGGCTGATAGGCTGTCAGACTGAGCTCGTCGAATGCATTGTATATATCGGCGGTAGTGGCAAGTTTGCCAAGATGCTCAACGCCTTGGTAAATGTTCAGAGGCTTGTCTTTCTGCGGGAAGCCCAGATCTTCGCCAAGTGTCTTCTCAATGAGCTTACGTGTACGGGCAACTATAAGCTTGTCGGTGAGGTTGAAGAATCGTGGTGGCAACATGGAGATAAATCCGCCGATTGTGCGGTTAGGTTCGTTGCACCAGGTGGTATAGTCGCGCTGGGCCTCGGCAAAGAGGTTTCGCAGAGACTCTATTCCGAAGTCGTCGTTATTGAATGCGTCATCGTGATTGTGGCCAATAAGATTGAACTGCCCTTTCACATCCTTAAGCCCGGTATTGATAGGCGTAGCCGAAAGCATGAGGACTTTTACATCACGAGTCTCTTGTCCGGGCTTGTTCATAACAAGTTCATTAACCAGCTCTTGATAACGTCCCGACTTCTCATTGCGCAGGTTGTGACTTTCATCTATTACAAGAAGAACTTTCTTGCGTGTTTGCAGATAGTCGAGTTTGAACCTCTTATAGGAGTTCTCTAAACGGTCGTTCTGCAAGTCGGTGTGAAAACGGATTTCATATTTCAGCTCGTCTTTCTCGAAGCGTGATTGGTGTCCATAGCGGTACTGCTCCCAGTTCTGTTCCAGTTTCTTCGGGCAGAGGACAATAGGTAGATAACCCTGACCTTGGAAATACTTGATGACTGCAAGGGCAGAGAAAGTCTTTCCAAGTCCGACAGCATCGGCAAGTATAGCACCGTCATACTTTCGGAGCATCTTTATGAGTGAGATAACACCTTTCTGCTGATAGTTGAAGAGTGTCTTCCAGATGACACTGTTTTGAAGCAGCGACATATCTTGTGAATGCTCTATGCTGTCGTCGAGCTCAATATCGGAGTTGAACAGTTCATACAGAATCTTATAGTATATTTCCTCCGGATTGTATTTGCGGAAGTACTCGTCAATCTGACGAATGAAATATTCCTTTACATCGATGCGCGGCGATTTCTTGTCGTTAGGATCAGAAGGGATGGTGTCGTCGGCTATTTTCCATAAATCCTCAAACCATGAGCATAATTCATTGAGATTGGGATCATTGGTATCTTTTGCATCTCCGATATTAAGTTCAACATTGGCTGAGGATATCAGACCAAGACCGGCATCAGTAAGATTGCTGCTTCCAGTCATATAAAAGTTCTTGTCCCAACGATTATGATTCCTGCTCTTGAACATGTAGGCTTTGGCATGACAGAAAGCTTCTGTTATTGCTCTGACTTGTACTTTGTCGCGGCGAAGGAATGCAACCGCATCACGTGCATAATCGGCAAGGCTCAGCGTTGTCTTTATACCGCTATCGCCATTGAGAAGGTCGATGACATTATCTTTTTCGGCATCCTTAGCTACCATCTCAGAAGAGACAATACGGAATTCGTCGTCCTCGGGAATCTCGTGGGAAAGTTTGCTCAGAGCACGAATAGTAAAGTATCCAGTTACAATGTCCAAACTGCCAATCGGTGTCATTTCTGGATGTTCCGAGTCCCGTCCTGCGAATGTTTTAATAAAATCCCATACGGTCTTGATGTCCTTGTTGTCATTAGGATACCTGTCCTTCTTGTTGTCTACAAGCATAAGCCTAGTTTTTGGTCAGAAAAGATTGATAACGTATGTATACAAAAAAGCGTGGAACCCTATAGCTGCCCGTTCCACTCTTAGAGGTTCTGGAAAAACCTTGTCATCGGAACGAACAGAATAGAGACCCACGCCGATATGTATACCACACCTTAGAGTGTACCCTATAAAATAAGGTACGCACCTAAGGCTGGTGGTTAACACACCAAGTGGGCATCTACCTGTTGCTTTGTTCTTTGATGACGAGTGAAATTTTCCAGATTTCTAAGAGTCAAGAACAAGCGTTAGATAAACGCCTTAATGTAAAATGTCCGAGTTCCTTGCCCAAGGCAGTGAAGTCCCAAGCTTGGTTCTCGTTTGCAAACTTACAAAGATTTTTTGAAAAAGATGAGTCAGTAGAGGATTTTTTCGACATTAACCGAGCTAATCAATAAAAACATCGTTTTATTTTTCGGTGAACAACCCTTTTGCTGCCTTCGGCGATGATTTTATTGGATACTTCTCGATTAGACATTGGTTCAAATTGTTCCAAATTACATGTTTGGATGATTTGAACCAATTTGGACGAGCACGTTTCTTGCAATATTTTATAACTTTGCACTTAAATCGAGGTTAATCCTTTCATAACCATAATTGTGAAACAACAACTGATAGACGAGCAACCACTTTGTTGTACATGCTACTATGTTCGCAAAGGGCATAATGATGAGACCATAGAGGACACCCTGAACTAAATAGGTTCTCTTATTTTGCAAAGTTACAGATTTGTTTCCGACAATCAAAACATTGAATGGAAGATTTTTGTCACTTCGCTCTTACATGTCCCTTTGTCCTTGTGGAAAAATCTTTGAATATGGCTTTTTATAGGCATGATGCAGTGAAGATGTGGGACTTCTCTATAGTATGTAAGGGGTAATAAAGGTGTTGTTGTGGGGAAGAAGTACTGTTGTTGATATTGTAATCTTATAGAAAAAGATTATTTGCTAGGTAGCCAACGATTAAAAGCTACGTAACGAAATATTCTTTGTTATGCAGATTTTTCAAACCTTTTTTGGCTTAACCCACATGAGTGTTGTGTACTGATTTTGGTTGACAGTTTTGTTTGTTATTCCTAACTTAGTTTACACTTCTTTCTTCTTATTCCTAGACAGGTTGCCAATAGAGGAACAACCCCGATAACCATCGAGCCAGCCTCATGGGCACTCTTGGCAAGGCATTCCATTAGCCCCGTGTTGGCACCGCCGTAAACCAGCGTGTGACCTTCGTAGCCCATCCAGCGCCCCAGTTCCTCTACTTCCTTGGCATATTTATCGACAATGCTGTTGTTTGCCGAGCAAAATACTGCTATCTTCATTTCTCTTCCCTCTTACTTTTTGTTGTGCGTGCAAAGATAATAAAAAAAGAATACTAATTGGCTTAAAATGTATACCTTTGCAGAAATTTCTGTGAAATATAAAACATTGTTGGTATGCCAACAGTCAATTGTCAAATAGATTTTATGAAGTCATTACATTCTTTTTTAATAGCCATTGCCGCCGTATTTGTCTTGGGCTCTTGTGGCAACAGTGAGCCGTCGAAGGCAAACAAGCCTGTGAGAGTGAAAGTCATGCAGATAGGTTCCGTTCAGGTCAACGGTGAGCATGCCTACTCAGGAACCGTCGAGGAAGAGAGTGGGGTAAGCCTCAGTTTCTCCGTTGCCGGAACACTCCGTTCCGTCAGTGTCGAGGAAGGACAGATAGTCAATGCCGGTCAGCTCGTTGCCACCGTCGATGGAATCGACCAGGCGGGAGCGCAGGCTAGCGCCCATGCCGTTACCGGTCAGGCTCGTGCCGCTCTTCAGAAGGCTCAGGACGACTACAACCGTGCCAAACGCTTGCATGACGAGGGAGTAATATCCGACTCACGCTATGTCTCGGCTAAGACAGCCCTAGATGCGGCACGACAGGCAGTGAACTCTGCCGCAGCTCTGGAGACAATATCCGACAAGAGCTCGCGCGACACCCGCCTTGTGGCTCCGTTCAGCGGCTATGTGACTAGGAAGAATGTAGAAGTCGGTCAGAATGTCATACCCGGTCAGATGGTAGTGGAGCTTGTCCATATCGACCGTGTGAAGATAAAGATAAGCGTGCCGGAGGAAGAGATCGACAAGATACACAAGGGCGAGGAGATGCTTGTCCGTTGTTCAGCTGCCGGTTCCGCCGACCTCTATGGCAAGGTGGTTGAGAAGGGCGTCTCTGCCGACCCGCTGAGCCGCACTTACGATGTGAAACTTCTCGTCGACAACCAGGGCAACAAGTTCCTGCCGGGAATGATTTGCGACGTCTACACCAGTTTCACCCGTGGACAGATGAGCGTCTTCGTTCCTGCCAATGTCATTCAGCTCAACCCAGACAACCAGATGTTCGTATGGGTTGTGAAAAACGGAAAGGCTACCAAGCGAGTCATCAACTATGTTGCCGATACGTCTCAGGGCGTGCGTGTCAACGGCGGACTGGAGCCGGGCGACCAGCTTATCGTCTCCGGACAACAGAAAGTCAGTGAGGGAACCCCGTGTGAGATTATCAAGTAAAGGAGAGCCATGAGAAAGAAGAGAAGACCATTTCAGGAGATATGCCTCTACTACCGCCAGATAGTCATCATGCTGGTGACGTGCCTTGTGGCTCTCGGAGTCTACGGACTGGCAAAGATCAATAAGAACGAATTCCCTGACTATACCGTCCGCGAGGGCATTGTTGCCGCCGCCTATCCCGGTGCCACGTCAGAGGAAGTCGAGCAGGAAGTAACGAAACCTCTCGAGAACTATATATTCACCTACAAGGAAGTACTCAAGGAAAAGACCTATTCATACTCGCGTGACGGAATGAGCATCATTGTCGTCGAGCTCAATGAGGACCTTGAGGACAACGACGAGTTCTGGTCGAAGTTCAAGCATGGCGTTCAGGCTTTTAAGACAGCCCATCTGCCGGTCGGGGTCCTTACCGTTCAGGTGCAGGACGATTTCGGTGATGTAAGTTCCGAGCTTATCTCCCTTGAGAGCAAGGACAAGACCTACCGTGAGCTCAACGACTATATGAAGACCATTGAGGACTCGCTCCGACTCATACCGAGTGTCGGAAAGATGAGCGTTGTCGGAATGCAAATGCCGCAGATAGCCATCTATCTCGACAACGACAAGCTGTCCCACTTTGCTGTCAACACCATTGCCGTGGCTCAGGCTCTCGCCGGAAAGGGATTCACCTCGACGGGCGGGCGCATCGGCGACAAAGACTATAAAAGTCCTGTTTATGTCGATCCGAGCCTTAACAAAATATATGATGTAGAGAACGCCATTGTCTACAGCGACATTCGCGGTAACATTGTCCGCCTGAAGGATGTCGCCACGGTGAAGTACGAATACCCAGACCTCGACTCTTACGTCACCGTCAACGGCACGAAGGCGTTGCTCCTCTCCGTCACCAACAAGAAGGGCAAGGACATATCGAGCATGGGAACTGAGGTCAACAAGAAGTTAGCCAACGTTGAGGCTGAGCTCCCTCATGACGTCAAGGTCAGCAAGATAACCGACCAGAAGCAGGTTGTCGACAACTCCATTTTCGACTTCCTTCGTGAGTTGCTCATAGCCATTGCCACCGTGCTCCTTGTCGTCGTGCTCATCATGCCGCGTCAGGTGGCAGCCGTTGCCGCCGCGACAATGCCGGTGACGATATTCATCTCTCTCGGACTGTTCTACATCTTCGACCTTGAGCTCAACACCGTGACCCTTGCCGCCCTCATCATGACCCTCGGAATGATTGTCGACGACTCCATAGTCATCATCGACGGCTATGTCAACAACCTTGCCGCGGGCATGACCCGATGGAAGAGTGCTGTCGAGGCGACACGCCACTTCCTGAAGAGTATCTTCTCGGCAACGCTCTGCATCAGTATAACCTTCTTCCCGTTCCTCGTCACGATGACGGGTGTCATGCATGACTTCCTGAAGATGTTCCCGTGGGCTATCACCATTGTCCTCTTCGTCAGCATGATTATAGCGCAGACCCTCCTGCCTATCCTGATGTACTATTGCATCCGCAAGCCTATTGAGACCGGCGTAACCAAGGACGGCAAGAAGGCGTTCAACCTGCTCGACTACATGCAGCGGTTCTACAACTGGGCTATCGAGAAGTGCTTTGCCCACCATCGAGCCGTGCTGACTGTTGCCGTGGTGACCATCGTCTTTGGTTCGTTGCTGTTCATCAGCCTGCCTCAGAAGCTCATGCCAATAGCCCAGCGCGACCAGTTCGCCGTCGAGATATTCATGCCTACGGGTACTACCGTGGCTCGAACAACTGAGCTCTCCGACTCGCTGGAGCACATGCTGAGGAAAGATCCGAGGGTTGTCTCCGTGGCAAACTTCCACGGAATGTCGTCGCCCCGATTCCAGACGACCTACGCTCCGCAGATTCCTAGCGACAACTTCGCCCAGTTCATCGTCAATACAACCGGTATCGACGATACCGAGGACATCGTCCGTGAGGCTAAGAAGAAGTACACCAACTACTTCTCCGAGGGCATTGTCAAGATAAAGCACCTGTCGTACAGTAAGGAAGAGAACCCTATAGAGGTGCGTATCACCGGCGACGACCTTGCCAGCATTAACAAGGCTGCCGACACTGTTGTAGCCCATCTCCGCCATGTCGACGGTCTGGAGCTCGTCCGCACCGACTTCCGTGAGCCGCTAGCCACCACACGCGTTAAACTCAACGATAATACCGCCTCACGCCTCGGACTTACTAATGCCGCCGTGCAGATGACCCTTGCCATGCGATATTCCACCGGATTGCCTGTGGCTCAGATGTGGGACGGCGATTACGGACCTAAGTGTGTCATCAAGTCGAAGCATTCCGACAGCGCGTCGGTCAACGACCTGCTCAACGAGCAGATACCGGTTGTCGGCGGACTGAAGAGCGTTCCGCTGCGTGAGATTGCCACCGTCGAGAACAAGATGGAGTACGGACAGATTGTCCACCGCAACGGTCTGCGCACCATATCGGTTATTGCCGAGGTCGACCAGAACAAGAACGTCGAGAAACTCACCGGACAGATAATGAAGATGGTATCGGGAATGAACCTTCCATCGAATGTCAGTGTTTCCTACGGCGGTCAGTATGAGGTCGACCAGGAACAGATGCCTAACATCATCAGTGCCCTCATCATCGCTATAGCCATCATCTTCGTTGTTCTGATATGGCACTTCCGTGATGTCCGCGAGTCGCTCATCATGCTCTGTTCCCTTTCGCTCTGTGTCTTCGGAGCTGCCGCGGGTATCCTCATGTCCGGCATCGACCTGAGCCTGACGTGTGTCCTCGGCTTCGTCTCGCTGATGGGAGTCCTCGTGCGCAATGGTATAATCCTCTTCGACTATGCCCATGAGCTCTACAACACCAAGGGCTTGTCTATGCGTGACTCTATCCTTGAGGCTGCAAAGGAACGTATGCGTCCTATCTTCCTCACGTCGGCTTGTGCGTCTATGGGTGTCGTCCCGATGCTCCTCGGCGGCAGTAGTCTCTGGATGCCTATGGCTGCCGTCATCTTCTGGGGTACCCTCATCACTATGTTCTTCATCCTCGCCGTCATGCCTGTCGCCTACTGGCGTTTCATGGAAGACCCTGCCAAGCGCCTCGGCAAGGAAGTCAGAATGATGAGCAGGTAGAGGAAGACGATTACAATAAAGAGAATGAGGGAAGCCTAAAAGGGCTTCCCTGTTTTACAATTTTGCCGGTCATTAAAGGCGATATTTAACAAATATCACAGAATATTATTCAGTTGATAATCAGAGTATTTCTGAAAAACTGACATTCTATGATAGGACAAAAAACTCCGATTTATAAGTAATCTGCTCGTGTTGAGAACGAAAAGGCGTGCTGTAATGCCAAGAAAACATCCTATTTCAAAAATGAAGCAAAATGAAACAGTCTAAAATTGTTCCTTTTGAAAAAACTTCGTATATTTGCAATCGAGAACCACATCCGCGACTTGACAGTGGGGATCGATTTATGGATTAGGCGTTTACTTAACGCTTTGTTCTTGACGCATGGAAATTCTGCAACCTTCTAGTCAGTCAAAGAGCATGGCAACAGTAGATGTTCATGGGTGTGTATTCACCAGGCAAAGATATACCTTTTATATATAAGGCATACCAAAGGTGCGATACACATACAGGCGTGGGCTTCTGCGTTGTTCGTTCTGGCTGATTGGGCAATGCAAAGGCCTCTATGCGTGGGACTGGTGACGGTAAGACTCCCACGCTTTTTTCGTAAATATACCTATCAACCTTATGAGAACAATCGCAGGATTAGGGAATCGTCTTGCTAATGTCTAACGAAGAAGTAGTATAGGAAAACCTATTCATATTGTTCTAATAACCACAAATTAAAATATATGACTATGAAAGCAACAACAGTTCGTATTGTCTTGCTTCCCATGTGCTGCCTTACCATGATCTCATGCGACAGCAACAAAAGCAAGATAGAGGGAAAAGCCAAACAGTTTACCGAGGCCTTGAAAACGAAGGATGGAGCCATCAGCGACCACACCATCGTGAAGAACCGTGTGGAGAGCGAGCCCGACGATGACGAGTCGTTCGTGATTGCCGGACTCGTCAACAAGGGCTATGACATCAATGTGAAATAACAGGTTTCATGAATAAGATAACAGTTATGAGAACACTAAAAAGTATATTTATATTGGCAGTCTTTGCCTGCGTTTGCCAAGCCAGCTTTGCCCAAACAGACAAGGGCATAGAGTATTATAACAATAAGGACTATGTCAATGCAGTCAAATGCTTCCGGCAGGCTGCTGAGCAGGGCGACACAGTTGCGCAAAATAATTTGGGCAATGCTTATTACAACGGCGAAGGAGTACCTAAAAGCGCAACAGAGGCCGTGAAGTGGTATCGAAAAGCGGCAGAACAGGGTTACGCCGTCGCACAATATAATTTGGGCTATGCTTATTACAAGGGCGAAGGAGTAACTAAAAGCGCAACAGAGGCCGTGAAGTGGTATCGAAAAGCAGCAGAACAGGGTTGCGCCGTCGCGCAATATAAATTGGGCTATGCTTATTACAAAGGCGAAGGAGTAACTAAAAGCGCAACAGAGGCCGTGAAGTGGTATCGAAAAGCGGCAGATCAAGGTGATGCCGCCGCGCAAAATAATTTGGGCTATGCTTATGACAAAGGCGAAGGAGTAACTAAAAGCGCAACAGATGCCGCGAAGTGGTATAGAAAAGCGGCTGAGCAAGGCGTTGCCAGTGCACAATACAACTTGGGGGTTTGCTGTGAATACGGCCTCGGAGTAACGAAAAACGCTACAGAGGCCGTGAAGTGGTACCGCAAAGCAGCTGAGCAAGGCAATGCCGGTGCACAATACAACTTGGGACTTTGCTGTGAATACGGCAGAGGAGTAGCGAAAGACGCTACAGAGGCCGTGAAGTGGTATAAGAAATCAGCTGAGCAAGGTAACGCAGATGCACAATACAGCCTTGGTTGGTGCTATTATTATGGTAAAGGAATAGCAAAGAATCTTCAAGAAGCTGTAAACTGGTACAAAAAGTCTGCCGAGCAGGATAATCCTGACGCGCAATTTCAGCTGGGCAACTGCTATGCCTGGGGCAAAGGTGTCGGGAAAGACCTTCGGAAAGCCTTCACATGGTATATGAAGGCAGCAGAGCAGAACGATGAAAGAGCACAAAGGAATGTTGGTATTTGCTATTATTCTGGCTATGGCGTAGCCAAGAACTCAGAAAGGGCCTTCGCTTGGTTCCTTAAGGCGGCAGAGCAAGGAGATGCCTATTCTCAAAACAATTTGGGACAAGCATATCTCAATGGCGATGGTGTTGAGAAGAGCTACCCACTGGCTGTGAAATGGTTCAGAAAAGCAGCAGTCCAAGGCAATGCGGATGCTGAATGTAGTTTAGCTTATTGTTATTTTAATGGATATGGCGTACAAAAAAATTATCAGGTAGCCGCAAAGTGGTTTCGGAAGTCCGCAAGTCATGGCAGTCCTCAGGGACAACGTAATCTGGCAATGTGTTATCAATATGGCAGAGGCGTACCCAAGGACCAGGCGAAGGCCAGGTATTGGTATCAGAAAGCCAACGAGACGGAAAATGCGCAAAATGAGGAAGAGTAATGACAGTCTGTGGTAGGGCTGAAATAAAATCTCTATGTACACCACATGTACACAGCTAAAACAAAAAAAGGAGTTAGATTACTCTAACTCCTTAATTCTTAATGCGCTTCAGGATGGGCTTGAACCAACGACCCCCTGATTAACAGTCAGGTGCTCTAACCAAC
>SAMEA3663069__coassemble_684_pt1 | contig 16634 bp, 9 predicted proteins | sample SAMEA3663069__metabat2_low_PE_007 | metagenome-assembled genome bin SAMEA3663069 (sample SAMEA3663069) | pig gut metagenome | biome: pig gut; feature: pig-associated habitat; material: faeces | place: France | collected 2012 | reverse complement strand
AAGTACAATTCCGTTGCCGCCCAAAGGGTCTCGTCGCTGGCATTGACATCAGGATACTGCCCGGTCGCAATCTTGACACTGCCCCGGCGGTTCACCGCATTCTGATTATAAAAGCGCATAGAGTGCGCCTTCGCCCAGCGCCACGCCTTCCGTGCCGCCTCCGCTGCCTCACTGGAAAATTCCGGATAATCCTTGTTCCCTTTATAGATAAGCGCCGCCTTTGCCATGACAGCCGCAAAGTCAAGCGTTGCCGTAACGCTCTTCTGCACCACATAGCGTGGGCTGTCACATTCGGCAGGCATGATGAATTTGTTAAACAAGGCGTTGGTGAGCTTATGATATACACCGCCGTCGCCAGGATCCTGCATGGTAAGCAACCACTTCAACTCGTACATCACCTCGTCAAGAATGTCAGGCGTGGAGTTGCCATTCTCAGGAATGGCGATCTTCTCTTTCTGGAAGAACGGCTTGTTGAGCTCATAGACAGAGAGCAACTGTCCTACGGTGAAAGCCGCACTGACAACATATTTATTATAGTCGCCGGCATTATACCATCCGCCAGGAGAGGAAATGACTGTGCGCTCGGGTCTGGTCCGTGATGCCGCACTCCGATGAACGTATACAACAGTGTCGGGATGTCCCTCTGCACGGTTCCACTTCCCGGCATACTTCTTCTCGATTGGCATTCCGGACCGCTGGATATAATAGGCATGCAGCACGCTGTTGGCTATCTTGTCCAAAGCATGCGAGTTGATGGTAAACGGCTCACTATGCCCTCCCGACTCGAAGGTATAGGTTCCCTCAGCCTTAAGGGCAGAGAAATCGGCAATGGCGCGCTTCTTGCCCGACCATGCCGAGGTAGCGACACGCTTCACTGTGCCCTCAAAGACTGTCTTGCCTTTGGAGTTCCGAATGGTGAACGGCTGACCAAAAGTGCCGTTCTCAATGACCGCCACCTTCTCCTGCCCGGGATACATTCCCACCTGGTTGATGCGGATAGCCTCATCATAATGCTTCTGGGCAAAAGCTACTATCGGCAGGAATATCAGTAATAATAGGGTCTTTCTCATAATTCTCAACATAATAAGAAATGTTTCTGAATACAAACTTACATATTTTTTTTGAATTCAAGTAATTCAAGAATATATTTTTTGAATCTGAATTTCCTGACAACGCCTTTCCATACACCATAAAAGGATAAATTCTTGTGGGATTGAAGTAGTATTCCTGTGGGATTGAAGTAGCATTCCTGTGGGATTGAAGCAGTATTCTTGTGGGGTTGAAGCAGTATTCCTAATGTTGTAATCTTATAGAAAAAGATTGTTCACTGCTTAGGGAACGATTAAAATCTACTTAGCGAGTGATCGTTCTTTAATTAGCGTTTCCAAGGATAAAAAATTGAGGCTATATGCACTTCATGATTGCTGTATCACTCGAAATGTAGGATGAACCAAATAACATTGTGGCAGACAGACAGTCTACCGCCACCATGCCAATGCAGAGAGGCAGCTCCAAAACCGTTAACCACCTGTTCTACCGGAGGACATCCGGATATTCACGTAAAAAAAGGTGAAACTTCTTTGTGATTTGTCAGGTTTGTTGTACTTTTGCCTTGAAAACTAAACTACTTTAACGAAATGAACGATAAAATTGTTACTTTTGGTGAGATTATGCTCCGTTTCTCGCGCTCTGACCGCTACCGCCTCTGCCAGAGCCATAACTATAGGGAGAACTACGGCGGTAGTGAAGCCAATGTCTCGGTTTCGCTTGCCACATTAGGCGACAATGTGGAGTATATCACACGAGTGCCCGACAACCCCATTGGCAGGAACGCCTGCCTGAGACTCAACGAATACAACGTCTCCACAGGCCATGTCGTGCGGGGCGGCGACCGTCTGGGTACATATTTCTTTGAGGAGGCGGCGGCAATGCGCAGCTCCAACGTAGTCTATGACAGGAACAACTCTGCATTCTACTCCATAGAACCGCGGATGATCGACTGGGACAAGATCCTTGACGGAGCTTTCATCTTCCATACCAGCGGAATATCAACAGCCGTGAGCAACAGTGCCTTCTGGACGACTTTCGCCGGAATACATGCCGCAAAAAGAAAGGGCGTTCTCGTGAGCTTCGACATCAACTACCGCAAGAACCTATGGAAATACGGTGTCCGTGCGGAAGATGTACTGCCGGACCTTTGCCTGAAGGCTGACATTATTTTCGGCGACCAGGGAGAATATGAGAAAATTTCGGGAATAAAACGTGTGCCCTTCGAGGCTACCGATGAGAACTACGAGATCGACCTTCCGGCAATGGAGGACTATTTCAGGAAAGTGGCGGCGATGTATCCTAAATGCAAGAAGTTCGTTATGGCCGCCAGGAACCAGATAACCTCCAACCACCACACTCTGACAGGATTTATCTTTGCAGAGGGGAAGCTTTATCACACACGCATTTACGATATCAACCCCGTAATAGACCCGATGGGAGTTGGCGACGCGTTCATTGCCGCATACCTCCACGCATACACCCACTGGGGCGATGACAACCAGCACTGCCTGGACTTCTCGCTGGCTGCATCGGCTATGAAGAACAATGTAGTGGGCGACTTCAACCTCGTTACCGAGGAAGAGATAAACCGACTGATGACTGGCGACAACGAAGACTTCAAGGTCTACGCCGAACTGCAATAAGAGTCTCTTGTCTGCCGCGCACAAGTGGGACTTCGTCTGCCGTTAAACGCAAGAAGGTTGATACGGAATCTGTTGTGTAGTCTGTTTTACAAATATTCTAAAAGTTTCTAGCATGAAGACAATAAGCCGGATTACAATCACAATGGCACTGGCAGTGCTTCCCTTGGCAATAGCGGCACAACGCCCGGTATGGAGCAAGATGTCGCCGATGGTAAGGGAGGCGTGCAGAAATGCCGGAAGCGAGGAGAACCAAACTGCCGCAAAAGGTGCCAATGGTGCCGGTCAAAAGTCCTCACACGGACAAGACACGCGGAAGATGATTGCCTTCGTAAAACTGAAGGACGGCACTACGGATGCGATTGAGCAGAACGGATGCAGGGTCCTGGCACGCTATGGAACCCTTTGCGTAGCTGAAATACCTCTGAAAGCCATAGCACGACTGTCGCTCGACAATAGGGTAAGCCGCATAGAGGCACAACGAGGTACGATGGCGACAATGGACACGACGGCAATCATCGTCAGGGCAGTGCCCGTACAGCAGGGAACAAAGCTGCCAGAGGGTTACACAGGACGGGGAGTGGTGGTCGGAGTGCAGGACATCGGCTTCGACCTTACACACCCTACATTCTGGTCTTCCGACATGTCTGAATACAGGATAAAGGCCATGTGGGACCAACTATCCACCGACACGCTGGCAAGCACGCTTCCTGCCGGAAGAGACTACGTAGGAAAGGACGCACTGCTTGCCATCGAACATCCGCGGGACGGGCTGGTACAGGCACACGGAACGCATACTGCCGGAACGGCAGCAGGCAGTGGCGCCGAGGGCGATGGCACGCTGTCGCCTTACAGGGGCATTGCCTATGACGCCGACATATGCCTCGTATGCAACGCCACGGGTGACGACGCCGCACTCATCAATCCGAAAGACTACTATAAATACACCTACGCCCTGGACGCTCTCGGGTTCAAGTATATCTTCGACTATGCCGACAGCAATGGCAAGCCATGCGTCATCAACTTCAGTGAAGGGTCGTTGATGGACTTCAGAGGCGATGACCAACTTTACTACGAGATGCTCGACTCGCTCACAGGGCCGGGACACATAATCGTCGCGTCGTCGGGCAACAGCGGCAAGAATATCACTTATGTAAGGAAAAAGGCTTCGGAAAGCGAGAAAACTATAAACTGTTATTATGGCGACAAGTACCTGTATGTCTCCACAAGGTCAAAAAGCGACTTCACGTTTTCATTGCGGATGACAAGCAACGGGAAGACAATGAAGATAGACATCCCTCTTGCGAAGGTCATGACATCGCCCGACTCCACATATACCGACTCCATCGTAGGACAAGGGATTAGCCGAAAGATTGTGGCTACGGCATACCGCTCGTGCTTCAACGGCGAGGATATAATATGCGACTGGCAGATTGACCGCGATCCTCAGAACAGCGACTCCGAATGGAAAAACACCATCGCGCTCTGTGGAAGCAACGAGGTGGAGGCTTTCCCTGTATCGGGAATGTTCTATCGGGACGACGGAAGCCAGGAAGAAGAGGACAACCTCTACTCCGTGCTCTCGCCAGGCAGCGCGCCATCGGTAATATGCGTGGGATACACTTGTTACAGAAAGACGATGGAAAACTACGAGGGGAAGACTATCTGGGTCAACCTGCCGGAGGAAGAGAGCGAAGGCGGAGGAAGGATGCCGTACTCGTCTGTCGGTCCTACCTATGACGGACGCATAAAGCCTGACGTTATGGCACCGGGGCAGAACATCGTGGCATCGTTCAACAGCTTCGCCTATGAGTCGAATCCCAACAACAAGTATGCGGCCATCAGACTGTTCCAGTACAACGGGCGCACCTATGGATGGAACATCATGGGTGGCTCGTCGATGGCTGCGCCGGTCGTAACGGGAGTCATTGCGCTTTGGCTGCAAGCCAACCCACGGCTGACTCCTCAGGATTGCATTGACATATTCTCAAAGACATGCACTCACTATGACCCGACGCTCTCCTACCCTAATATCTATTATGGATACGGACAGATAGACGCCGAAGCCGGAATGAAGTTGGTCTTGGAAAAGGCGGCTACGGGCGTCAAGGACATAATGAAAAATAAAACGGCCGACGGGCGGATATTCACGCTCGACGGCCGATATGTCGGGAAGGATGCCGGCTCATTGGCGCACGGCATCTATATCATTGATGGCAGGAAGATAGTCAAATAGCACAAGCATTACACCCACCAGAGCACAAGGCTGACGCAGGCACTATCATCTCACTCCGCCGTAAGCTCCAGGACACGGCTTGTTCCTTCGTTGAAAGACAATATGTCAAGTCCGACCTTCATAAGGTAGTCGCCGGAATAGCTCTTGCCGTCGCAGACTAACGACGAGGTCGTGCCAGGCATGAGATTTATTTCCTTGACACGATACATCCTTTCCGGCGAAAGGCCTTGCAGACGCACGTTCCGGAGGGGCTCCTGGAAGTGGGGATGGAGGTCGTAGGCGAATGCTACGGAATGGCTCTTGTCCTGAGAGACGTACATCACCGCAGCATGATCACCATCATAAGGAGAGACAAGACGGTACTGTTCCCCGTCAAGGATGACGCCTTCCAGACGACGCCAGTTGGCAACGGCATTCTTGGCAAACTCATAGTCGGCGGAGCTCATGGTCTTGAGGTCTATATCGAAGCCCAGCTTGCACATCGACGCTACATCGGTACGGAACTTCACGCTTGCGGTCTTGTTCCAGTTGGTAACGTGGGAAGCAATAGCCTTGACAGGGAAGAACTTCGACATGGACCATTGTATATAGAGCCTTTCATAAGGATCGGTGTCATCACTGGCCCAGAACTCGCCAAAATACTTCAATGCCCCATAGTCGCAACGGGCACCTCCGCCTGAGCAGAGCATCATCTCAAGATTAGGATATTTGGAGTGTATTCGTTCCAGGACATTGTACAGTCCGCGCACATAGTCGATATACATGTTGCCCTGCTTCGATTTCTCATAGGGTGAGAAGATATTGGTGATTGGAGAGTTGCAGTCCCACTTGAAATAGGCTATATCCGGATTCTCAGTCATAAGACGGTCGATTACTCCAAAGACGTAATCCTGGACCTGCGGATTGGCAAGGTCTAAGACAAGCTGGTTACGATAATAGTATGTCTTGCGGTTCGGCTGCTCTATCACCCAGTCCTTGTGCTTCTCATAGAGCTCGCTCTTAGGGTTGACCATCTCGGGTTCTATCCACAGACCGAACTTCACGCCGGCATCCTTTGCCGACTGGACAAGAGCCGGAATACCACCGGGGAGCTTCGACGTCGTGGCTTCCCAATCGCCAAGACCGGCATGGTCGTCCTTACGGGGATACTTATTGCCGAACCATCCGTCATCAAGGAGAAACATGTCAACGCCTAAGTCCTTGGCATCTTTCATGAGCTGGGAAAGTGTCGACTGGTTGAAGTCGAAGCCGGTGTTTTCCCAGTTGTTAAGGAGCGTCATGCGGGATCCCTCACCATTCCAGAGCTGGTACCGGCGTGCCCAGGAGTGAAGGTTGCGCGAGGCTTCTGAAGTTCCATTGTCGCTGAGGGTGAAGATAAACTCCGGAGTCTTGAAGGTCTCACCTGCATTAAGGACATAGTCTGAGGCATAAGGGTTTATTCCAGGAATGACGCGCAAGGCTCCAACATTGTCCACCTCAAAGGTACAGCTGAAGTTGCCGGTCCAGCCGATGGTTCCCAGCATTACCCTTCCTTCGTTCTCCTTTGCAGGCTCGTCGAAGCCTACTTCAAAGAATGGCTCGCTCTGCTCTGCGCCGCGGGTGCCAAGCTTAGTATCGATAATCTTCTTGCCGAACAGCAGTTCCTGAACGGCAGGCTGTGCCTCGCGCGCCCAGTCGCCATGGTAGTTGGTAAGGAAGTAACGGCTTTCATCGAAGTAGAGCATTCCGCTGGCATAGCGCCACAGCGTTACGGGCTTCTTTTCGTTATGCCGTATCTCGCTCCATACCTTTATGACATTCTCCTTGCTGTAGGCGACATAGTGAAGGACCACATTGTCGGCATACTTGTCATCAGCCAGACGGATAATTGTCTCCGTGCCGCCACTGACCGGCTTCTGCTCGTGTCCCTGGTAGTATAAATATGTCGTGAGGTTCCCGTCCGCATGCGTAATGGCAATGGCTGGTTCGAAACAATCCTCGCCACCGGAACCAGGATAGGCTTCCCGTCCACGGATGCCATAGCTGGCATCCGAGCCGGGCTTTATCTTCCAGTCGAAGTGATGAAAATCGGCTTCCGAAGCCAACCTGTCGCCAAGGTAGACCTGATACAGGCGACCGTTGTCGCCCACCTGCAATACCAGGTCGATATTGTCAGTGCTGATGCGGATGTTCTTTTCAGCAGCGGTAATGGCAAGAGACATGTTTATCATAAATAAAATCAAGAAAATCTTTTTCATAGGTAAATCATCTGTGAAAAACAAGAAGGCGTGCCTTAGGGATGAGACAGCCCCAATGGCACGCCAGTTATTATTGTTTATCTTTTACATTCCTAACTTATAGACCTTTACGTTCTTGAAGGTAGCCTTGCCTCCTTCGCTATAGAACTGTAGATTGTTGTAAGGCTTTGTCGGGAAGACAAGGTTTGTCATCGCAATACGTCCACCATCGACGAAGGCCTCAACGGAGCAATTGTCGACAAAGATATTGACATGGAAGGTCTTCCCGTTACAGAGATTGAGAGGTGCCCATGTTCCGAGCGCAAAGTCGTTCTTGTAGTTCACCGAGTTCTGCTCACGCATAGGAGTGTTGTTGCCACGGTGCTCGTGAAGATCATACTCCTTCTCTATCTCGTGAGGCTCTGCAAGCTTACCGAAGTCGGTCAATCCACTCTCCGTCCGGTCCATGACAAGACGTTTGCTTCGCATATCAAAATAGACTTTCGTTACCTCTCCCTTGGAATTTGATATGTCGATGCCGGCTATACCCTGTGCATTTGGCGTAACGTCGGCCTCTATCTCGAAGGCACCATCGCTCTTGGGGAAGAGGTTCTTCAAGCTACTTGCGCCGTTGATGGTGCCTAACTCTTTTGTCTGCTTGCGAAGGGTGGTTGTCTCCTTCACGGCATCGGCTGAAACGTAGTACTCTCCATCCTTCTCGAACAGTCTCAGCTCGCGTGGAAGGGCATTGGCTCCACGATACTGCTTTATAGGTGTTACATTGGCATACTGCCAGTTGCTCATCCAAGGAAGGGCGACGATGCGTCCGTCGGGAGCGTTATAGAAGGTAACTGTAGCATAATGGTCCTTGCCATAGTCGAGGAACTTCGCTACATCAGGTGCGTCGTCGCACTTGAAGTTCTTACCGTCGAAGTCGCCGACGAAGTACTCCGTTGCAGAACCACCAAAGAGACAACCTGGATTAATATTGACTATCATGACCCACTTCTGCTTTCCGTTGACGGTCATAGGGAAGAAGTCGGGGCACTCAAACTGGTTAGGCTGGGCTCCGTATCCCTTTCCGAAGGCACTGATGTAGGTCCAGTCCTTGAGATTATGCGACTTATAGAAGCGCATTTCCTTATCAGCCGAGACAATCATGAACCAACACTTCTTCGGAGCATACCAGAAGACTTTGGGGTCGCGGAAGTTAAGAAGACCGTCGAACGGTGTAAGGATGGGGTTATCCTCATACTTTGTGAAGGTCATCCCATTGTCCGTTGAATAAGCCATGCACTGAACCTGCCCGTACTTCTGGCTTGCAGAGGTGTAGAATGCCACTATGGCTCCCTTGCCATATCCTGCCGTATTGTCGACATCCACTACTGACGAGCCTGAGAATATATGTCCCATGGTGTCGCGGGCGATTGCCGCCTTCTCTTCTTGCCAATGGAAGAGGTCCTGGCTCACCGCATGTCCCCAATGCATATTGCCCCATTTAGAGCCATAAGGGTTATATTGATAGTAGAGGTTCCACACACCATCCTTATAGAACATGCCATTGGCATCGTTCATCCAGCCATAGGAGGGGGTGTGATGGTATATGGGTCGATAATAATCAGTGTTGACAACGCTCCACTCATTAGAGAGTTTTATATTCTTCAACGCGACATATCCCGCTTTGAGACCGACAATCTTTACAACAGCCTTTGGTCCGTTGCCAAGCTCGAACGGAACATTGTAGTCGACTTTGTTTTCCGCAAGGCGCACATCCATCCAGGTGTCGGTGGGAAGGCCCTTGTCGAGCTTGACCTGCTTCTCGGCAGTGTTTTCCTCGACAGGCAGAATCATATACTTAGTTGGGCTCGTCACGGTTATCACCGTGGTGTCGCCTTTAGACTTAATGTCCATTGTCTGTGCGGCGCCGGACAATGTCGCAGCAATCATTATAATTGTAAAAAGGGATTTTTTCATAGTTTCGGTTTTATTGCAATATTCTTTTGTGTTCCACTTAGACAACTTCTCCTCCGAACTTTGTCCTCACGCGGATTCTAAAGATTCTCTACATATTGTCTACGGCATTAAAGTCTGTATATATAATAATGTAAGAGACCGTTAACGAAAACCTTTAGAATCCGCATGACGGACATGGTTCCACTGGGGAAGCAACTAATCTTTATAATAAGATATGACCAACTCTTGTCTTAGAACTTAAGACTTGCTGTGAACTCCACAGTGAACGGACGGAGGTAAGAGCCCGTGAGCAGTCGGCCAGCATAGTTGTTTGCAGCCTTCACCTCATCTTTCGTTACGAGTTCAGAGCCTGCGATAGTACCCTTGGCACCTGTCTGGTTGAGGAAGTTGACTACATCAACGCCCAATCCGAGGTGCTTGTTCACCTGCCAGCTAACACCACCGAAGGTCTCCCAGTGGCTTCCAAAGTAGTAGGCATCATTAAGATTGGAGTAAGTCTTTCCGAAATATCTCCACGATGTCCATACCTTGATGTCCTTTGTAATCATATAGCTTGGGTCGAACTCAATAAGTACCTGCGGAATCTCAGCCACCACGTTTCCAGTAGCATCGATTTTGCCGACATATCCGTCAGAGAACGTTACGCTAGTCTCATATTTCTTGTAGGTAGGACGCTGCCATGTGAAGAGGAAGTGTATGTCAAGACCCTTTACAGGCTTGGCAACGAAGTCGGTGGTCCATCCTATTGTCTGTATATCAAAGGTGAGCGGAGCCGCCATAATCTCGCTTCCATGTTGCAGGTTAAGCGTTGAGTTGTTGTTTGTCTTCGAGATATATGAGAAGAGGGATGTCAAGCTCAGCCAAGAATTATTATAGTAGATGCCGGCACGTCCCAGAGGCACCGTCACGCGGTTGGTATTTGGCAGAGTAGCAGAGGCGAAGTTCTCGAATTTCGGATGCTGGACAATATAAGTGAAGTCGCCGGTGAATCCGAAGTTCTTGGTCAGCTTATATGTCAGTGCGGCAGTAAAGTCATAGTTGAACCAGTTGTAATCAAGCTTGGAAGGAGTAATCTTGAATCCTGTAGCCGGGTTTGTGGCACCGATGTAGTAGTTGTTGAAGCGCGTATAATTGCCTTCCGCGTCGGCAGCATTGACACCATTGAGCTTCTGGTACTCGAAGCGTGCGCCATAGTAGGCATTGAGTTTCGGTGTGATGTCCCAGTCGTGAGTAACATAAAGGGCCAGTTTGTTCTCATGTCCGCGGTAGAACTCCGAGGCGTTATGGTTGAAGTCGTAATAATAAGAGTTGCGAAGATTGCTGTCGTAGACCTTGATGGCGTAGCTTCCATCGTCAGGAACGCTCTGGTCATACATGGTGGTGTTTGAAGTGTAATCGATATGATAGTACCACTCGTTGAGTCCTATGCGAAGGATAGAGGTGGAGAACTTCTTCGACAGCTCATTGGTGAAAAGGAGTTCGTTGATACTGCCACTGTTCAGGCACGACATACGCGTCTGGACATACTCTCCGTTGTATGTCTGCTCCTGTCCCATGGCATCACGGTAGCGGTAGGCATAGTTGCTGTTGCCGGCAACCTTGATGAGCGACATAGGCGTCTGATAGACGAGGGCACCACGGGCGTGGTCGAAGCGCAGAAGAGTGCGCAACTGCAAGCCGCTGTCCCAGTTATAGGTGTTCATGAGGGAGAAGTTGCTGGTTCTGTTCTCAATGAAGTCATACAGTGACGTCGTCTTCTGCTTTCCGTCCTTCATATCGACGTAGACCATGTCTCCGCTGGTAGGAAGGTAGGAAGTCGTTCCAAGCTTGAACTTGCCATACTCCATAACGCCACCGTCACCTTTATATATAAACGGTGCGCTCTGTGTGGCATAGGTGTAAGCAGGATGGCTGTTGGCATACTCCCACATGGCAGTAAACTCGCCACGGTCTCCGGCATACCTCTTTGTCAACGCGAACTTATAAATCTGAGTCCTGTCCTGATAGTCGGACGACTTAATCTTAAACGTTCCCGGATCGAAATCCTGATACATGTTAGCACTGTAGTACCATCCCTTTCCAATGCCGCCGTTGAGGTTCAGCGACATTTCCTGCTGTCCGAAATGGTTCATCTTATAGTTAAGCGTAGTGTGGAATCCGTCCTGTCCGAGCTGGGTGAAAGAGTTTACCGCATAACCGATGTTACCGGTGGTTATTGCAGTTTCCGAAATCTTCAGCAATCCGTTATGGCTAAGGCTTGCATCACCCCTCCAGATAGTATTCACGCTATGCGGATTGGTGGCATAGGTGACGGGGAGGCCATTCTCAAGGACATTGACATCTGCCGAAGGCAGGCCAATCTGGATCTCACGCGGACCGTTAGCCGAAGAGGCGTTGAGCATGACATTGCGGTTGCCTTCCTCCTTCTTCGTCGATTGTCCGGCATCGTCTTGTGCGCAAAGCGGTGAACTTAGCAGGAAGAGTCCTGCGAAGAGTGCCAATGGTCTGGCAGTTGTAAAAAGTTTCGTCATCATATAAGTAGATTTTGTTATTGTTAGATCTTGATAAGTACTGAGTGATTACTAATTTAAGTTGTGTCTTACAATAATAATAGAATTAATAAGGTGAAGAAATTGTGGCGAGGGCCATAGCCCGTCGCCAACTTCTTCAAGGTTTAGGAAATGTAAATTCTTGTTTTCTATTTGAGATTTGAGTGCCAATTGAATCACTTTCGTGATTACAATTGCAAAGTTATATCGTTTTAAGGTACGTTATACTCCAAGGGAGTTGAAAGGGAGATTTTTTTAAATACAAGGATAGCATAACACACTGATAATGCATTAATTATGTTAAATTACAAAAAATGTTTAGGGAGATACTTTATTTCTAAAATGAAATGATTAACTTTGCAACACAGCACATAATTTAGCATCTTTAATCACAACCAGTATGAAACTTCTACCCCATCAGACTGCCAAAGTAGCCTTTGTCCTACTGCTACTCTTTCATGCCACCATCATGGCAAAGGCATTCACCAAAAACGAGCTTCCCGACTTGGGCGCTCTCGACAGTTGCCTGGCTGCCAAGCCGCAGATTGACGCCCGGTACGAGCAACGCATCGCCGCCATGAAGCAACAACTGCAATACACGAAAAACAACCACGTCAAGAGGAGTCAGCTGCTTAACGGCATCATGAAAGCATACTTATCCTATCAGTTCGACTCGGCACTGGTCTACGTCAAGCAATGCTACAACGATGCCGTGGACAACCACGACACGCGTGCCGCCACAGACATGCTCCTCTACAAGGCGAGGCTCCTTGCCTACGGAGGGTTCTACAACAATGCCGAGGAAATTCTGAAAGCCATCGACTATAACAAGCTCACCGACGACGGACTACGCTATGACTATGCCATCGCCGCTTACTGGACCTACGTCTTCTGGAGTGCCTTCACCATGGACAATGAGTTCTCAGAGCGGATGGACAGCCTTCGAACCCGCTACCTGAACACCGCCATCAGATACACAAAACACGGCAGCGCCAACTGGTACTACCTCATGGGCGAGCGGGCGTACTTCACGGGCGAGACACCGGCGAAGACCGTGGAATGGTACGAAGAGGCACTGCGGCACTGCGACGGGCAAGGAAGGCTGTACTCCCAGGCCACCTTCGCCATTGCACGTTCCTACAAGCAGATGCACAACGACAAGCTCTACGAGCAGTACCTACTGCTCTCATCACTATCAGACATCAAAGGTTCGGTAAAGGAGAACGCCGCACTGCAAGACCTGGCAATGTTCATCTTTGACCAGGATCATGCCAATGCCACCCTGGCGCATCACTATCTTCTTGCAGCAATGGACGACGCCACATTCTTCAACAATAAATTGCGGAAGCTGGAAATATCCAACCGACTGCCGCCTATCGTCGCCGCTTATCAGCAGCAGCTGGAAAACCAGGGGAAGAAGCAGATGCTTTTCATCATTGCAGTCATAGTGCTTGCCATCGGCGCCTTCGTCCTCTACATATTCTCCAAGCGCAGGAATGCCCAGCTGCATCTCAGTCAGAAGCTCCTGGAGCACAAGAACTCGCAGATGCAGGCTACCAACGGCGAGCTGCAGAACGCCAACACTGAACTGTCACGCCTCAACGGACTGCTTGAGGAATCGAACCGTAAACGCGAGGAGTACCTGCGTATCTTCGTTGACCTCTGTGCCTCCACGATGGAGAGGATAACCAGCTACCGCAACCTGGTAAGGCTGAAGATAAAGGCAAACCAAGTGAAGGACCTTCTGAGGACTGTCAACTCTGACCGTATTGCCACCTCTGACATCACAAAGTTCCAACTACAGTTCGACAAGGCGTTCCTCGGCCTCTACCCTGACTTCGTCAGTGAGTTCACTAAGCTGCTCGAGCCGGGATTTAAGATAGAGCTCAACAAGGACGGTACGCTGACAACCGGACTGCGCATCTTTGCCTTCATACGGCTGGGCGTTACCGAAAGCTCAGAGATAGCCACACTGCTGTCGTACTCTCCTCACACAATATACAACTACCGTTCATCGATAAAGAGCCATGCCATTGACAAGGAGCACTTCGAGGAGGACGTCCAAAAATTGTGCAAGCCTTAGCACTATGAGAAGGCATTTTCCTCGACCTTCAAACAAGTTCACTGCAATCACCACTGCCATACAAATAAATGAAGGGACCCTGTCTCACGACTGAGTCCCTTCCTGACTAAACTTAATCTACAAACCTGAGTTTTTATTGCTTTAATGAAAATAACTTTTACCTATGAGAAAAACTAAATAAAAACTGTATGCATCAATCTAAATACCATCTTTTACTACCTGTCTACATTATATTTCTGAATTCATACCTATTTTCAAACTCAACGTTATCACTAACCTCTCGTTTACGTGTGCAAAGGTACGTCAAGAATACGTCTACGGCAAATTCTTTCAACGAACCGGCGGTTTCATTCAGCAAACTTCTCAAAACTGAGAGCCTTTACCCGAAACGCGATGCTGCTAATAGGCAGACAGGCGGAAAACGAGTCCATTGATGGCTCAGAGCATACGCTTCCGGAACTCGCTTGGCTTCATCCCGTTCTTGCACTTGAACTTCGTGGAGAAGTAGTCGGGGGAGGTGAAGTCGAGCTGATAGGCGATGTCCTTGATGCTCAAGTCGGTTGTTGAGAGAAGGTCTCTGGCACGCTGGAGCTTGAGGTCCATCTGGTAATATGCCGGCGAGAATCCCGTGAAGTCCTTGAATATCCGACGGAACTTGCTGTAGCTAATGTTAAGCCTCTCGGCTATCTCCTGAATGGACAGCGTGCTCTCAAGGTTGCTGCGGATGAGCTCACGGGCACGGTTGACGAGATCCTGGTCGGCGGAGCAGTCCTTAAGGGCTTCCGAACGCTGTAGGGAGTACATCAATCCTATCAGGCAGTTGACTATTCCAGCAAGGGTCTGCTGAAAATAGACCGGCTCGCGCTCGCTGATTTTCAAAGCATGACAGTAGAGATGTATCATCTCACTGTCATAACCGATATGGTATATCGCCTTTTTGGGAGACAGGAAGCCGGCACGGACGCGGTCGTCAATGTTACGGCCCTTGAATCCTATCCAATAGCATTTCCATCCATTCTTGGCAGGGTGGTATGTATGCCATTCGCCTGGATAGAGCAGGAAGACGTCGCCACTATGCACTTTAGTGGCTTTCTGGCTTGCCGACTGGAATAATCCGTCGCCTTCCACGATGTATTGCAACTGGTACTCGTCGAGCACCCGACCCTTTGCAACGTCAAAAAAATAGCCGTCGGCATGGCCGCGTGTAGGATAGTCGTCGCCAGGTGCAATCTCCTCGTAACCTACAGTCGACACGGTGAGTCCCCACTGCTTGTCATGATCATTGGCAACAAGATATTTAAAGTTCTTCTTCATTCGTTTCAGTATCTCGGCTTAGGCGTCTTCGTTGCAAAGATAATAATTTTTTCTCAGTTAAATTCTTTTTTGACTTTAATCAACATCTTTAAACAGAATTTATTCTATCATCACATACTGTAGGCGAGAGAAATCTACCAATAACGTATTGCATATTGAAAGATTTTTCGTAACTTTGCGAAGACATAAATACAAAACGGCTATCTTAACATTATTATAATCTACTAAGCAACAAATTATGAAGAAAATTCTGGCTTTTATCATTCTGGCAGCCTTTACGGCGACAGCACATGCTGACAACTGGCCCGACGGCACGCCGATGGACAAGTGGTTTTCCGACACGTCAAAGGTCGACGTGAGCACACTCGGACAACAGTACGTAGTTACCGACTATGGCGTGAGCAACGACTCCACCATCGTGCAGACCCAACAGCTGCAAGCTGTCATCGACAAGGCAGCAAGCGAGGGTGGCGGTGTCGTCGTCATTCCACGCGGAACATTCCTCTCAGGCTCATTGTTCTTCAAGCCCGGTACGCACCTGCATATCGCAGAGGGCGGAAAACTGAAAGGCTCCGACAGGATAGCCAACTTCAAGATTATCAAGACACGTATTGAGGGCGAGACCTGCGACTACTTTGCGGCATTGATCAACGCCGACCATGTCGACGGCTTTACCATCACCGGCAACGGCACCATCGACGGCAACGGCTACCACTACTGGGAGGAGTTCTGGATACGGCGCAAGTGGAACCGCAAATGCACCAACAAGGACGCACAACGTCCAAGGCTGGTCTACATATCCAACTCGAGCAACGTAACGGTGCAGGACGTGCGCATCATGAACAGCGCGTTCTGGACTAACCACATCTATAACTCCGACCACGTGCGCTACCTCGACTGCTTCATCTATGCGCCGACATCCGGAATGAAGGCACCGAGTTCCGATGCCATAGACATTGACAAATGCCACGACATCCTCATCAACGGATGCTTCATGAACGTCAACGATGACGCCGTAGTACTCAAAGGCGGCAAGGGAACCTATGCCGATACGATGTCGGTCAACGGTCCAGTAGAAAGGGTGCTGGTACAGAACTGCCACTACGGCACCGTCCACAGCATGCTGACGCTGGGCTCCGAGAGCCTGCACGACCGCAACATCATACTGCGCAACTGCAAAAGCGATAGCACCAACAGAGTACTATGGCTGAAGATGCGCCCGGACACGCCACAGCAGTACGAATACGTTACCGTCGACGGCGTTGAGGGAAAGACCAAGAGCTTCCTGTACATACGCCCCTGGTCGCAGTTCTACAATCCACAGAAACGCGACGACATGCCGGAATCGTTCTGCCGACACATAACGATAAAGAATGTCAGCATGGACTGCGTGAACTTCTTCGATGTCAGCACCAGCAGCAAGTATGACCTCTGCGACTTCAGCTTCGAAAACATTAAGGTCTCGGACCAGAAGAACGCGTTCGACGCGCACCTCATCGACAACACAAAGGTAAAGAATGTTGTCATCAACAACAAAAAACTTTAACCTAATCGGTTGCTACTAACCACTTT
>SAMEA3663069__coassemble_681_pt1 | contig 16801 bp, 5 predicted proteins | sample SAMEA3663069__metabat2_low_PE_007 | metagenome-assembled genome bin SAMEA3663069 (sample SAMEA3663069) | pig gut metagenome | biome: pig gut; feature: pig-associated habitat; material: faeces | place: France | collected 2012 | reverse complement strand
TAGATTATTGAGGTTAAACCTGTCAACCGATTGCACTTCTATGTTGAACTTGCCTCACCAACCTGTTCAGCTGCGCTAATGAAATCGCTTAGAGACGATGTCCTACGGTCCAGTACAACACTGCCTGGATCATTTACGTCAAAATGGACGAAGCCATAACGTCCCTGTCTGTCGCCCATCATGAAACCATAAGCCGTCTGCCCGAAAGCAGGTATTACGCTAATTGACAATAGGGATAAAGTAATGAAATAATAAATCAACCTCATAGTTTAGTTATTGGATTAGTTAATAATAATTCCGCATGCTAACAATTACCATCCTTTTAATTCTGCCGCACGCAGGAACCGGTCTTGTGCCGGTCCTAAACGATGTTCGACATATTTTTTTGCAAGAGGTTGTGGCATAATGTTAGGACCGGCACAAGACCGGTCCTGCAAAGCTTCTGCAACCTGCGGAACTTGAAATAAATTCCTTATTTCGTGATTTTCACGACTTTGTTGCCTTCCTTGAGAATGTATACTCCATGCGGCAATGTAGACAGAGCTGATGAAACGTTACCTATTCTCACACCGCCGAGAGAGTACACTTCTGCATCACTGGCCTGTAATGCTGCACCGTTGCCTGTCAATTTGCTAATGCCCGTGCTTGTACCTGTGATACGGATGTTATCAAGAAGAATTTGCTTGTTGTACGACTCCACAGTACCTTGGAAACCGACGATGACAGTCTTACCGGCATATGATGTCAGAGGAATGACAATTTCCTTCCAGTCTCTTGAGGTCGTCAGCACCTCCTTAAGCGTTGACCAGTTATGTCCATGGTCGTCGGAAATCAACACTGAGAAGGAGTTGTACTCGTCCATCTGCAACAGCCAGAACCTCAGTTCAGCATCGTCGCCGATTGTAACCATAGGTGATGTGAGCACATGCGTGCCATCGTCGTCACTATGCATAACTGCCATGCCACGGTCATCATCCTCAGCAAACATAATGGGACTGGAAGACTTCATCTCCAGGAACCATGATGAGTCGTCGTTGCCTTCCTTGTCGATGATGAACCATGGGTCGGTTGTAGTCCTGCAACCTGGGAACGACTCGCTGAACGGAGCCATGTAAGGATTGCCGAACGGACCGATGAACGTAGTAGAGGGCTTGCCCTCACCGGCCGTGTTGACAGGTGTAACAATATATTGGACGATGGTCTGACCCTTCAGAGTGTCAAGGGAGTTGTCTGTATATGAGAGTTCGTGGAGTCCTGAAGCCACGACCTTGTTCACCGGCTGAGTCATGGTAACGGTGTAGCTGACAGCCTCTGTATCAACATATCCGCCATTGACGCCCACGCTTCCAGCAGCCGGCCATGTGATAACGATGCTATTGCCGCTCTGTGTCCAGTTGCCCTTGCCAATTTTCTTAGGAATGTCAATGCCGACATAGGTCTCCACTTCCGACGGCTTGCCGGTGCCATTGGCAGACACGCACACGACCTTGTATTTGTTTATCCCCATTGCAGGAGCATTGTCAACGACAGTCTCTGCCTCGCCAGGCTGTGGCTTCTCAAGGCTGGCGACAGTCTTGCCGGTTGTCTCGTTGAAGACCGACGCAAAGTCGAGAGTGGCAATAGCGCTGCCGTCGATATTGGCAGTAGGAGTAACAAAGGAGATGGTTGCAGACATGGCGCCCTTTTCGCCTCCCTTGGCCGTCAGGTTGCTGACAGCCTGCGGATTGTTCTTTCCGATGGGAGCACTGATGGAGAACGCGTCCACATAAGCGTAGTACATGCCGGGGTCCGACGTGCAATGAAATCCGAAATAATAGTTGCCCGTCGCCGACGGAGTGTAAGAAGCCGTGAACTCCTCGCCGTTGACATCAGTAAAGGTCTTTGTGGCGATGACCTCATCAGTCATCGATGCCGCATCAGCCTCTCGTCCGGCCATAAGCCCTATTTTCTCCGGTTTGTCGCTCGACTTGTTGTGTCCGGTGAATTTTATTATGTACGTGTCCCCGGCCGTGAGACTCATTGCCGGAGAGATGAGCCAGTCGTCAGCCCGTGTGTCGCCCTGGGTGTTGCAGCGGAAATAATAATTAGAGCCTGCCCACGTATTGCCGTCCCCGTTGCTGTCAATAATAGTATATCCGGCTCTGTCGGACGCGTCCTTAAGGTTCAGCGCGTATGGCGGCTCAATGCCTGCGGATTGCGCATGTAACGGCAGTGGGCATAAAGCCACCAAAGCAAACATAATGGAGTAAAAGTCTTTCATTCTCATAAGCATTAAAAACAAAAGTAATTTGCTAACTAAGTCTAATCTTTCTATTTGCCGACAAAGTTAGCATATTATTAACAAACTTACAAACATTTGCACTAATATTTTGTTATTTGTACAAGATATTCTATCATTTAGATACACATATATAAAATTATTGCCAATATTGGTGGAATTATTGTCATCGGAATGAAGCCTTTAAAATCCTGGCAAAAACATTTGATGATCAATCTTGACAACAATAAGGAAAGGGGCAGGAGACGTCCCTAACAACAGATCCAATCTCCTACCCCTTCATTAACAAATTCACCTAAAAACTCCGTTACTTGGTTTTCCGTACATATTTCTTACCGTTGTGGATAACTATGCCACGGAAGTTTCTGGAGACACGCTCGCCGGAGAGGTTGTAGTACTGTCCTGAGGCATTATCACCATCAGCATGGATTGAATGGATGCCCGTTGCGACTGAAGCAGCCGACAATGGCGACTCGCCGTTCTCGTAGACCACTGACACCTGGTACTTGTGCGTGCCAGATATAGCTCCGGTGTAGGTGAACGATGTCGAGCCGGCAGGAGCCTGGCCGACGAGTTCTCCATCACGATAGATATTGAAGTGGTCGACTTTCAGCGACTTGCCGTCATAGGTAATGTCGTCAACGAAGAGAGCGAAGCATTTCTTAGAAATATTGTGTATCGCAAAGCGCTTGGCGCCAGCCGGGAGCTGCTGAGTATACTCTGTCCAGTTGGCATCGGCACCGCTGACAGTCTTCAACACCTTAAAATCCTTCGGGTCGGTACTGCCAGTAGAATAGCAGATGGTGAAGGTTTCCTTGTATGTTGCCTGCACGCTCTTGGCAAACAGCGAGATGGTCTGCTCCTTTCCGGAGAGCTCAGGCGAGATGAGCCAGTCGTCGTCCTGATTGACGCCCTCATCCATGTTGCCATAGGTGTCGAACGACGCAAGGTACTGATGTCCGCCGTGTGCCGCGAGCATGATGGAATCGCTCTCATTGTCGATGGTCCATCTTGTGTTGTCCATGACGATGAACGCCATAGGATAGCCGACACCATCGAACGGATAAGCATCGCCCAAACCATAGGTATAGTATCCGTCGCCATCGACAGTGAGCCATTCGCCAATGCCGGTAGTCTTCCAAGGAGTGTAGTCCTCGAAGGTCTCGGTGACGATGTTGTCAGCCTCATCAGCCACAGCATTCCACGACACCTGTACGCTGTTGCCGCTAATGGCAGCCTCGACACCCGTTGGTGAAGGATAATCGTTCTGCTTAACTGATGTCTTAACTGTAGCGGTAGTGTTGTTCGATACATCCTCATCGCCGGAATAGCTTACCACAGCCTTCCAGTTCAGCACACTGTCAGCGGCAGTCGGAATATACTTGAACTGAATGGAATCATTATCCGTAAACTGCAGTCCGGAGCGGGATACTGTTGAGATAAGCTTGTCATTGTTATACAGGCTCACACTGTAGTTCTTTGCTGTATTCAATCCAATATTTGTAACGATGACATCAACATTGGTTGCCGAACCAGTGAATGTCTGCGAAGGTGCAGAGATAGATGCTGTAAGGTCATTGTTCTTTACATCACGCACCTCTACATTATCAATTAAAGCATATTGGTTAGTGCCATATACAGTTGCCTTGACACCCATGATGGCATACTTGCTGTTCTTCCACTTACTGACAGGATAAGCTACGCGATGCCACCCGGCAACAGCATCCTTATTGTCGAATGTTATCGTTGCGAGCGTGTCAGACTCATAGCTGTTGTCCTTTCCTACAGCCTGAATCTTTGTCTTCTCGCCGGGGAATGCAAAATAAGAGAACATAAAGTAAGGCTGCGACGTGCCGTTCAGCGAGACCTTGGGTGTATACCACGTACTGTAGTCGCCGTTCTCACTAGAAGTGAACACCAATGCACCCTTGTCGTTGTCGGCAGACACATCAGATGTTGTTCTCCAACCATAGTTCGACTGACTATTGAGATTGTTCTCCGACCAGCTGCCGCTGTTCTCGTATGCACCGCCAGGAACCGATTCCTTATACGGCAGGGACAATGGAATACCTGTACGAATATATTCCGACGATGTAGCACCGCCAGCTATATACTCGTTCTCACCGATTTTAGCCTCACTGTTCAGGGCATAATACAGAGAGCCCTGTGATGGAACAGCCGAGGTGTGGACCTTCTTGTCCATATAACTTGTAGCGGTGATATGCTCCTCCACAATCTGCATGTAGCTCGACGCGTCGTAAATACTGTATCTTACCGTTGCCGGGTCCACATATCCGCCGTGTATGCCCTTGTCAAACGATGGTGCTGTCCAGCTCAGACGTACACTGTCGCCGGTGTCATAGACCTTCACATTCTTCGGAGCCAACGGGGCGTCGAGTCCTATCCATGCCGTGCTCTTCGTCTCGTCGCTCTTTCCCTCACTGTTGCTCGAAACCACCGTATAGGTGTTCAGCCCATTCTTTGGGGCGTTGTCGACAAACGTCAGTGTCTCGCCTGGTGTAGGGTTGTTAAACACATTTATTGTATCGTTGCCGCGCTTGAGAACAATATCATGCAGCTCTGTAAGCGCATTGCCACTTGCCGTCTTGGCAGGAGCCACAAAGGAGACAGTAGCCTGCAGGGCTCCCTTAGCAGCAGCCGTTACTGTAAGGTTGGACACAGTGTCCGGTACCTCAGTAGAAGGAGCATAGTCGACGGCAATGCTGTCCAGATAGATATAATACTGGTCGGCATCGCTGAGAGCATGGAATCCTATTTTGTAGTCTCCCGTTGCCGAGGGCACAAAGGTTTGCTTCTTTGTCATCGGGTCAGAGCTCTTAATTTCAAAAGTGTCAACGAGCGATTTATATTTCGAAACTTCGTCTCCAGAAGCGCCATAGGCTACAGCCAGCCGTTCTGTTCCGCTATATCCGCCACGGGTAACAAATGTAAGAAGATAGTTCTTTCCGGCCTGCAGATGTATAGGCGGAGTGATGAGCCAGTCGTCGGCAGCCTTTGAAACACTGTAGCTGTAACGTATATTGCCGCTATAATCGCCGCCCCATGTTACGCCATCCTTGTTGGCATCGCTGACAGTGTAGAAATTTATCTTATCACTGTTTTTGTTCAAGCGGTCGGTATACGGGACTTCAAACGCATCGCCGTAAGTAATGGCATTTGACGTTACTGTATCAGAAGCGACTCCGCCGTTCTTAGCCACTACATTGTAATAGATTCGTGAGAGCTGTGCCTTCGGAAGCGTCTCAGAGAATGATGTTGCCGAAAGGCCATTGCCTACATTCACAGCACCAGGATAACGGATCACATCGTACTTAATATTATTTTCATCGACATAGCCATTATGGACACCCTTCCCAGTAACGGCGGTCCACTTGACAGTGGCCTGTCCAGTAAGGTCATTGATCTGAAGCGTTGCAGAAGCAGGCGCCGACGGCTGGTCATAGCCTACCCAAAGGGAAGTCTTCGAGGCTGGACCGAAACCTACTCCATTCTTTGCCAGAACTTTTATCTGTTTCTGTCCGCCATTGTCGAGCGAAACCATTTCATTTATTGTCTTCCCGGGAGTGGAAGTACCGGTGCTGATGGTATCGTTGTTTGCAACAATATAGTAAGTCAAGTTTCCAGTAAGTGCATCATTGCCATCAAAAGTCTTCGAAGGCATCGTAAACGAAATTATGCCGTTGAGATTAGCATTGATGAACCTTGCGCTCAGACCAGTAGGTGCGGCAGGAGCCTTGTCATCAGCGTCTGGCTTAGGAATATACAGACCTATCACCTCCTGGGAGTTAGGGAACTTAAACAAAGGCGTCGCCACAGCTGTAGCCGGGTCAACCTTATAAAGGATCGACAGTCCGTTGTTAAGTGTTGCTGCCCAGTAGAGCATACCGGTTTTCGGGTCGAATGTTGCGCTCTGCAGATAAGTAGAGGCTTCCACACCAGTCTTGCCGATCTCCGTTTTCTGGCCATTAGTCTTATCGATAGTGTATAGCGTTCCGTCATAATTGATGCCGTATACCTGGCCTTTGTCGTTGCAGGCAAGAGCCACTATGGTGTCCGTCTTGGCGAAGTCTCCGATGGCAGTAACATTATTGTACGATTTTGTATAGTCTACACTGCCGAAGACGTAATGGTCAGAGCCATAGCTGGAATTTGGGAACACACCATAGACTTTTCCGGTTGTAGGGTCGTACGTAAGGTCAAGACCAATAGAAGTGCTGCTCCACTGCTCAACACTAGATGTCTTGGTCCAGTCCTCCACGTTATAATTAAAGAAGCTATACGAGCCGTCTTCCTTTCCCATGAAAGAATACGTGCCATTATATCCGTAACCGCTTGCAGCACTGAAAATATCATTGTCGACCACTTCGGCGGCTATCGTATTGTCTCCGGACGATGAGCCCTGAAAGGAATAGACACCACGTGCAATTGACGAAGACTTCCAAGTGTCATCAAAGATTACTATACCATAAATAGTAGGTGAATAGCTGTCGCCAGCTACAGCGGTAGTGCCGGCTGTATTCCTACTGACAAACGACTGGACAGCTCTCTGCCGAGAGCCATTGCTTTGCACGTTTCGAATCCTTACGCCAGCCTTCTCACCTTTTACAGATAGGGGATTGCCGACGCCGAAGCGGGTAAGCCAACTGCGCTGAAGCACTCTGCCAAAATACAGAAGCAAGGAGGGCCGCAGCAAACAAAGTAATAACTTTCCTCATTTTTGTTTTTAATAAATAATATATGGCGCGCCAAAATGTGGTTCTGACGCCGCATTAAAAAAACTGTTATCTTGAATATTATTGAAATGTAACCGATCTGTTTTATTAAGCTTTTGTAAACATCCGCAAGGGTACAACGGATAAGGCTTCTTAATGTCTGCCACTACCCATAAATACCCATGCGGACATTCTTAATATAATGACTTATGGCTATCGCCGCACTATTTTTCTTGCGGTGCCATCAGCATTTCTTACAATGTTCAATCCCGTTGCAGGGGCTGAGCGTCTGACACCGGAAAGAGAATAGACAGTGCCGACACCCTTCATGTCATTGGCTTTAATGGTGCCGACACCCGATGCAGTACCTCCGCCAACGACATACAGTCCTACCATCTCTGAGCCATAGCCATCGTAGACCACTTGTCCAATGGCAATGGCAGTACCCGTAGACAAGTCCACCTGATACGCCTGCCCTATAGACTCCTCGCCGGTCTGTACCCACAGCATGCGCCCAGACTTTGGCAACCACGTCATTGATTGCAGGTAGCGGACATCGCTGACACCTGTGAAGCCGATCTCCGAAGCGGCACCGGTAGAGGCATCGATGCCACACAGTATTCCGGAACTGTCAATGCCATACAACTTTCCGCCGGCAAAAGCAAGTGTACGGAAATCACGACCAGTACTGCCTACCGTCGATACCTGAAGCGTAGCAGGGTCTACCGTGACAAGTTCTGTACCATCATCACCGACAGTAAGGGCATACACCTTTCCAGACTCCTCGTCAAAGGTCATGTCGAGGAAATAGCTTCCGGCAACCGTTGAGCGCAACGGCGTCCATGTAGTAGTATCCATCAACATCAGTTGCTCAGGACTTCCGCTCCATGTAGCCGTGAACGCCAGATAGCCGCTGCCAGCCATAGTCCCGGCGGTTACGAGGGCATCATCAGGAGTAACCTCCTTGACGAGGACCATCTGCTCGGGGGTATTGGCATGGAACCGTGCCACACCGGAATTGCCATAGGCATCCCAACGGAAGGCACCAACAACCTCATCGGAATAATTTGGAATATTTATGGTAAGGGTATCGTTTGATGCATCCTCATCGCCAGGAAGAGCAGTCCATGCCGATATTTCCGCTATAGACTGAGCCTGCAAAGGAATATTGCAAAGTTCTATATCAACATCACCGCCCTTTAGTATATTTCCACTGTACACCTTTGAGAACACAGCTCCATCGTTGAGCTTACATGAAACAGGCACCGACGTAAGGGCCTTCTCGCCATAATTCCTTATTCTTACGGTGACGACGGCACTGGAGACAACGCTGTTCGACTTAACAGGCGTTACAAAAGCACTGACGCCTGCGTCGTAGTCCAGGCTTCTGGCGACAGAATCAGAATAGGCAGCATCGGAGTTCCCTCCATGATACACTGCATCCACACGATAGACGTACGTACCGGAAGCCAGACTGTTCCAGCCTTTATCAGTAAAATATGTTTGCCCTATCGGCTGCGGCGTCAGTCTTATCCATGAAATTTTTCCACCAGTCGTGCTGCCACGATAGACATAATAGCCTGGCGCAGGGGCTGACGACAGACTGTCAGTAGTTGATTCTGTACCTGGGATGCCTACATAAGCCGATATGTTATAAGGGTAATAGCCGTCATAGGCATATCCCTCATCACTGAATTTCACATTATTGCGTCCGCTTAAGGTGGCACTGCTGCTGTAGTTTACGCCTATAGGCTCACCAGAGGCGTTCTTAATATGAATGCCTACCATATAGCTCTCTCCATCGCGAATCTCAACGGGCTTGTCCAGGTCGGCTGTTACCCACCCACCGTCAGAATTTATCGAGCTCAGCGGTATTCTCTTTTCTGCCAGCAGCACATGATTGTTTTTGTCGCCCTTCCACACACATGCCGAGAAAGAGCCGTCAGCAGACTTCAGCCAAGCACTGACAGACTTGAAGCTCATGCCAACCATGGCAGAGTCTCTAAGGTCTTTTGCCGACCATGCGTGCGCAACATAATAATCCGTGTAGGAATAGTCCTTCGATGTGTCTGAATGGATACCCGAAGCACCAATGTTCGTATGCTGTATGCGACCGGCGCGCTTGTTGGGAGCCCTCCACGTCAGAAGCACATCATTAGCCTTAGTGTCATTCTCTGCCTGCACATCAAATGGAGGAATGAAACTCCTTGTGAGTACAATCGTTCCAAAGGATGTGTCGCCAGCCGGACTTATGGTGCGTCTGTCGACATCATAATCAGGATAGCTGACCGTCATCAGGTACGATTCCCCAACATAAACGCCATCAATAGAGAAGCTGCCATCAGCAGAGGTCGTAGCCTCAAAAGGAGCATATCCGGCAAGGCTCACCTTTACACCGGCAAGGCTGGCATCATTGTCGGAAGCCGTAACAGTACCGGTGAGCGTAGCCTTTGCAAGTGCCTTGAGTACGATGTCGCGTGTCATTGCATCGCCGGAAAGGTTTATACCCACTCTCTGGCTCTTGTAACCAGTTGCATCAATGGAAATCGATATCTGTCCGCTGGGCAGCATGTCGAAGACATAGTATCCATTGTCATCGCTTTCAGTCTCAACATTCAGGAACGGAACAGAAAGACGGGCATGGGCAATGGCATTCCCACTCTCGTCCGTTATCCGTCCTGTCAGTTGCGTCATATTGTCAACAGCTATTATGAACCTCGTCTGAGGAACCTCTCCAAGCAAATCGCCATTGGCAGCTGTCAGCCCATCAAGGCTTTCTCCCGCAGTCATATCATAAGTACGCGAGCGATTGTCCCGTCCCTCAGCAGAGGACACGTAGAATATGTCAAAATATGTACCACTGCTTGACGGCTTCTCATGGGAGATCATTACCACTAGATTGCCACCTTTATAATAGTAAGGTGTAGAGAGCTGCACGGGCACGTCATTGTCGTATTCATGCAGCGGCAGGCTGCCATCGTATACGAGATGTAAATCTTTGGAAGGAATCCAGCCGGAAGACAGGTCGCGCTGTGTGGTTTCACCCATATACACCTTCACGGGACAATTTGTTTCTGTGCCCTTCCTGAAATGATTCTTGTATATAATATGCGATATGGTACCTGTAGCGTAACGAAGTTCGGAAGGATAGTAAACAGTCTCTGAAACAGACCGTGAGGTGTACATATTTATCGGCAATCGCTTATGTCTGTAGTCGGCAGTGGCATCGGCCCCAATGCCTATGTCCTTCTTATCACTGCCATAGCTGACTACCGTATTAGAGCGGACATTATCGCCGGAGCCTACTGAGTTGACAGCAGCAACGAGAAATCCTGTAAGCACGCCGTTCTCAAGGGCTACCGTACAACTTGTTGTCTTTATTCCCTGAGCCACAGTCGTAGTATCTGATGGCGTGAACTTCAAAACATTGTATTTAATGTTTGCAGGATTAATGAATCCCATATTCTTGCCTTGAGACGGTGCCGACCATGAGACGTGGGCTTCACCGTTCAGAACATCAGCAGCCACATCGGCAACCTTTCCAGGGATATCCTCACCGACATACAACGATGCCTGCCTTCGCCTCGACTCGCCCTCGGCGGTAACAGCAGCCACAGCATACGTATGGTTTCCGGCTGGTGCCGTAGTGTCCTCATATTGTCCGGTATCACCGGCTTTCTGATTGTCCAGGAATTTTATAAGCGTTCCGTCGCGGTAGATATTGACACCCAAACCGGAGAGGGGCTCCCCATTGCCATTTGTGGTAGGATTGATCCATGAAAGGAGTGCTGATGGCGTAGTGGCAGTACCAGCCACAGCCTTGAATGACGTTACCCATTTCGGACCTTTCTGATTGATTATTCTCACATCGTCTATCCCCAGGGCATAAGTGTCTGTACCCGTATGCAGGATGGCTATGTATATATCCTTTCCGTTATACGCCGACAGCGAGCGCGACAAAGAATTCACCTTCACCTCGCCATCGGCGAGATTGCTTGCCGTAGCATCATAGAGAGTGTCCTTAAAATCAGACTCCTGCTTACCAGTAGTTGAAACGAGAACAGTAATATGCTCATCCGTCTCTACATCCTCAGCAATATAGCTCAGAGCCAATGAGTAATAGCTGTTTCTGATTGAAATCTTTGGGGTAACGAGATAATTTCTCTGCGTCCTGTATGCGGAATTTGTCAGAGCGTCGACGGTATACGACACGGCAATCTTGTCGCCGCTGCCACGTGTGAGTCCCGAACTGCCCTGCTGCCAGCAATGTCCATCACCGTCAGCGTCGATAACCGACCAGTCGTCCGGAGGAAACGCAGTGCCCTCAAAGCCTTCGTCGAGGACATACGTTTGTGCCTTCACCGGCATGGCAAATGCCAGCAAAGACAACAGCGTAATGGTGAAAAATTTTGTATGCATAAAGTTTGTTAGCAAGATGATGTAAAAGAAAAAACTGCCACCGACAAGTCTCAGCTAATGCCGGCAGCAGTCTGAAAAAGTTTGTATGATAGTTCCGTTTACTTCATGACGACCTTCTTTCCGCCTACGATATAGACACCCTTAGGCAGTGATGTCTTGTCGCCAAGATTCCCGACATATCGTCCGCTGAGGTCGTAGACAGCTGTGCTCTGCGCGACCTTCTTTTCTCCATTAACAGAAATTATGCCGGTAGCAGCAGCCTCATCGAGGGCTACAGACTCGTTATAAGTGCCGCCGTCGCTGAACGAGACGTTGCCGGCCTTATCCTGATATCCAGTTGCGGTAACAACATAACTATAAGTCTTGTCAGGCTGGGCAACGACAATATCAGCCTTTCCGTCAGCATCGGTCGTGCCGGTGTACACGGCATGTCCGTCCTCAGATGTAAGAGTAACCGCAGCACCTGCGACAGGGGCATTGTCCTTGCTGTCTGTAACAGTAACGGAGAATGTCTTTGATGTGGCGATGGTCAGATACATTACAGGCGTATAACTTGCCTTATTCGAAACCTCACTGACATTGCCCGATGTAATGACAGGCTGCTCAGAATCGCTGTACTTGAAGTAAGTGCAGTTGGTCATAGTGTTGTCGACCTCAAACTTGTCCGAAGTATAACCGCTAGGAGCCTTCACAAGCGTAATGACACGCAGGTTGCCACCTGTATATACGAAAGGCTCGCTGAGCTCCATCTTGAAGTTGTCGCCGTCGACAGTGCCGGTGAACGCCGGAGTCTTGCCGGTCAGGTCATAATCTACAAAACCGTTGCTGTAGTCATCGGTGGTGTTGTCAAGATATACCGTTACATCGTAGCCCTTGTTGGTGCTGTTGCTCTTGAATTCCAAGGACAGTATCTTAGCGCCGTTCTGGAGATTCAGCTTGTCCTTAGGATAAATCATGTGCGTTGTGTCGTAATAATAGTATTTCTTTACGACAGCCTCACTCTGGTCGTCATTATATGTACCGACGACCTTCTCACCACCTGCGAACTCAGGCTCCATAACAACCTGGACTGTATCGGTAACATACTCGTCATCACCCTTTACAATCTTAATGTATGCAGGATAAGTACCGGCTACATGAGGATAATATTCAAAAGCCAGCCTTGCCGTATCGCCGGCTGCCACATCCTCAGTCTTTGCAGAAGCTACAGCAACATTATCCACATAGAGCTTGGCTGTATAGTCGCCGGCAGCAATTGCAGTGGCAATAACATTCTTTGCTTCAACAGTAGCTTTGAAAGAGTTGTTCACCGTTGCGGTGGAAGGAATTGCAAAAGAAGTGATGTAGAAACCTGTAGCGACCTTTAGGTTGATGTCGTTGATAGAATCCCCATTGAGTTTGATGGTCTGCTCCACAGGAACGTATCCACTCTTCAGTACCGAAAGCTTATAGGTCTTCACATCCTGATAAACCGTAAGCGCATATTTTCCATCGGCATCAGTAGTATCAGCATAGACCACATTGCCGGAAGTAAGCGTTACAGGCAGTCCGCCGACGGCTTTGCCCTTCTCGTCGCGGATGGTACCCGTGAGCACTGACGGTTTTGATTCCACCTCAATGGTGACGACCACACGGCTGGCATCTGTCTTCCATGAAGCATCCGACAAGTCGTTGTCTGTATAACGATAAGTGTAGTCGGAAGCATGGCCGGCATCGGCCTCAAAGCCAAACGACGTGCCATATCCGTTAGCCTTCTCCTCAGTAGAAATCTGGAGTGCTCCGCCATTATAGACGAACGGATTGGATGTCATGTCGAATGTTATGAGGTCCACAGATTTCGACGCATCGTAAGGAGAAGCGGACGTCTCTCCACCCTTTGCCAGCTGAACGCCGCTCAGTGAGTACAACTGTGCGCCGGTACGGTCGACAGCATTGACATCTGTCGGCAGTTCGGTGCCGTCGGCGACATTGTTGAGCCAGAGGCTGATGTTAAGCGCCTTATCAAAGCTGGAGTTCTTTCCACGATATATGACCTTCTTAATCTTTGTTCCGGCAGGAAGATTGATTTCAGAAGCAGAGAAGTTTGACACGGTCTCGCAGTTCTTGTAGTAATCCTTTACAGGGCCACTGCTGGTGCCATTCGTAGTCGGGGTACCCAGTGTCAGCATACGGCCGGCGGTCTCCTGAGAGACTGTCAGCGTCGTAGTATCGGTAGTGAGTTCATAACCGTCAGCCCACTCCGCCTTCACGTATGCCGGGAATGTGCCTGCGGCATGCGGTGTGAATGAGAACTTGAACGTGGCAGCCTTGCCGGAGGCAATGTCCACAGGCTGAGCCTCAGCAACCGCATTACCACCAACATAGAACTTAACCTTATAGTCTGACGCACCTTCTGCCTTGATATTATGGTTGCTAAGTGTAACGGTGGCTGTATACTCATTGTTTACGACGGCATCAGCCGGAATATCCTTTGAGTCTATCGCCATGTCATGTGGTATGTCCACAAGCTTGCCGCCGTAGATATTGTCTACACACACCGCCTTACCGTCGAAAGCAACATACCAGTCGCCTTCAGGCAGAGTAACAGTATGCTCTGTCATCTTATAGTCAGAGGAACTGCCAGAATATTTCTCATTGCTGAACGACTCTACAGAGTCCAGTCTTGTCCAATTGCCGCCAGCCTTGTCGGCAGAGTAGTAAACGACAAGTTCTGCATCGCTGCTATAGTCCCGTCCGACCTGATACGACAACTTTCCGCCCGAAGCGAAATGAAGTTTCGGGGTGATAAGTTTAGAGCGTGTCGATGCAGCATTAGCACGGTAGGCATTGCCCTTCACATTGAAGTAGCTCGACTTCCATGAACCGGCAGTCATGTTCACTGGTATGCCGTTGTCTTTATACTCATTTCCAAAGTTGGTGAACCACACATCCTTGCTGACAGTGGTGCCCGAGACGTAAAGAGTGCTGTCGCCCGCATTAGTATGGAAGGTAACAAATCCTTCTTTCCGTCCTGGAGTGACAGAGTCGCAAAGCGTAATGTAAGGATTGGCATCGCCACCAGCCTTAATGGAGTCTATCTCATCTATGGTGAATCCTTGCGGCAGGTCTATGCTGGAAATCTTCAGCGTGGAGCCGCCATTATTCTTTATGCGCACCCGCTGCTGGGCCTTAGTCTGTGTATAGTCGAAGTCGAGACTGTCTATAGGGTCGTAAGGATAGCTGATGTCAACGATGTCGCATGTCGGATGGTGTGGCACCAGTACGACCTTCGTGCCGCTGGAGATGGTATTTGTAACATTCTCTCTGACATAGAATTTATATCCGTCCGAAGAAGGATAATCTTTGTAATTGATGGTGGCAGAGACATCTAGTATATCGGCATCACCGGCCTTCAAAGTCTTCTCGCCATTGACAGTAGCCAGAGCTGTTGTATCCGTACCGTCAATAGTTACTATGCTCACGCCATAGCTTCCCGGTGCGAGGTCGACAGTTCCACTGTTGCTCACACTGGCTGTAAAGGAGAGCTTAAAGGAACCATCCTCATCACAGTTGTAAGGGGATGTCATGTTTGCCTTTACATCGTCGATTTTCATGGACTTGCGGTCCTCGATATTGGCACTCTCGGCAGTGAAGTCGTCCACGTATGCCTCGCTGACCCGTATGCCTACGTACTCATCACTGAGCCCGTCGAGCTCTATAGTCTTATATTCACTGGTGCTCAGCGATGGATTCACAGCCGGCGTAATCTCATCACCGCGTACCCACTGTCCATTACTATAGGTAACCTTGAAAAAACGCACGCCATTAGATGGGCCTGAGGAACTGAGTTTGGCCTTTATGGTAACTTTTCCGGAGACCTTCGGCGTTACGAGCAGATCGTAGACTGTGCGGTAGACATAGTCTTCCGGGTCTTCTATCCTCTGGCTGCTGACCTGCAGACAGCCGGAGCCCCCCACTCCTTCGGCAGCACGGAAGTAATATTCCGGATAGGTTGGGTCACTATACGAACTAGAAACCCCATTGGCAAGGTGTCCCCATCCGGCAGGTGCTATCTCAGGGTCTTTATAGTACTGATAATAGCTGCTGTAGACAGGTCCCCATGAGGAGTCGAAGTTGTAGGAATAATTCTCGATGACGGTTGCATTACCCTGCGTTGCCAACAACGGCAAGGCAAAGAAGAGTACTGCAACAAATCTTTGGTACAACTTTCCCATAAGCAAAATAAATTAATTAGATGGTAATTAAAACAGTAAATCTTTTATGGTTGCAAAATTAATGAATATTTAATTAAAAAAGCAAGTTTTTGCGTAAAAAATTTATTTATAAACACAAAAACTTGCTTTTCTGTTACAAAACTGAACTTCAACGTTTCAGAACCTTTCTTACTGTTCCATCCGGCTTCCTTACAATATTAATCCCATGAACTGGTGCAGACAGCCTCATTCCGCTCATATTGTAATATTCCGGAGCTGTCATGTCTTCGGAAGCCTTCACGGTCCCTATGCCCGCTATCGTTGAGGCATCGGAATATCCTATGGCTATTATCGGGAGGGCATCGGCATAGATAGTCGTCGAGGCAAGGCTTGACGCATTGGCATTATTGCGTGCTATGCTTCGCATCTGGTCGCGATAGCCTTTGTTGGCGGCAAAGAAGACACGAGGTCCCGACTGCGTGGAACCGTGGAACTGAATACGCAGTGGTCCGCCGTCATAATAGAAAGGCTTGTCGAAATATACAGTAATGACCTTATCGTAGACATAAGTACTGCCTGCAATCTCAAGCTGCGTCAGACCATCATAGACTTTTGTCATCGACGATGCGTCGGTCATGGCATAGCCGTCATCACCAGGTTTTATTACAGTGTCGGAAGTGTTTTGGAGATAAAGCTGGACAGACAAAGGAACTGCTACGCGCGCATTCATGCCATACCAGGACAGCGATGTGATGCGTGTGCCCTTAGGCAGACGTATCTCTGAAGGCAGGTATATGAACTCGCTCTCACCATTGAAGTTGTACGGGTCCATTGGTGCTGAGGTCGTGTACTGATGATGCACAGGATGCTCGGTGAGCACCTCGGCATTATCGTCTTTCTCCTCCACGGTCATCTGTACAGGATCGGAATCGATTGTCACACTGCCAGCCTTGAAACGCCAGAACGCAGAGAAGGTTCCTGCCTCGGCAGGACGAAGCCACAGGTCGGCAACGGCAGTTTCCTGCCCGTTTATATTCTCGCTGGAGGTAACGGGATATTCCTTATCACCAATGACAAGCGAGATACTGTAGTCGCCGGCCTTGACGGCACTAGACATAACGTTATGGAATACGGCACGGGCCTCCATCTCCTGCCCTACCTTGCCATGGGCTGGGATG
>SAMEA3663069__coassemble_680_pt1 | contig 16855 bp, 10 predicted proteins | sample SAMEA3663069__metabat2_low_PE_007 | metagenome-assembled genome bin SAMEA3663069 (sample SAMEA3663069) | pig gut metagenome | biome: pig gut; feature: pig-associated habitat; material: faeces | place: France | collected 2012 | reverse complement strand
AAATACATTAAGCAAATCGATTCTCTCCTTGCCGACAAGCAGAAGGAGATAATGACAGTATAAACCCGAAGCCTCCCCAAGTCCATACCAAGGATGGGCTTGGGGAGGCTTTGAGTTTTCTCAGGGCAAGCATCATGCACGGACTCATCATAAAAAACACAGGAAGCTGGTACACGGTAAAGACCGACGAGGGACTGACCGTAGAATGCAAGATAAAGGGAAACTTCAGGCTAAAGGGCATCCGCAGCACAAACCCTGTTGCAGTGGGCGACTATGTAACCATTGTCCGCAACCAGGAGGGGACAGCCTTCATTACGGACATTGACCAACGGAAGAACTATATCATCAGGAAAGCCTCGAACCTGTCGAAGCAAAGCAGCATCCTCGCTTGCAACCTTGACCAGGCTTTCCTTGTCGTCACCATCAAGCAACCGGAAACGGCGACAACATTTATCGACCGGTTCCTGGCAGGAGCGGAGGCCTACCGCGTTCCCGTCGTGCTGGTCTTCAACAAGCTCGACCTGCTCGATGAGGATGAGCTGAGGTACGAGAAGATGATGGTCAACCTCTATGAGACCATCGGATACAAATGCATAGAGACAAGCCTCAAAGAAGACAGCCGCCAGGCTTCGGGACTTCAGGAGATTATGTCTCTCCTCTCCGGAAAGGTAACATTGCTCTCAGGCAATAGCGGCGTAGGAAAATCGACTCTTATCAATGCCATCGTCCCTGGAGCGCACCAGAAGACGGCGGAGATAAGCGACGCGCATGGAACAGGCATGCATACCACCACCTTCAGCGAAATGCTTGAGCTGCCGGACGGCGGTTATATCATCGATACTCCGGGAATAAAGGGCTTCGGAACATTCGACATTGAGCGTACTGAACTCACAAGCTATTTCCGCGAGATATTCAAATTCTCAAAGGACTGCCGCTTCTCCAACTGCACCCATACCAACGAACCGGGATGTGCCGTCAAGCAGGCGGTGAAAGACCACTACATTGCTGAAAGCCGATACAACTCTTACCTCTCCATGCTCGACGACAAGGACGAGAACAAATACAGAGAGGCGTTCTAAGCCTCCCCAAGCCCCTCCTAAAGGAGGGGATGTTGAATACCATTAACGCTTATATGGTTCAGTCCTTACTTTATCGTAATCGTATACTTACTCATAAAGCTGGAACCAGGCAGAAGCTTGTTCATAAGATACTTGTCCTTGAACTCACCATCATATTCCGCCCAGTCATGGATGCCATACCAAGGCTCTATGCAGACGAAAGGCGCATGCTTGCCGGCAGGACTCCATATACCAACGGCAGGGGTCTTGAAGTCGAGGGTAACGACAGCCTTGCCGTCATTGTCAAGGATCTCGACATGCCTTAGCTGACTCTTGTCGAAGATTACGGCATCATCATTAAAGCTCTCCTCAGTGAACGACCACACGCCATTGTCGGTCTTGACGGGGAAGTGCCCGTTGGTTATGCAGCCGCCGGTGTTTCCATAGAGGCGCTGCGGTGCCGGATTGTCAAAGCGGAGGCGTCCTTCGAGGTGCTCGCCTTTCTTCTTTCCTGGGACGAGGAATGCCGGATGGCCTCCTATCTGGAAGTAGATAGGACGGTTGTCGGTGTTCTCGACGTGCCAGATGACATGTATCTTGTTGCCGTCGAGCTTATAGGTAACGGCGAGATTGAAGCGGTAAGGATACACCTTCAGGGTTTCCTCCGAGTCGGTAAGGGCGAACGTAATCTTATCCGCACTCTTCTTTATCAATGTGAAATCGGTATCGCGCGCAAAGCCATGGCGGCTCAGATGATAGGTATGGCCCTCACAGCGGTAGGTGTCCTTCCACAGCCCGCAGACCAATGGGAAAAGGATTGGAGAATGGCGGTTCCAGTACTTTTCGTCACCATCCCAAAGATATTCATTACCTTCGTTGTCCTTGATTGATTGCAGTTCGGCTCCATGCTCCGATACGGTAAGCACGAGCTGGTCGTTTTTGATTTGTTCCATTGTATTTAAGTTTAAGAGATTTTCAGATTGTAAGAATGTTATTATTCAGATGCAAAGGTACGGAAAATCTTATAAAGACGATAACTCTAAAACTTAAAAACTCATAAACCCACAAACTTATAATGCCCGCAAGACAACTGGAAACTCAATTCTTTTTATTACCTTTGCAGACATAATGACAGACCGTAGAAAAAAGAACAAGTTCCGTGTTGTCAGGGACTATGTAATCATCACAGCCGCAATGATTGTCGGCTCGTTGGGATGGTGCGCTTTCCTGCTGCCCCACCACATTACCATCGGTGGCGTAGCCGGCATATCATCAATAGCCCTTTGGGCTTTGGGCATACCGGTACAGTATACCTACTTTATTGTGAACGTCCTGCTGCTGGCTGCCGCCTTAGTCGTCTTAGGGTGGAACTTCTGCGTCAGGACAATATGGGCAGTCATCGTCTTTACGTTGAGCACGTCATTCTTTCAGTCTGCCCTTGCCGGGAACGTGATCTTTGCCGACCAGCCCTTCCTGGCATGCATCATGGGAGGCGTGCTCATGGGGGCGACTATGGGAGCGGCGCTGCAGTGCGGGGCAAGCTCAGGAGGCTCGGATGTGATAGCGGCTATGGTACACAAGTACCGCGACTACTCGCTGGGACATGTCATCCTGGCGTGCGACCTATGCATCATAACGTCCAGCTACCTTGTGCTGAACTCATGGGAGAAGGTCATTTACGGCTATATCGTGCTCTTCGTGATGAGCTATCTCGTCGATTATGTTGCCAATGGAGTACGCTCCTCGGTGCAATTCTTCATCGTTTCACAGAAATGGGAAGAGATAGGACAGGCTATAAACAACGACGTTGACCGCGGATGTACCGTCATTGACGCCCACGGATTCTATACAGGCCAGCCTGTCGGCATGCTTTTCGTTATCGCGCGGCGCTCTGAGTCGAGGGGCATTTTCCAGGTGGTGAACGACATTGACCCCAAGGCCTTTGTCAGCCAAAGTGCTGTCAGTGGCGTCTATGGCATGGGATTTGACAGAATAAAAGTATCCAGAAAGAAGATTAAGAATGATTGATTACGATAATATAAGGGATAAGAGGATTGCCGTCCTGCTCTCAGGAGGCGTCGACAGTTCCGTGGTTCTCTATGAATTTGCAAGAAATGGCATACGCCCCGATTGCTTCTACATCAAGATTGGACCGGAGGAAAAGGAGGAATGGGACTGCAATTCCGAGGAGGACCTTGAGATGGCAAGTTCCGTGGCAAAAAAATATGGCTGCAAGCTGGAGGTCGTCGACTGCCACAAAGAGTATTGGAGCAAGGTTACCAAGTACACGATGGACAAGGTCCGTGCCGGATTTACGCCCAACCCTGACGTCATGTGCAACCGGCTGATAAAGTTCGGAGCCTTCGATGAGAAGCGCGGACACGACTATGACCTTATAGCTACCGGACACTACGCACAGACAGAGATCATTGACGGGCGCAAGTGGCTGACCACCAGTCCCGACCCGGTAAAGGACCAGACCGACTTCCTGGCGCAAATCTATCAATGGCAACTCAAGAAAGCCATCTTCCCCATAGGGCATTTCGTCAAGGACGAGGTGCGTGAGATTGCCGAGAAGGAGCATCTTATCAATGCGAGACGCAAGGACTCCCAGGGCATTTGCTTCCTTGGGAACATCGACTATAATGAATATGTGCGCCGGTACCTCGGTGAGCAGACGGGAGACATCATAGAGCTGGAGACCGGAAAGAAGATTGGCGAGCACAAGGGGCTATGGTTCCACACTATAGGGCAGCGCAAGGGACTTGGGCTCGGTGGCGGTCCTTGGTTCGTTGTGAAGAAGGATGTAACGAAGAATATACTCTATGTCAGTCATGGTTACGACCCTGAGACAGCCTACAAGAAGGACTTTGCCATCCATGCCTTCGACTTTCTGACCGAAGGCATAGACAAACTGCCGGAGAGGATAACCTTTAAAATCCGGCACACGCCCGATTACCACCCCGCAGCCGTTGAGGAGCTGCCTGCCGGCAACAACGGTACTGACCGCCAGTTCGTCATCCACTCCGATGAGAAAATCCACGGAGTAGCACCCGGGCAGTTCTGTGTTGTCTACGATGAGCAGCACCATAAATGCTATGGGAGTGGTGAGATAGAGCTGAGATAGTGTGCATCCGCCCCGTGTAACGGCAGTCGGGGCTGATGCCTTATATCGTATGGTTCTTAATAAACTCCTCATATTCCGGTTTATAGCCGATGAAGACGTTTATATCCACATTGCCATGTATACCCTTGACGCGTCCGTCTGAGCTCAACTGCCATATAGCCAGTTTCAACGACGGCTTATATTCCCCATAGCGTGCTATCCAGACAAGATAGTTCCCGGTGATATCCGTCGCCTGCATGAGATACTTATGGGCGAAAGTCTGTCCGACATAGACAATCGGGCGCTGTCCTGTCTGCTTGTAAACGATGCTCAGCCACTGTCGGACATTATTCAACAGAACCTCTGCCCCACCCATGGTCTTCACCTGCCAGTCGTTAGGTTCCACATCGAGGACAGGTGCCAGGTCTCCTTTCTGTATCTTTGTCTTTTTCAGAAACTCCCAAGCCTGCTTGTATCCCGGCGATGTTGTTGAGAAAAAGTGGTAAGCACCTACACGGATACCTTTCTTCCTCGCCATCTCATAGTCGCTGTTGAAGTAAGGATTCATAACCGTACAGCCCTCCGTCGACTTGATATAACAGAACGAAATAGGGTAATCGACCTTACCGCTCACCTCCTTCTTCGTCTCGCTTCCCAAGTCGGTGATGCGCAGGTCGCTCCAGTCAATAACATATTTCTTGCCGTCCTTCTCATGCTGATGCCTTGAGAGGTCTATGCCATAGATACGGTTTGCATTGTATGTAAGCCGCTCGCCCTTGAAGACATCATTCTTCCACGTCCCGGCTTGCAGATAATCGCTCGGCGATACGAAGAACCCGAAGTCATTCCTCTTTCCGTTTTTCCAATAGCCCTCATAGTATGCGCCGTCATTATAATACATCTTGCCGATACCGTTGGGAACGATGCGGACCTGATGCGCCTTTCCTGCAAGAGGAACGCCAACACCGGTTCTGGAAGTGTCCTGTGCCACCTCGCCAACATAAGTTCCAACAGAATCTATATATAATGTAACGGTCTTGCCCTTTAGGGAATCAGCCGAAGAGGCACTGACCGCCTTTCCAGCCACAGCCGCCGGATTGGCATTCTTGGAGTCCTTAGGCGATGCAGCCTTCAGCACCTGTTCCATGCCACGCGTGATGCTCAGGCGCGAATTTATGCTTATAGGGGTGGAATGGCTGACGGTCTGTACAAGGCTGAACTGTCCGTTGTAAGTCTTGGAAAGACCACACCGGATGTTCAGGCTGTCGCCTGATTCCGACATTCTCACCGCCCTGTACCGTGTAACGAAACGTATTGAGAGCTTTGCCTTGCGGCTTATGCCCTGCAACGTGTCGACAACATGTTGCAGGGAATCGACCTGCCTGTTCACTACGGCTGAGTACTTAGCCACCTGTGTAAACCCATAGTCGGCTATATCGTGCCTGCGGACGTAATAAATAAGCTCGTTCTTCATCCTTTGGAGCCCTGCCAGCCTGTTGTCGGAGACTACGGACTGTCTGAAGAGGAACCTGTGCAACTTGTCGTTGTCAAGTTTGACAATGTCGTCAGGCTTTGGTGCGGCAAAGGTCATGATGCGTCCGTAGCAAGAAGGGATGAACGATATCCTGTTCACCCAGAAGCCCGGTGCCTGCATCTTATGCGTAACGATGGAGTCCGCCCTTACCGCACCGCCACGGATATTCATAGAGTCGTCGAGTTCGGCAAAATAAAACACAGGCCGTCCGTCGGCAAGCACCTCATAGTAGCTTTCTATCTCCATGTCGACCTGGTTCCGTCGGATCTCACTATCGGAGACAGGCCACAACTGCCACACTATTAAAATCAACAACACGATGTCGCCGATGACAATCAGAGGCTTCTTATGCCTTTTTGTCCATCGATGGCATCGTGTTATTCTATATTTAGCTATCCTGCGAGCATTCATCACCCTATCCTTTCTTACGAACACGCAAAATTACAAAGAAAAAATAAGGTAAGGTCATGACGCAGTCGTTTTTTGCTTAAAACTAATTTATATCAAATCATTTCACAATAACTTTCTTTCCATTTACGATATTGAGTCCGCGTTGCGGCTTGCTGAGCCTCTGTCCGGTAACAGAATAGACCTTGTCGCCGTCCGTCCCTGTCTCAACGTCCACTGCGTTTACCTCCTTTATGCCCGTCTGCACGGCTATATAGTCAGGAAGATAATAGCTGAGATGCGGCGGCTGGTTGTAGCCTGACGTCTGCCAGACAGTAGCCATACGGTACTGGTGGTCCTGCATAAGGCAAGGCACCCTGTATGGGCTCTCGTAAGGCGTAGAGAATATCCACAGATGCGAGAAATCAGAACCGTCATAATAGATTTGCTCCTCACGCCAGTCACCGAAGATATCGGCTTGCAGGCACGGGGGGTACTTTATCAGGTCGGCACCAGCCCCATACTTTGAAATGAAGTTCACAAGGGTCTTAGCGCCGGTCGTCCTCGACGTGTACTTAGTTATAGCCCCCTTCTCAGTCATCTCCTCATATATATCACCGTCCCAGTAGGTACGGAAGTTCACCGAAGGACGCTTTGTGGAAATGACAGTGCCATTGCAGTCGTAGACATTGCTGCCCAGCGTAGACCAATACTCGCATCCGCGCGATGTGGAATCGACATCGGCACACAACCCGCGTCCCACATCCTTACCGGCAAAGGTTCCCGACAGATGCTCCCCTGTCAGCGCATCGTGCATCTCCACGCCATATTCCGCACTGGTGGTCTCGTGCACCATCATCACTTCCAAGCCCGGACGGTCAGGCATGAGGTCGCCGACGTGCAGCGCATCGCCATGTCCGAGTCCCGTACGATAGAGCAGTTGTCCGTCATCATCGACAGCGCACGAGCCATAAATAATCTCATCGCGTCCATCGCCGTCCACATCTGCCACGCTGAGAGCGTGCGCTCCCTCGCCATAAGCACCGTAACCAGCCTTTGTCGATGAGTGAAGCCAGTGTGTCTTCAGGCTATGTCCGTCAAAGTCGACAGCCCAAAGGAAGGCGGAAGTGTAATATCCACGGCACATCACCAGCGAAGGATGCTGTCCGTCGAGATACGCCACACAAGCAAGATAGCGCTCTGAGCGGTTTCCATAACTGTCACCAAACGCCACCGTGTCGCGAGCCGGGCGATAGGCGGTCGTTGCCAACTGCTCTCCTGTCAGCCCGCTGAACACCGTCAGGTATTCAGGCCCTTTTATAATCTGACCGCTGGAGTTGCGGTAGTCGGCATCCTTGGAGTCGGAGCCCATCAGCACGGGCACTCCCTTGCCGTCGATGGTTCCGGGAGCCGTCTTGCACGCCACCTCCGCCTTTCCGTCGCCGTCCAGGTCATAGACCATCAGCTGAGTGTAGTGGGCGCCGGCACGGATATTCCTGCCAAGGTCTATCCTCCACAACTTCGTTCCGTCCATCTTGTAAGCATCGATGAGCACGTTTCCGGTCCTGCCTGCCAACGAGTTGTCCTTCTGTCCGGCAGTACCCTTGACATCGTTAACGAGTTTCGACATGTCCGACGGATTCCAGTCAGTGCTTGACGGATCCCACTTCATGACAACCTCATACTCGCCATCACCGTCTACATCGGCAACCATACAGTCGCCTGGGACATACATGTACTCCCCGTCCTCTGTCTTTCCGTTAGCAGGACGGTCAAGCGGTATGTCGAGATAGCCCTTTGCAAGTGAAAGAGCCGCATAGCTGTCAGAAACCGCGCCGTCAGAAACCGTCTGCACGGTATAGGAATCGTTGGCAGTGCCTTCCTTGTCAAGCCAGTTCGTCTTGGTAGTTATTGGAGTGTCGTTGAGTTTCTTGCCATTGCGCAACACATTGAACGCCACTCCCGGCACATCATCCACCAGCCATCGCCAGCTCACGAGCACACCATTGTCGGTCATCGTGGCAATGGCACCACGCGAGAGCTTCTCCGGTGCCAGCACAAACGGTCTCTTCTCGAACGGCATAACCAAAGGAATGTCGACACGTTCCTCAGCAACCCCTGACGAGTGCATGCCCTCCTTCGTCGCGGCAGCACGCAGACGGACGGAATGGCTGAGTTCTATAGGACCAGTGTAAGGACGCTCATAGTCCCAGACGGTACCATGGTCGACAGTGGAATAGACGATGCTCGCACCCTCCGTAGCACAGGTGATGGTGGCAGTTTTTCCGCTGACGGTTATCACCGGTGTAGCCACCGGGGCTCCTTCCTCCTCATGAAGGAGGAGTATGCTCTTGATGATTACACCTCCCGACGGTGTGAAGGACACATCGCCGTCGGCTATGACCTTGAAGGTGAACTTCTTGAAATCGGGTCCGGTGTAATTGTCACTGCCAATATCGCCTGTAAGGTTTACAGCCGCCTTGATGCCGTTGTTGGAACTGCTTGAGGAACGGAGCGAGAGCTCCAATACCTGTCCTTTCTTCAGGTTCTTAATAGTGATTGGTGCCGATGCCTGGTCCTGCACCCCATTGCCACTCGTACCGCGGTTGAAGCACAGAAGGAGGTTTCCCGCCTTGATACCGGCAGGGAAATAGATGTCGCGTGTCTCTTCGATGACCACGCCGTTTGCGGTAAGCAGATTACCGTCGGTAGCCACAGCGTTCTGATAGCGGCCACCTTTCTTGTTCATCGTCCAATGGCCGGTATCGGCTGCAATGTTGCCGAGGGTCGTCTGGCTGTACGTGTCGAGCCGCCAGACACGGGGGGGGTCATAGTCGCCCCGTGCAAGGGACGGGATGGCGCAGCACAACAATGCCGCGGCTTGAAGGGTTAGTCTTAGGTTCATGCTAATTGTATTTTTTGATTTGTTTCTTTACTACGTGCAAAGTTACTGCTTATTTTTCTTTTTCAAGCCATAAACCATCTCATTAATCTCTTTCTTTTCAAGAAAACTATTCTAAAGTGGAAATTTTTCACCCCAAACGGAAAATAAATAGTATCTTTGCACGCATAATTTTAACAGAACCGTCAATCCGCAAGCCAATAAGGACCCAATGCCCCAGCACAGAACAAAATCCTTGACGATTGCGGACAGGCATATTCAGGCAATAATATAATGTACGACATTTGCAGCATTGGGCATATAACCCGCGACAAGATTGTTACACCCGAGAATACGGTCATGATGGCTGGCGGCACTTCGTTCTACATGTCGCAAGGCATCAGCCATCTGCCAAGGAAGATTAGCTATCAACTGGTAACAAAGGTCGGCGACGACCAGAGGACGGAGGTGGAGAAGATAAAATCAACCGGCATAGACACCATATGCTATCACAGCCGCCATACGGTGCTCTTCGAGAACAGCTATGGAGCCGACTCAAACAACCGCAAGCAGCGTGTGCTGGCAAAGGCGGACCCCTTCACCATCGACGATGTGAGGCCACTTGAGGCCAGGGTCTTCCACCTTGGCAGCCTGCTTGCCGATGACTTCCCGACAGATGTCGTGGAGTACCTGGCGGCGAAAGGCTCCGTCTCTATTGATGTACAAGGCTATCTCAGGAAAGTGGTCGGCGAGGAGGTCATTCCCGTCGATTTCAAGGAGAAGGAACGTATCCTCGCCTGCACAGACATCCTGAAGCTCAACGAGCATGAGATGGAAGTCCTTGCAGGCGACAACGACCCCCATGCCGTTGCAAGACATATAGCCGGCTATGGCGTCAAGGAGGTAGTGATAACGCTCGGCAGCTATGGCTCCGTCATCTATGCCGGCGACAAGTTCTACGAGATACCGGCTTACAAGCCACGCCGTGTTGTCGACACAACGGGATGCGGCGACACCTATTCCACCGGTTACCTCTACCGTCGCGTCCTCGGCGACGATGTGGAGACAGCCGGACGCTATGCCGCCGCGATGTGCACACTGAAGCTTGAACACTCCGGTCCCTTCGACAAGACAGAGGACGACATCCTCAGGGTGATGGACGGAAAGTAAGTTTTATAGGAAAAAGATTGAGAGAAAAATGAACAACAGACCAAAGATAACAAGCAAGAAATATTTGTTGCCCTTCATACTGGTAACGTCTTTGTTCTTCCTCTGGGGATTCGCACGCGCCATCCTTGACGTACTCAACAAGCACTTCCAGAACGCCTTGGACATTACCATGACGCAGTCGTCGCTGGTACAGGTAACGACCTACCTCGGCTACTTCCTGATGGCGATACCGGCAGGATGGTTCATCAACCGGCATGGCTACCGAAGGGGTGTCATCTTCGGACTTACACTCTTCGGCACAGGCTCTCTGCTCTTCATTCCCGGAGCGGAGGCAGGAACGTTCTACGCCTTTCTGGGAGCACTGTTCATCATTGGGTGCGGGCTGGTCTTCCTGGAGACATCGGCTAATCCATACGTAACGGAGCTCGGAGCACCAGAGACAGCCACCGCAAGGCTTAACCTCTCACAGTCGTTCAACGGCATGGGCTCTCTGTCGGCAACATTCCTCGTAGGACAGTTCCTCTTCAATGGCACCGACGACGGAGGAAATATCGTGGTGCCGTACACCGTACTGGGCGTCATCGTACTGATTATTGCCGTCGTCTTCTCGCGTGTCAGCCTACCGGAGATAAAGCATCAGGTAACGGAAGAGGAAAGGCAGAACGAGAAGGAGACGCGCATCGTGCAGCTCTTCCGCCATCATCCGATGTTTGTCTTCGGGCTCTTCACGCTGCTCGCCTATGAGATATCGGAGATAAGCATCAACAGCTACTTCATAAACTACGTCACGGGAAAGGGATGGATGAACGACAACATGGCATCCGTCGTACTAACGTGCTGTCTCGCCTTCTTCATGATTGGACGGTTCGTGGGCAGCTGGATAATGCGTACCGTAAAGGCGGAGCACATGCTCTTTATTTGTGCCGCCGGAAGCGTGGTATGCATAGGACTGGTGATGCTGAACCTGGGACGCATCTCAATGGTGGCACTCGTCGGCAACTATGTCTTTGAGGCCATAATGTTCCCGACAATATTCTCGCTGGCACTCCGCAACCTCGGCAATCTCACCAAGAGTGCGTCGTCACTGCTGATGATGACCCCTATAGGCGGATGCGGATTTCTGCTCATGAGCCTCATTGCCGACGCTACGGGCATGCTCTCCATGCCGTTCATCATTCCGTTCCTGGGATATTTCATCGTACTCCTCTTCGCTTCCGAGCTGTCAAGAAAGAACCGATAAGCTCATCATCATCTGACTTTATTGGGTCGATCACCATCATCAAAGCGTTGAGCCACAAATCGGACATCAGGCAACTGCCAACTTAAAAAGGCGCATCAAGAACAGTCTTGATGCGCCTTTTTCATTATGCTTTCGTATAGTCTTTACTTCAGTACCACCTTGCGTGCTACCTTGGTGCCGTCAGCCTTGGTGCCAATGATAATGTTGACACCACGCGAAGGCTTTGCGATACGGCGGCCGTCGAGGGTATAGACCTCTCTGGTCGTGAAGGTGGCGGCATTGTCCTCCACCTCAGTAATGCCGGTGGCACCCTTCTTCACGGCAACGGTAGCCTCACCGAGACCACCCATCTCATTGGCTGCACGTACCGACCATGTGGCTGTTGCGTCGTCAACGGTATAGGCAGGCTCCGTGGTGAAGCCTACGACACTGCCATTCTTGCATACAGCCCACAGCAGGGCATAGGCATTGTCGGTCCATGTGAGTGCCGTGCCGTCAATCTCCACATTCTCAGGAGCCGATGCCTGCTCAGTGAGCGACTGCGGATCCCATTCATCATCACCGCCCATAACGGTGGCAATGGTATACTGCGAAGCCTCTTCGGCAGTAAGAACAGGATCGTTGGCGTGGTTGTCGCCGAAGGTCTTCTTACGTCCACTAAGGTCTATGAGCGTGCCTGTAGATGTCTTCGAGCCATACTCAGCAAAGCGTGCCGGCCAGCCGTTGCCCATCTCGTTCCAACCTATAGCCGATGGCTGCGGATCCATGGTGCAGTTAATCCAAAGAGCGATAGGAGTGCCTGAGCCCCAAGGACGTCCAAGGGTGTAATCACCGGAGCCTTCGCCCTTGATGGTGCACTCGGAGAGAATCCAACCGTATTTCTTTGGCTGTGAAGGAACGGCAATATAGCCGCCTGGAACATTGGAGAATGTTACACCGTTGAAGAAGGCATCGCCCTTGCCACAGATGTAGTCGGTGCGTCCGCGGATAACGCCGTCCTCAAAGTAGTATCGTGCATGGGAGTTGTTGCTTGTCCACGTGTCCTGATAACCATAGAGAGTGGTATTCTTATAGATGGTCTTGTCACCCTTGTCCTGTACTGCGAGGTTACGGCCGGTAGCGTCGTTGCTGCCATTACGAAGTGTAATATCCTCAAGATAGGTATTGGAACCGCTTATCTGCAGCAGGTCGTTATGTCCGATGCCCTCAAGCGGGTCGGCACCAGTTTCGATTACAGGGTTGGTCTTATTCTTCAGGACAGTAGCATCACGGTCCTCGCCGATGATTGATACATTATCGGCAGTCAGAGTGGTAGTCGTCGCAGGATAGGTTATTCCATCACTACCTACACTTGTCCCCTCGAAAGGAATCTCATAGCTGCCCTTCTTAACGAAGATGCGGAAGCGGGCACTCTTGTCCTTACGGCTGTTGGCAGCGGCAATAGCCTCACGGAAAGTACCGTCGTCAGGAATTACGAAGTCGTAGAGCTGCTTTGAGACGGTAGCCTTGGCAAGTGTCGTGAAGTTGATTGTCACAGCCTCGGCAAGCTTGTTGTCGGTGAGGTCGCTGACAGAGTTGGCAGGAAGGGTGAACGTATAGTTGGTGGAATACTTCAGGCCCTTGTATTGGAAGGTAATGGTCTTGCCCGATACGATGCCCTGAAGGCTCTTGCCATCGAGCGTTGCGGCAGCTCCGTCAGCCAGCTTCACTTTCTCGTCGAAGGTAAGGACTACGCGGCCATTAGCCGATGCGTTGGTGGCTTTCTCGGCAGGAATGGTAGAGACGAGAGTTGGTGCGGTGCCGTCGTCGACAATCTTCGCGGTACCGAGGATATAGATGGCTCCTATGGCGTTGCCGTCATTGTCAGACTTCGTGCCGTCGATGCTGGAGGTCTTGTCGGCTATCCAACGGAAATAAACGCTTGACTGGTTGTTTGCGGCGGAAGGAACGTCGAAGACAGAGTCGGTCCAAGCCTTGACTCCCGGCATGACGATAGAGCCGAGGTCGGTCCATTTGTCGCCGTCAAGGGAGTACTGCACCTTGTAAGTCTGGTAGGCGTTGTAGTTGTACATCATTGCCGACTTCACCTTAAGGTCGGTGAAATTGGTGGCATCGACCTTCGTCTGCCAGTAGTAGGTGCCTATAGCCTTGTCGTTACGCCAGTTAACACCGGCAGGGCGACCCTCATAGCCACCGTTCTCCTGGCTCTTGTCGAGCCATCCGGTGGTGGTACCGTCGGCATCGCGAAGGACAAGCTGGTCGGCATCATTATCCTCAGAGGCAAAATCGGCAGCACGGCCGTTATTGCCTTTCTTGTAGAAGTCCCAGGCTGCCACATAGTCGACAGCGGAGAAGTTGGCGGTAACGGTCTTATCCTCAGTCATATCATAGGTAATCGATGAGGATGTCTCGCCCGTCGACCAGTTGGTGAAGGTCAGGATGTCGTTGCCGGTAGCGGTAACGGTTACCTTAGTGCCTTCCTCATACATGTTCTTACCATCGACGACGGTAGGCTCCGGACTCAGGGAAACCATATAGTCCTTGGCACCGCCCTCGACACTGTAGGTCAGAGAGTAGGTGTTTATCTTCTCGAAGTTAGCCTTCAACGATGCGGCGGAGCTGATGGTGTAGGTCATCACCTCATCGGTGGAGAGTACCTTGCCGTCGCCGTCGGTCCAGTTGACAAACTTATAACCGAAATTCTTTGTGGCGGTGAGCTTCAGCTCTGTACCCGACTCGAACTCATCACCGGCGGGATAGACCTTGACGGAGCCTCCCTCAGCAGGTGAAGCCACGGCACTGAACGCGAACTTCTCGACATTCTCGAGCGTTCCGCTGACCGTTCCGGTAATCTTCACGTCGTTCACACCAAACTGCTTGGTGTTGCCTAAGCCATATACATATATAATAAGCTTGAAGCCTTCGGAAGAGGCGAGAGTACTCGGGACATCATAGTTGAAGCTTGGGGTGTAGGCAGCATCCTGACCATGCTTGTCAGCAGCCTGGTCCTTGTTGTTCCTTGGAGCGATAAGGCCGGTAGCAAGAGTCTGCTCAGTGCCATCGGCATTGGCTACCTTCACGTCAAAGTTTCCGCCATCAGTACCAAAGCGCTGTACGTTGGCACTGACCTTGGTTGGGGTGAACGTTAGTCCCTTCGCTGGTTTCACGCTCCACTCCAGGCGGACGGCATCACTTGGCGTTCCGGCACCGCTGACAGGTTGGAAAAGAGCGTAGGTCTTATCTTTGGCAGGACCACTCTTCGTGTATTTAATATCATCGCCGGTGGTGAACGATGCCAACGAAACGGCATCCTCAGGAGTGATTATCGCCGGGTCTGTAATGGTTCCCTCAAATGGATATTCCACCGTTACAGCCTCATCGGTATAGGTCTTTCCTTTAGGAGCAGGCACCGGAAGCACTATCTTTACATATCTGAAGTAGCTTCCGTCGCCAATGACGATATCGATAGAGTCGGTCTTAGACGCCACATTGGCAGTAACGACATTGCCGGAGGTGGTATAATCGGTCTGACCGTCAATGGTCGTCGTGGTTGTCGCGCTATAAGACTCAATAGAGACAACGGCATTCTGGGCGGAAGGAACGGTAAGGGTCGTCCCACCATTCATCTGGCACCAGTCTGTCCAGTTGCCGTTAGCAATCTTGCCAGGGGCGGCGGTGTTGAAGTCGAGCTTAGAGTCAATGGTCTGGCCGTTGACGGTCGCCTGGGTGACATATATGCCTTTCACGTTTTGGTAAGCGAGCAGGGGTGCGCCATTCTTGCGCTGGAAATCGAAGTTCAGCGTTACTTCCTCGGTGCGGTCGGCAAGCGATACTGTGTTGTCGGTGAACACTGGGGTGAGAGCGACATCTTTGTCGGGAACGGTCATCTGTGCTCCCGGCGCATAGTTGTTCGTACCGTCGGTCCATGCCGTCAGGGTCTTCCCGGCAGCATAGAGGGTGCGGTTCAATGGTATAGTATAGGCGGAGCCAACCTCAGCCTTTGCGGAGGCAGGAAGCACGCCCTCGGCGGTAGCGTCGCCAAGCGAGAACGTTACGTTTACCTCAGATTTCAGTTCGGAAGCATCAGCAGTTTCGATGGCGAAGTAAGGAACATAATTGCCGCCGCTGATGGTCAGTGTCGTGGCGTCAGAGCCTTTGTAGTAGCAGTAGACGATATTCTTCTCCTTGTCATTGTGATAGCAGGCTCTGGTGTTGGTGTTCATCGTCGCCACGGTCTCGCCATTGGAGTTCTTGACCGTTGCTGTACCGCCCCATGCGCAAGTGCCCATGGAAATCTTGACTGGTCCAGTAACGGCAACCACAGCCTTGAAGTTTGTCCAGCCATGCTCGTTGGTATGGAATTTTCCTGAGAGGGTCGCCACGGCGCCGGAGGCTCCTGACTCTACCCTACTCACCGTCCCATCATCAGCAACGGCAATACCGAACTCGAAGGCAGACTTGTTCGACGTCTCAGTGGAGGTCAGCAGGTTGCCATTGGTAAGGTCAACCTTGAAGGCCTTTACCGAGCCGTCAGCTGCGTAGCCCACTATGCAGGCAAGCAGCAGAAGGACAATAAGTCCTGCTTTTCTGGTAAAATTGTTCATTCTGTTTTAATGTTTAGTTTTTAAGTATGTGTTTGATAAAATGCTGGTTAGGCATTTCCATGTTGCAAAGTTAATAAGTTTAGAATTATTCTTCTCTTTTCAAGAATAATTTAACAAAAATTAATCTAATGCTAATATAGCTGTACAGAGTAGTAACAGAGCCCTTGTAATATCGTTACAAAGCCTTTGTAACATCGTTACAGAGCCCTTGTAACATCGTTACAGAGCCCTTGTAACATCGTTACAGAGCCTTTGTAACATCACCACTTCCGTACTTTTATGCGGCAACGGGCGAATGACTAAAAATCAGACTGACAGCAATCAGGCATCCAGCGGTACCTTTTCATGTCAACATGACCGTTCTCCTTAAACCCGACACCCTCCTGCTCAAGCATCATCCGCTGCTCAGGCCATCCCGGAACGGTACGACCAACACTATTGACAACACGATGGCAGGGATAGACTGCAGGAGCACCGCTAAGCACATGACCAACCAAACGGGCATGGCCGGGCGCGTCAACCAGATCGGCTATCTGACCATAACTCATAACACGACCCTTGGGAATTGCCGCGACCACACTGTAAACGGCATCACGGAAAACTGACGTAGAGGGAATGTCTGGACACTTCAGCATAACTTCTTTTCTTTATTTGGCAACAAAGGTAACAATTTCTGCCATAACCACCAGCAAACATATCGCCCAATAGCAAAAATCCACCTAAAAATCGTAACACAAAAAATAAATTTCCAAAAAGCTTTGCTCATTCCAATAAATTGTTATACCTTTGCACCCGCATAACAAAAAACATGCGTCAAGCATTGATGGCGGGATAGCTCAGCTGGTTAGAGCGTCGGATTCATAATCCGGAGGTCG
>SAMEA3663069__coassemble_669_pt1 | contig 17381 bp, 12 predicted proteins | sample SAMEA3663069__metabat2_low_PE_007 | metagenome-assembled genome bin SAMEA3663069 (sample SAMEA3663069) | pig gut metagenome | biome: pig gut; feature: pig-associated habitat; material: faeces | place: France | collected 2012 | reverse complement strand
TATATTTTAGTTAGGCGAGTGCAGGGACATCCACGGAAAAATCCCCCTGCGCCTTATCTTGATGCAGAAATAACGAACCTCTCTATTCCTGAGTGGTTCAATATAAGCAACTCTGCTTCTACTCCTACGGTTGCCACATATGATTCCCGTCGCCGCCTCTATGGTCTTTATGGTCAGATTGATTTGGGATGGGACAACATGGTGTATTTGACATTTACAGGACGTAACGACTGGTCGTCAACACTTCCTAAGGACAATCGTTCGTTCTTCTATCCAGGTGTTCAGGGCAGTTTCGTGTTCTCCGAGCTCTTCAATCAAGATACCAAGAAGTGGTTCAACTTTGGTAAGTTGCGCATTTCTTGGGGTCAGACGGGTAATGATGCTGACGTATATCAGATTGATCCTTACTACTCACAGTCAAAATTCTCTTCTGCATCTTCTACAAGTACAGGTTGGGGTATGATTTCATTCCCACTCAATGGAGTAAATGCTTATACGCTTGGAAACTTACTTGGAAGCTCAAGTCTTCAGCCGGAGATTTCAACCGAGTTCGATGCTGGTTTCAATGTTGCTTTCTTCAACAACAGAATCAATCTTGACTTTGAGTACTACAATAAGACATCTGACAAGCAGATATTCACCCTTCCTTCTGATCCTGCCAGCGGCTACACATCGATGGTCATGAATCTTGGTAAGATTCGTAACCGTGGTATTGAGACCTTGCTGACCTTAAAGCCAATCGTTACTAAGGATTTCGACTGGACAACAGCACTGAGCTGGACTATCAACCGCTCGAAGGTTATCAGTCTTCCGGAATCTCTTGGTGGTCAGGCAACGATATATGCTATCGGCGGTCAACCTTCACTCTGCGCTATCGTAGGTCAGCCTCTTGGCACCTTCCTTGCTGAGGTTCCTGAGCGCGACCCTGAAGGTCATATAGTTGTGAATGCACAGACTGGTATGCCGGTTGCAGAGAGCACTCCGCAGATGGTAGGTGATATGAACAGCAAGTACACACTGGGCATTAATACGACCTTACGTTATAAAGACTTCTCCCTCAACTTCGTATTTGATATACGTAAGGGTGGAAAGATGTACTCTCGTACAAAGAGTATAAATTACTTCACTGGTAATGCTATCCAGACTGCTTATAACGACCGTCACACCTTCATAGTACCTAATTCGGTTAATAAGATTACTGCAAGCGACGGTACCGTGACTTATGTCGAGAATACGACCCCTGTTTCTCAGAGCAATATTTGTAACTACTTCAATTATGGTGCTGAAGAAATGGGCAGCGGATGGCTTATTGACAAGAGCTTTGTCAAGTTGCGTAACGTTTCTCTTTCTTGGGATATGCCGAAGGCATGGCTTGCAAGAACATTCCTTACAGGTGTTCGCCTGTCGGTATTCGGAACAAACCTGCTGTGCTGGACACCGGACAACAACAGCTTCATAGATCCTGAGATAACTACATTCGGTAATGACCTTGAAGGAAACTACGGTGAGTACTCTGCAAACCCGACATCCCGCAACTTTGGTTTCAACGTTCAGGTTAAATTCTAATTAGCATAGTAAATTATGAAAAAAATATTATTATATACAATGGCTGCTGCGGCTCTTACGCTGAGCAGTTGCAGCCTGGACGTCAACGACGATCCTAACCATCCTACAACTGTTGAGCCGTCGTTGGTGTTCCCTTCAGCTGAAGCAGCATTGGCAACTGCCGTCGGTGATGGATTTTACAACCCATCTGGATTCTTCGTTCAGTATTATGATCAGTTGCCAGAGTCTGAGCAGTACTGGTCTATCGTTAGATATGATTTCCATCAGTCTGATGCCATTCTTGACTATACTTATAGAACTCTGTTTGCAGGTGCTCTGCCAGATCTGAATACTGTAATTAGTGCAAGTTCAAGCACACAAGCTGATAAGTACGTTGCTACCGTATTGAGGACTTATATCTATCAGTTGTCGGTAGATAACTGGGATCAGATTCCTTATTCTCAGGCTACCCAGGGTGGTTCAATTCCAAATCCTAAGTGGGATGATGGTGAGAGCGTTTACAAGGGTGCTCTTAATGAGCTTGACTCTATGGAAAATCAGCTTGATGGTTCTTCTGTCACGATAACTGATATGGTTAATAACAAGAGTCTCGCACAGTGGAAGGGATTTGCGAATGCTTTGCGCCTCCGTATGTATCTCCGCTTCATTGATGCAGGTGTCGATGCTTCTGATTATACGACAAAAGCTAAGCAGCTTGTTGCAAAGAATGAGTTCTTCACTGGAGATATTAAGTTCGATAACTTCTCAGACGAGGATAAACGTCGCAACCCTTGGTATTCTCACAATGTAACCGACTTGAACACAACCAACCATTGTGCTGGATATGCATTGGTTTCGTATCTTAAGTCAACTGGCGATAACGCCCGTTTGAATTGGGCATTCAAGCCTGCAGCTGCAAAGGGTACTATTGAAGGATGCCTTCCTAATAAGAAAACCGGTGTAAGTACTGAGAAGAACAATACGGTAAGTGAGCTGAAGTATTATCCTACAAAGCCGGTTTATTTCTTTACGCAGGCAGAGTTAAAGTTCCTTATCGCTGAGGTTCAGTTGAGATTCAACCACAATGATGCTGCCGCAAAGGCTGCTTATCAGGCTGCTATCGATGCTGACTATAGTGCCCGTGGTCTTTCTGGTGCTTCTGCTTTGTATAGCAATGGCGGTGCGGTTGCCTGGGCAGGCACAGATGCAGAGAAACTGGATCTCATCTATATGCAGAAATGGGTAGCACTGTTCTATATGGACCATGCCGAGGCATGGAGCGAGCAGCGTCGTACTGATGTTCCAAAGGCATCTGGCATGACCGCAGCCCAGGTGAAGGCTTCTCCAACAACTTATGTTGCCGGTGAACTTATTTCTCCTTACAGCAATGCTCTGGGAGACAATGTTTATCCTAAGCGTGAATGGTTCCCGTATGATGCCACTCAGTACAATCCTAATACACCAAAGGCTGTTAGTATCACAACGCCGGTTTGGTGGGATAAGCATTAATTCAAAATTACTAACAATTGAGAATTATAACACAAATGATTATGAAGAAATCAATTATATTAGGCATGTTAGCGGCTGCGCTACTGTCCATGGGACTTACCTCATGCGGCGATGACGAATATACTGACTCAAAGGTTACGTACTTTGTCGACCTGGCTTTGAAAGGTGAGCCTACTGTTTCAACGCCGCTTAACAGCAACTACGTGGATGCTGGCTTTACTGCAACAATCAATGGTCAGGATGCTTCTGATCATGTAGTGACCACCAGTAATGTGAACACTGCCGAGCTCGGACCATATAGCGTTGTTTATACAGCAACAAATGACGATGGTTATTCAAGCACCGTAACGCGTAAAGTCTATGTTGGCGATTATACACCGGGTACCGTTGCTTCTGGATCACATCGTACTAACTCTAAAGGAGCCGTTACAGCATATAGCGGATATGAAATTCCTGTTACTACTGATGGTAACGGAAACTATTGGATAGAAGACCTGTTGGGTGGCTATTATGAGCAGAAAGCTGGCTATGGCTCTGACTATGCTATGCCGGGCTTTATTAAAGTCAACAGCGACAACAGTATTTCAATAACAAAAGGTGGTGTCATTCCTGGTTGGGAAAGCGACGGTCCTTACGACAGCATAAAAGGTCATTATGATCCTGCTGCTAAGACCTTGACATGGGATCTGACTTGGCAGGGAATGGTTTTCCACGTAATTTTACAATTCTAAATAAAGACATCAGATTATGAAGAAATATATTTCCATGCTATTTATCGCACTTGCAATGACATTCACTTTTGCAAGTTGCGACGACAGTGATGTGAATCCAGGCGGAACAGCTGTCAAGGATATGGCAGGTCAATGGGATGTTACAGTTGATGCCGTTGACGATAACGGCAACACGATTTATACAGACCCGTATGGCTTGGGTACTATCACTATAACAACGTATAATACTTCTGCCAACAAGGATACAGAGATGTTCATCAATGATAACGGAAATTTCTATAATTTCACGTTCAAGGTGAATGTCGACTATGCAAATAAGACTTTCTCCGCTACGGACGTGCCTTATGATGCAGCAGGCACTGGTAATGCTACCGTTACCGATGGTAAGGTCCTGATGGATGCGGCAAAGAATTTACATGGTATGCCAAACGACAGCATTGATTTCAAGATTAAGTTCTCTGATGATCAGAACAAGATGACTTATCATGTTCATGGTCAGCGTTACACAGGCTTCTAATAGTTTTACACAAACACAGACCTTAAACATTTAAGTTTATAGAATTACATTTCGGGATGACGATTCTCTTATTCAGAGATTGTCATCCCGATTTTTTTATAAGGAAGCAATGGACTTTTTTGTACGAGTAGGGCACAATCTCGGGAATTTTATGTAAGTTTGCATTTGAAACCAAGTTTATTGCATCATGAGTACGACATTCAAGCGCATTCCTTATGGTATTGCTGATTTCAGGCAGGTAAGAAGAGAGAATATGTATCTGGTTGACAAGAGCATGTTCTTCGAGAAAATGGAGAATGCCGGGCACTTTCTTTTTCTTGTCCGTCCACGCCGCTTCGGCAAGAGCCTGTTCCTCGATATGCTCGAGGCTTACTACGACATCAATGAGAAGGACAACTTCCAGGAGTTGTTCAAGGGCATGTATGTCGCTGATCACCCAACTCCGGAGCAGGGAGAGTTTCAGGTCCTGCACCTCGACTTCTCAATGGTGGGCAGCGACCTGGAGAACTTGTATGAGAACTTCAATAAGTATTGTGGTGCTGTGGTAGACGATTTCATAGACTCTTATCAACGCTTCTATAGTCCCAGGACCATTGAGCGCGTACATAGCGAGAACACGGCAGCGGGTAAGCTCAATATTGTGAGATTGGAGGCAAAAAGAGCCAGGTACAAGCTCTACCTTATCGTCGATGAGTATGACAACTTCACAAACAATGTGCTTAATGTAAAGGGGCAGCAGGCTTATCATGAGCTCACCCACGGTACCGGTTTCTATCGTGATATCTTCAAAATCTTCAAGCCGATGTTCGACCGCATCATCATGCTCGGCGTGTCGCCCATCACACTTGATGACCTCACCAGTGGGTATAACATCGCACTGAACATGAGTCTGGATACACGCTTCAACCAGATGCTTGGTTTCTCGGAACAAGATGTGCGGCAGATGATACGTTATTATAAGGAGGTGGGTGCCATCGGTGACGACAAGACAGAGGACGACATCATTAATGACATGAAGCCGTGGTATGATAACTATTGCTTCGCAAAAAGGAGCTTCGCCACAGAACCTAAGATGTTCAACTGTGACATGGTTTGCTATTATATGAGCACGCTTGTTGATACCGGCTATCGTCCTGATGATCTCGTCGACCCCAATACGATGACGGACTATGGTAAGCTGAAACGGCTTATAGAGATTGACAGCATGGAGGAGAACAGACTGAAGAATATCCATGAGATTGCTGAGAAAGGATTCATCTACGGCACTCTCGTCAGCCATTTCCCCGCAGAGCGTATCATGGACTATTATAACTTCGTCAGCCTGCTCTACTACTATGGTATGCTGACCATCGGTGGTGTGCGTGGTGAGAGTCTCAAGCTGGTCATCCCGAACAATAACGTGCGTATCCAGTACTATCAGTATATGCTGGATGAATATCAGACCATCAACGCGCTGCCGATAGCCGATTTGCGGACCGCCTATGACGGAGCTGCCCTTGATGGCGACTGGCGTCCGCTGATAGAGTTTATCTGCAAGGCTTATCACGACACTACGGCCGTGCGGCAGCTTATAGAGGGTGAGCGCAACCTGCAAGGGTTCATGAATGCCTATCTCACGCTGACCAATTACTACCAGGTGGCACCGGAGATGGAGTTCTCGCACGGCTATTGCGATTTCTTCCTCCTTCCCAACTACCTCACCTATCCTATGGTGGCACATAGCTATATCCTTGAATTGAAATACTTGAAGACTGATGCTACCGACGCGGAAGCTGAGAAGCAATGGACGGAGGCTGTGGAACAAATAAAAGGATATGCCGCCGACAAGAAGTTGCAGAGCATGCTCCATGGCACCACACTTCACCCAATCATCATACAGATTAAGGGCTACGACCTCGTGAGGTATGCCGAGGTATAAGGGAACATACCGACTGATATGTCTTCCCTTGGCACCTCATCGGTGTTGTGGATATGTCCCAAGAAATCCATGACTTGAAAAAGGCATGAGAATACATTCGCTGTACCGTTATCTGTCATTCTCATATTGTTAATGTTGCAAAAATATCACGCTTGCGTGACTCACGCTTGTGTTATATTTTGTATATTTGCAACATCATTCATAGATAGTGAAGACATGTATCTGCCATTTGTTTACGGAGAATTAGCTACAAGGGAAAACTTCATCGACAGGGACGAAGACCGCCGGCAGCTCAAGACGTTCCTTACCAACGGCATCAATGTTATGATTGTCTCACCCAGGCGGTGGGGAAAATCATCTTTGGTTAAGGCGACCATGGCCGAGCTTTCGGAGGAGGATAAGTCTGTAAGGGCATGCTTCTTGGATGGTTTTAAAATCCATAGCGAGTACGACTTCTACAATCAGTTTGCTACTGCTGTCATAAACTCTGTCGGGAATACGTTGGAAAAAGGAATAGAAATAGCCAGGAAGTATATTCCGGCGATAAGTCCTCAGGTAACCATTAGGAGTGATGGTGTTAGCACTATCTCGCTGGACTTGAAAACAAGACCATTGCAGCGGAGCGCGGAGGAGATCCTTGACCTCCCAGAGAAGCTCGCTCTATCGCATGGACTTCATGTAATAGTTTGCATTGACGAGTTCCAACAACTTGCTTTTCTGCCGCAATGGAAACAGATGGAGGGTCTGATGCGTGCTGTATGGCAGCAACAGGAGAATGTTACCTACTGCTTGTATGGCAGCAAGCGGCATATGATGTCGGACATCTTTAATAATTCGAACAATCCATTCTATCGGTTCGGGCAGGTGCTCTACTTAAAGAAAATAGCTAGGGATTACTGGATTCCGTATATCGTCAACTCTTTTAAATCGACTGGGAAAACAATATCCGAAGAGTTCGCAAACCGCATCTGCGACCTTACTGAGTGCCACAGCTGGTATGTGCAGCAACTAAGTTTCTTTGTCTGGAGTGGTACCCGGACAGAGGTTACGGAACAGATATTCCATGACCAGTTCATAATGCTCCTTGATACCAATGCACCGGTATTTGAGGCTGACACCGACGGCTTGACGTCTTCGCAAATAAACATGCTCGTTGCAATTGCTAATGGGGAGACACATTTCAGTGCAAAGGAAGTAAATGAGCTCTACTCGCTTGGCGCGCCACAGACTGTAAGCCGCAATAAGAAGACCTTGATAAGGAGGGATATAATAGAGAAAGATGGCGATGGTTATGCGTTCGTTGACCCGATATTCAAATATTGGTTTAAACAGGGACATGGAATAGCATAAATCTGATGCAAAATTTGCTGCACTCGAAAAATATTGCGAACTTTGCGTTGCGAACTTGATGCGATGGCTGCACCAAGGCTAATAAAGGACAATTATGGAAGCTAAGGAACTATACGAGATTTACAAGAAACACCCAGTCGTAACCACCGACAGCCGCGACTGCCCGAAGGGAAGCATATTCATTGCGCTCAAGGGCGCGTCGTTCGATGGTAATAAGTTTGCCGCCATGGCTCTGGAAAAAGGTTGCAGCTATGCTGTTGTCGACGAGAAAGCCTATGCCGTGGAGGGCGACGACCGTTATATCCTCGTCGATGACGCCCTGGTGGCATTCAAGGAACTGGCACGCGAGCACCGCCGCCAGTTCAACATCCCCGTTATCGGCATTACCGGCACCAATGGCAAGACCACTACGAAGGAACTTATCTCTGCCGTGCTGGCGGAGAAATACAATGTCATGCATACCGAGGGCAACTTCAACAATGATGTGGGCGTGCCAAAGACGTTGCTCAGACTGCGTCCGGAACACGAGATTGCCGTCGTGGAGATGGGTGCCTCGCATCCTGGCGACATCAAGAAGCTCATTGAGTATGCCGAGCCTACATGTGGCATGATTACTAACGTGGGACGTGCGCACCTGCAAGGCTTCGGCTCCTTCGAGGGAGTGAAGAAGACCAAGGGTGAGCTCTACGACTTCATAAAGGCGCATGACGGACTGATATTCCTCAACGAGAGCAATCCCGACCTCGTGGAGATGGCTGGCGAAAGGGAGATGCCACGCATAGAGACCTATGGCAGGGATGGTGATGGTAACATCACGGGACACGTGGTGAGCTGCGCGCCTTTCCTGAAGTTCTCATGGTACAGAAAGGGCTGTGAGGGAGAGTGCGAGGTGCAGACTCACCTTATCGGGGCTTACAATATCGACAATATGCTGGCTGCTATTGCCATCGGCCTGCATTTCGGTGTGAGCTATGAGCAGATAAACCATGCTCTTGCCTCGTACATGCCGAGCAACGACCGTAGCGAGCTCACCGTGACGGAGCACAACCATCTCGTCGTGGATGCCTATAATGCCAACCCGTCGTCGATGGCTGCCGCGCTGGAGAACTTCAAGCTCATGGATGTGCCTTCGAAGATGGCTATCCTCGGCGATATGCGTGAGCTCGGCAAGTATAGCGATGAGGAGCACCAGAAGGTCGTGGACAAGCTGAAGGAGTATAATATAAATAATGTGTGGCTCGTGGGACCGGAATTCGAGAAGACGAAGACCGACTTCCGGAAGTTCCATGATGTTGATGAGGTGAAGGCGGAGATAGCACGCCAGCAGCCACAGGGCAATTACATCCTCATCAAGGGCAGCAACGGCATACGCCTCTTCGAACTGCCGGCACTCCTGTAGTCGGCTGCTCTGAAGTATGCGTAGCAGCCTTGCGGTGTAGCCATCTTTAAAATCTTTAAGATCCGTGTGAGATAGGCAAAACCATCAGGCGATTGGGGTGATGCATGTTACGACATGCCGTTAATGGCCTGATTATTACTGCACTTTGACGGCGATAAGAAAAAATATGGTTTTTTCCTTTGTTTTTCAAGTTATTTGCAGTACCTTTGCAGTCGCTAAAGAAATAGCGTTCGGGATTTAGCGCAGTTGGTAGCGTACTACGTTCGGGACGTAGGGGTCGCTGGTTCGAGTCCAGTAATCCCGACAAAAGCCGGAAGATGACAGTGTTCGTCTTCCGGCTTTTCCGTTTATATGCGCATTAATAGGCTATGTATGGTCTGAGGCGTTCTATTTCCTCCGGTGGAAAATCCTTTAAAAGGGATAGTTGCGAAAGGTCGGTAATTTTTCCTTTCAGTCTTCGATAATCGCAAATCTCCCTTGCCTGATAGAAGTTTATGTATGGATGACGGCGCAGCTGGCTTATGGTCAGCGCGTTTATGTTCAGCTTTGATGTCTGTGGAGAGGCTATTCTGAAGTAGGGCAGGGCCTCCTCCGGAAATCCATCTATCTCCTTCAGCTGCCCGACGGCGACGTATCCGCCGAGGCGCTTGCCATAGTTCACAATCTGTCTTGCCCACCATGAGCCGATGCCAGGAACCTTCTTCAGTTGTGTCGTGTCGGCGGTGGCGAGATTGATGGTCTGTCCTTCCTTCAGCTTGTATGGAAAGAGGATGGTGTCGCGTTCGTATTCGCTCGTCTTATAGTGCTCTCCGAAGCGCGGACGTGCCTTTACGTAGTCGGCGGCAGGAGCGTAGTCGTCGGAAATCTGTATGTATGGACGCATGTCGGTGTATTGTTTCCGTGTCAGTCCATAGACGCGCGCGAAGTCCTCCGGTGTGCGGAAGACTCCTCCCTTAGCCCGGTATCTGTATATGGAGCGCACCTGCCATGGCGCAAGACCCAGACGGAGCAGTTGCGTGCTGTCGGCAGTGTTCGGGTCGAAGGCGAAGAGCTCCGCCTGCCGTCCGTCCTCTGTGCGGTATGGTCGTGGCTTGATGTAAGGATAACGTCCGTTGCGTGCCGCGCTGCTGTCGTAAGCCAGCGTGTCGGCAGTCGTTACGACGGTCTTCTTGTTCCGCCCACCAAGGAAGAACAGCACTGACGCGCCGAGGACGAGCAGCGATAGGATGAAGAGGAAGACGCTCCTGTCGGATTTGTTTATGCGGAAAAACTCACTGAAACGCATATGTGATGAGTGGTTTGAAGATTGAAGGCGATGAATGATACTGCTGCCGTTGATGGCGGACTGCCGTCTCCGACTTATGAAAGGGTGGGGAAGGGCAGCGATGGAATAAGCCTTTGGTGTCCTTCCTTGCTAATGCCGGCTATATCAGTCCTGCCTGGTGGAGGAAGACGGCAGCTATGCATATAGGGCATACGAAGCGCACGAAAAGCAGCCAGATACCGTAGAGGGAGCCGCTGACCGTCCCCCAGTTGGTGAATTCCTGCTTGACGACATACTTCGGGACCACCCATCCGACAAAGAAGCACGTGAGCAACGAGCCAAGGGGCAACATGAACTGTGCTGTTATGAAGTCGCAGAAGTCCATCAGACTCTTTCCCATCACCGTGAGCCCTTCCACCGCGCCGCATGAAAGCGAGCAGAAGACGGCTATCACAGAGCATGTTGTGGTAACGATGATAGCCGCTCCTTTACGGCTGGTATGCAGTTTCTCGCGGAAGAAAGCCGTTCCTATCTCATGCATGGATATTGTTGATGTCAGTGCGGCAAGGACCAGGAGGGCATAGAACATTATAGATATGATGTATCCCAGTCCTGGGAGGAATGAGAAAGCCTTGTCGAAGACTGTGGGAAGGGTGATGAAGATTAGCGACGGACCGCTGTCGGGGTTCACGCCAACGGAGAATGCCGCAGGGAATATCATCAGTCCGGCAAGGATGGCTATGCCCGTGTCGATGAGTGCTATCTGTGCTGCCGACTTATAGAGGTTTGTCTGCCGGCTGAAGTACGACGCGTATGTGCACAGGCATGCCGTTCCGAGGCTCAGTGAGAAGAAGGCCTGCCCCAGTGCGTCAAGGAACACGTCGTGGGTGAGCTTGGAGAAGTCCGGGTGGAACAGGAACTTTATTCCTTTCGAGGCGTCCGGAAGCGTGCAGGAGGCTATTACGATGATGACGAGCAGTACGAAAAGGGTCGGCATGAGTATGTTGGATGCCTTCTCGATGCCCTTGCGTACGCCTTGGGTGATGACGAAATGCGTCATAAGTACGAATGCCACTGCCCACAGAGTGGGCTTCACGGGGTCGGAGGAGAAGGTGCTGAAGTACTCCTTTACGGCAGTGGCGTCGCCGTTGATGCCTCCGAAGATGGAAACAAAGAGGTATTGCATGCACCATCCGGCTACAACGGCATAGAAACCGAGGATTATCGTCGAGGTGATAACGCCAAGGACGCCTACAAGCCCCCACGCTTTCCCTTTCCCGAAGGATATATACGCGTCGGCGGCGTTGGACGCTCCGTGGCGTCCTACGATGAACTCCGCTATCATTCCCGGTATTCCCAAGAGGAACACACAGACAATGTATATGACGATGAAGGCCGCTCCGCCGTTCTGTCCGGCCATGAACGGAAACCGCCAGATGTTACCCAGTCCGACGGCACTGCCCGCCGTGGCGAGGATAACGCCAATCTTTCCAAAGTTTGCCCTTGTTTCCATAGGTTCAAATAGTTTTATCTAAACGCATATCGTTTCTGCTCTTCCTCCGACAAGACGTGTCCCGTGCTTTGCTCCCCTATATTATTCCGAACTGATGGAGGAATATGCTGAGGATGCACAACGGACAGACGACGCGCACGAGGAAGTAATAGACGTTGAACAGTGTTCCGTGGAGCGTCCCCCAGTTGGTGAACTCATCTTTGACGAGCTTCTTCGGTACATACCATCCTATGAAGAGACATGTGAGGAAACCGCCGATGGGCAGGAAAATCTGACCTGTTACGAAGTCGAAAATGTCAAACAGGTCCTTGCCTCCTATGGAGAGGAAGTGCCACTGGCCTATCGACATGGAGCAGAGGAAGCCTATGATGATGCACGTTACGGTAACTATCGTCGCGCCTTTCTTCCGGCTGATATGCAGTTCCTCCTGAAAGAACGCCGTGCTGACCTCGTGGAGCGAGATGAGTGATGTCAGGGCCGCCATGGAGAGCAGCAGGTAAAAGGCCAGGGAAATGATGAAGCCCACGATAGGCATGCCTGCGAAGGCCTTGTCGAAGACGTTAGGCAGGGTGATGAATATGAGCGATGGACCGCTGTCGGGACTTACGCCGACGGAGAATGCCGCCGGGAATATCATCAGTCCGGCAAGGATGGCTACGAAGGTGTCTATGGCGCATATCTGCCCGGCTGTGTTTACGAGGTTCGTCTGACGGGTGTAGTATGACGCGTAAGTGCATATGCAACCCATGGCGATGCTCAGTGAGTAGAAACTCTGTCCCAGAGCGCTGAGGAAGACATCGCTGGTAAGCTTCGAGAAGTCAGGCTTGAAGAGAAAGTCTATGCCCTTCTGCGCATTCGGAAGCAGACAGCTCGACACAACGATGACGAGTAGCAGTATGAACAGTGTGGGCATCATAATCTTCGATGCCTTCTCTATTCCGTTGCGGATACCGTGGATGATGACATAATGTGTGATGAGGAATATCGCCACCATCCATACTATCGGCTCCCATGGGTTGTCGATAAAGTTGTTGAAGAACTGCTTGTAGTATTCCGGCGTGCCGTGGAGCTGTCCCAGAACCGATGCAAAGACATACTCCATGCACCACCCAGAGACGACAGCATAGTAACCGGTGATGAGGAAACCGGTCAGCACACCGAGGTAGCCTACCCACTTCCATGGTGTGCCGTTTGACAACTTGGTGTAAGCGCGTGCCGTATTCGATGCCGCATGACGTCCGATGATAAACTCGCTGAGCATGCACGGCATTCCCAACAACAGCACACAGCCTATATAGACAATGATGAAGGCGGCACCGCCGTTCTCTCCCGCCATGTAAGGAAAACGCCATACGTTTCCGAGTCCAACGGCACCTCCTGCGGTGGCGAGGACCATTCCAATTTTACTTCCGAAACTTGCTCTCTCTCTTTGTGACATTAATATTTCTCTTTAAAATCACTGCAAAATTATAAAAAAATATCTACTTTTGCATAATAATTGTAAGTAAACATAGTTTTTTATGCGTAAATTTATACTGATTTACCCTTTCTCAGTTATTTTTGCGGTGTTTATATGGGTTATATGCCTTATTCCTATACCGGAGACACCGCTCAGCGACGTGCGTCTCATAGACAAGTGGACGCATGTGGCTCTCTACTTCGTGTTCAGCTGTATTGTCGGTCATGAGTTCTTCAGGGCAAACAAAAAAGCCACTCCAAGACAGCTCGTGCTGCCGGAATGGCTTATTCCAATTGTCATGGGCGGATTGGTGGAGATAGTACAGGCTACGTGCACCAATGGCGTGCGTTCCGGCGACTGGCTGGACTGGCTTGCCGATGCCATCGGCTCTACCATCGCCCTCCTGCTGGGTGTCGTTATGGTGAGGATTAGGTCCAGGTGGAGCTGAGCACCGTTCCGCCACAGTGTCAGCGGTATTCCTCCGGAAGGGTGCCGCGCCATAGCTTGAACGGGTTCTGGCGCATGTGGGAGTTGTAGAAGCGACTGTCGCCGGTAACCTCCATGCCTATGAACGGGGGCTTGTCGAAAGGCTCGTCCTCGCTGCCCAGTTCCACTTCTGCCATGACAAGACCGTCGTTATCGCCGTGGAACTCGTCAATCTCGAAGGTATGGCTTCCCACGGGTACAAGATACCTGTGCTTGTCGATTATGCCTGGCTCGCACAAGTCCAGCAGATGGTGTGCCTCGTCAAGGGTAATCTCCTTCTCAAACTCATAGCGTGTCATGCCGCCGTTGCGTGACGGTCCTTTGATGGTTAGGAATGCCTTGTCGTCGCGGATGCGTACCCGCACCGTGTTGACAGCTGCAAAATAGCCCTGCTGTATGTGGCTGTAGGAAGTAGCGTAACGCTTCCAGTCCATGCTCTTATGCACCAGGAACTTGCGTTCTATCTCCAGCCCGCTCATGCCTGACTTATCGTTATGGCAATCATGAAGATTACCGCCAATGCAACCAAGATACCGAATATCCAGTTTACAACACGATTAGCTTGCTTCTCTTGTTTTGCGTCGCGAACCTTGCGGCGTTCCTTGCTTCTTTCACTCATAAAAGTCCTCCGTCAGTCCAGTCTAAAGGACGTGCTTCTGTTGTAGCCTGTCCATAGAGTAGGGCTGGATTTTAGTTGATTTAAATTTTAGGTTATTTTCTTATTACTTATTCTTGCTTCGTATAAGGCAGTCTCCGCTTTCCCTTCGTGGAGAGGATTGTGGAGGCCTCCTCTTCTCTATTCCTCATGGAATTCCATGAGATAAGCCTTGATGAAGCCGTCAATCTTGCCGTCCATGACCGCGTCGACATCCGATGTCTGATAGCCTGTACGGTGGTCTTTCACCCTTCTGTCGTCGAAGACGTATGACCTTATCTGGCTTCCCCATTCAATTTTCTTCTTCCCAGCCTCAATCTTTGCCTGCTCCGCCTGCTTCTTCTTCAGCGCGCGGTCATAGAGCTGGCTCTTGAGAAGGAGCATAGCCTTGGCGCGGTTCTTAGGCTGGTCGCGCGTTTCGGTGTTCTCGATGAGGATTTCCTCCTTCTCGCCCGTGTCGGGGTCTTCGTACTGATAGCGCAGACGGACACCCGACTCAACCTTGTTGACGTTCTGCCCGCCGGCACCTGACGACCGGAAGGTATCCCAGCTGACTTTTGCCGGGTCTACATATACCTCGATGGTATCGTCGACGAGCGGCGTGACGAACACCGATGCGAAGCTGGTCATGCGCTTTCCCTGTGCGTTGTACGGACTGACGCGCACCAGGCGGTGCACACCGTTCTCGCTCTTGAGGAAGCCGTAGGCATATTCACCGCCTTCGATGGTCATCGTAACGCTCTTGATGCCTACCTCTTCGCCCGGCTGCATGTCGGTGACGGTAACCTTGTATCCGTGAGCTTCCGACCAGCGCGTGTACATCCTCATGAGCATCTGCGCCCAGTCCTGCGCCTCCGTGCCGCCGGCACCGGAGTTTATTTTCAGAACCGCGTCCATGGAGTCCTCCTCCTTGCGGAGCATGTTCTTCAGCTCAAGGTCCTCGATGGCGTTGATGGCTTTGGCGTAGTCGTCGTCCACCTCCTCCTCTGTAACCAGTTCGTCCTTGTAGTATTCGAAGGCGAGCTGTAGCTCATCGGCAAGGGTGCGCACGTTCTCGTAGCCCTTAATCCATTTCTCTATTCCTTTAACCTTTTTCATCTGGGCCTGCGCCGCCTTAGGATCGTCCCAGAAGTGAGGGTCCTGTGTGCGGAGCTGCTCTTCCTCGAGCTGTACCTTGCGTTCGTCTATGCTGAGATAACGGTGGAGGGCGTTGGCGCGCTCCATCACGTCCTTTAGTTGATCTGCTGTAATCATTTGCTTGTTATGGGTGCCGCAATGATTGCGGCAAACGGAACTATTCCTCGTACATCTTGTCGATGATGTCCTTGAAGTTTTTGTTTATGACGTTTCTCTTGAGCTTCAGGGTGTTGGTTAGCTCTCCGTTCTCCATCGAGAAGTGATGTGCTATGAGTGTGAAGCGCTTTATCTGCTCGTAGCTGGCAAGCTGTTGTTGCAGCGTTTCTATGCGCTCCCTTATCATGTTGTTTATTTTTTCGTTGGAGCAGAGGTCCTCGCGCGTATCAAACGGTATTCCGTTGTCGTGTGCATATTCCTCAAGTTCCCGGAACTCCGGAACAATGAGCGCGCTGACGAACTTCCTCTTGTCGGCGATGACCGCAATCTGGTCTATATACTTGTCGACAAGCAACTTCGCCTCCAGCGACTGTGGAGCTATGTATTTTCCGTTGGAGGTCTTGAAGAGGTCCTTGATGCGCTCCTCGAGATACAGCTCCCCGTCGCGCATGTAGCCGGCATCGCCCGTATGGAAGAATCCGTCGGGGTCGAAGACCTTTGCGTTGAGTGCGTCGCGGTGGTAATATCCCTTGGTGATGGTCGGCCCCTTGAGCAGTATCTCGTTGTTGTCGCCTATCTTTACCTCCACACCATCAAGCGGACGTCCCACGGAGCCGATGGTGTATGGCTTGCCCTTGATGTCGCAGCTCACCGTAGCCAGGCTTTCCGTTAGTCCGTAGCCCACAATCATGAATATGCCTATGCTGTGGACGAACTCCTCAACCTCCGGCGATACCGTGGCCCCGGCTGTAGGGAAGATGTTAGGGTGCTCCAGTCCCAGTTGCTTGCGCACGAGGCTGAGCACGCTCTTGTTCATGGCGGCATACTCCATCCTCAGCGTCAGTGGCGGTCGGCGTCCCCGGCTGAGGTATTCTATGTTGTACTTGTGTCCTACGCTGAGCGCATAGTGGAACAGCTTCTTCTCGACGGGATTGGACTCCTCCATCTTTTTCTTTACAGCAATGTACACCTTCTCCCAAAATCTCGGCACTGCCGACATCGATGTCGGGTGCGTCTGCCGCATGCTCTGCTGTATCTCCTTAGGGTAGGTGTTAATGATGAGCTGTGCCCCTACCGTTAGTCCGAGGTATGCCCATCCGCGCTCAAAGATATGTGTAAATGGCAGGAAGTCGATGATGCGGTCCTTGTCGGATACCGGCACGCATTTTGCGTTGGCCCTGAGTGCCGCGTCATATTGTTTGTAGGATAACATAACGCCCTTGCTGTCGCCTGTTGTTCCGCTGGTGTACAGGATATTACAAATATCGTCCATCGATGCCTCGCCCCATAGCTTCTCCACTTCCGGCTGCCTGGGCAGTTGCTCTCCAAGCTTTATGAAGTCGGAGAAGTAAAGCGCGTTGGGGTCATGAGTGCTGATGCGTACGCTCTGGTCGAAGATTACGATGCGTTCCAGCGTCGGGCACAGGGCGAAGATACGGTGTGCCTTGTCGTATTGTTCCTGTTCGCCTACGAAGATAATCTTCACTCCGCCGTCCTGAACCATGTATTGTATCTGCTGCTCGGAACTGGTGGCATAGAACGGGATGCTGATGACGCGTACGCCATAGGCTCCGAAGTCGGTGTACAGGTACTGGATGCAGTTCTGCGAGAAAACGGCTATGCGGTCCTGGGGCTTCAGTCCGAGGTTGAGAAGTGCATTTGACACCTGCTTCACCCGCAATGAGAACTGGCTCCACGACGCCGTCTTCCATTGTAGGGAGCCGAAGCTGCGGAATGTCAGT
>SAMEA3663069__coassemble_665_pt1 | contig 17571 bp, 8 predicted proteins | sample SAMEA3663069__metabat2_low_PE_007 | metagenome-assembled genome bin SAMEA3663069 (sample SAMEA3663069) | pig gut metagenome | biome: pig gut; feature: pig-associated habitat; material: faeces | place: France | collected 2012 | reverse complement strand
TCTATAGCCCAGTCGTGCGGCAGGTTAAGGTGTCTCCAGCCAGAATCGTCGTAGTCTGCCTTCGACATGTTGTCGTCGTTACCCAGAATAAATAGCCATCCGTTGTCGAATAGTTGTCTGTCCCGTGCCAGCAGAGGGTTCACGGCTAACAAGAATAAGAATAAAAACAATAATTTTCGCATAAAGTTATAGTAATTAATTGTAGAATTGTTTCCTTGTTTCTACCAATAAACGATAAAAGACTGTGCCTGCAATGCCCAGGCGTTTCCTTATATAGCTTACAGGCACCGATGGCACAGTCTTCTTTGTCCCGATTAAAGTTTGACGGTAACTTTCTTGCCTGAGTAATTCACGACTTTAGCATGAGTAGTGTCGTCAGGATTTAGAGTAGCTGTCGTCATAGAAGGTGTATGGAGGATAATGTTGAACTTACGGTTCTTCAGCATCCCCGGGAATGTTCCGTTACGCTCGCTGATCGTCAGTTTCTTTTTTGCATCGTCATAACTGAATTTTATGGTCGAGTAAGCTCCTTTCTCGTAATTGTAGTTGGTGTTTTCATCTTCGTAAAGGGTAAACTCTCCATTCTTGCCAGCATAGACATTGACGCTTATGACATCGGCAGGTTTTTGGTCGCTCCATTCCATCTCCGGTCCGAAGAGTAGAATGCTGCCTTCCGGAACGAATACAGGAATCTTCTCATAGGGTGCGTCCGCCGTTATTGTCTGTCCACCGTTGTAGAACTTGTTGGTATAAAGATCGTACCATCCTTTCTGCTTCGGCAGGTAGACTGGCCGGCTGTAAGTTTCATACTTCATTACTGGACAAGCCATAAGGCCTGGTCCAAACATGAACTGATTCTTTATGTCGAGCACCTTCTCATCTCCGTTGAAGTCCATTACAAGCGCACGCATCGGTGTGTAGTCCTTGAAATGAACCGCTCCTGCAATACTGTAGAGGTAAGGCATCAGTCGGTAGCGCAACTTGTCGTAGTAAAGAATAGCCTTGTATGCCGGATGGTTCTCCGGGGCTATGTTCCAAACCTCACGCAGAGGCCATTGTCCGTGTGTGCGGTACAGCGGTACGAAAGCGCCGAATTCGTTCCATCTTGCCTGGAGCTCCCTCCATTCCTTGAGGTCGGCGTTCTCTTTTCCGGTCTTGTCGAACACCTGCTGTCCTTTGACATATCTGTTTTCGACGCAGAATCCGCCGATATCCATTCCCCAGAAAGGAATTCCCGACATTGAGTAGTTCAGACCGGCTGTCAGCTGCGCTCTCATGTCCTCCCAACGTGTACCGATGTCGCCGCTCCAACTTGCCGTGCTGTATCTTTGTTCGCCTGCAAATCCGCTTCTGGTGAGCAGGAACACTCGCTGGTTGGGATTCACAGAGCGTTGTCCGTTGTATATGGCATCGGCATTAACAATGCTGTAAGCGTTGAAGTATTCTGTTGACGAGCCAAGGGCAGTAGATCCGCAGAGAGCTTTTCTGTACCACATAGGGGTGCAGTCGCGTACGTTCGGCTCAGAAGCATCCATCCACCAAGCGTCAATTCCGAATTTATACTTTGAGTAAAGGTTCTCGTCCATCTGCCGCCAGAACATCTTCCGTGCTCCGGCAGAGTAGGCGTCATAGAAAGATCCCATGAATCCGAGCCAGTCGTATATGGAATCGTGTACAGCCTGATGGTACATCCATCCGTTGGCGTCTATCTCTTTGTAGTTTTTTGTTGAGCAATAGAACTTTGGCCAAACAGAAATCATGAACCTGCCGTGCATGTCGTGGATGCTGTCAAGCAATGCCTGCGGGTTAGGGTAGCGGCTTTTCTCGAACTCATGGCTTCCCCACGAGTCCAGCTTCCAGTAGTTCCAGTCCTGAACGATATTGTCGACAGGAATATGATGGTCACGGAAATACTTAAATATATCCTCTATCTGCTCTGATGATGTATAACGTTCACGGCTCTGCCAGAACCCCAATACCCACTTTGGCATTACCTGCGCCTTGCCGGTGAGGGTACGGTAGCCAGAAATCACCTGGTCCATGTTGTCGCCTGCTATGAAGTAGTAGTCCATGTCCTGTGCCATCTCGCTCCATATGCACAGCTTGTTCTGCAAACTTTGTGGCTGTGGCGTTGCAACGCGTAGTCCGCAATAGCTCACATCACCATCAGGATACCAGTCGATGAGCAGCTTGTGCCGGGAACCCTTGCTGAGTTTGTATTCAAATTTATGTGAGTTAGGGTTCCAAGCCGTACGCCACCTCTCCGGCACAACCTCTTTGTCGTCAATAAACACCTTCATGTATCCTGCATAATATAATAGGAAATGATAGATGTTGTCGACGGGAGCCTCTATGAATCCCTCATAGGTAACATGAGAGCCGTTGAGCTTGAATCCCTTTGGAAGGTTTGCCACGCCAATGTCTGTTAGCCCTCGTGAAGCAATGTCCGGCAGTGCAAATTCATAGTAGATACTGTCCTCTGCACGGGTAATAGTATTTCCGTCCTTGTCGGTATAAGTGCCCGTCAGAGTCCCCGGCCTTCCGTTCTTGTCATAGAGCTTGAAAGCGCGGTTCAACTGCAGGTAGTCATTAGGATTGCCAAAGCGGCAATAGCTGTAGCTGTCCCATAGCACGCCATAGTTCTTGTTGGAGAGCACGAAAGGTACGGAAATCTTTGTATTGTACTGGAACAAGTCCTCGTTCCGTCCCTTCATATTGAGCTCTTCGCTCTGGTGCTGTCCCAGTCCGTAGAAGGCCTCGTCATCAGGACTGTCGAATGTAGCCGTCCAGGTCCATCCATGTCTTTGCGCTTCTGTCAGATGGCTGTCAACACCAATCTCCCTGTCTGGAACATAGTATGGCTTGAACGTCTTGCCCTTGCCATCAGCCGCCTCGTTGAGCAGCACCTTTCCGTTCTTGTCCGTGAACTTCACCCTTCCGTCATTCTCGTTGACGGTTGCAATGATGTAATCAGTCTTCACTGTTACCTCATTGCCAGCCTCGTCAACGGTAAAAGCCGTGAAGACAGACTGTGGAAGGATTATAAGGCTGTTCTTCTCGGGAAATGTTGTAGTGGCAGTTGCCTCAACCCTTATTATCTTGCTGCCAAGAACTTGCAGTCTGACGGTTTTAGCTCCATTGGGCGTAGCGCTCTTGACCGGTATAGTTATAAAAGTGTTGTTGACAGTGTAATCTTTGGCAGAGGCCAATGCCGCTGTCAAGATAAGTCCTCCTGTAATTAGGGATTTAATTGTTATCATATAGTTTTAATATAGTTGTTATTCCTTCTTTATCCAGTTGTCAGTCCTTTGCTGCTAATATGTAATATCGATGTATGCAAAGTTACGAAAAACTTATGACCTTTGCAATCATAAGTTTTTCGAAAAGATGCTTTGGATGTTAATAACAATGGTATCTTTTGTTCCAGCATCACCGTTATCTAGCATTAAGTCCTACTTTTTATACTGTGAAGGCATAACACCATACATTTCCTTGAAGTACTTAGAGAAGTATCTTGGGTTGTTGAATCCCACGCTATAAGCCACTTCGCTTACGGACAATTGGCTTTCCCTTAGCAATTGCTCGGCCCTCCGGAGCCTTATTTGCCGGATAAACTCAATAGGAGTGCTGCCCGTTACAGGCAGCAATCTCTTGTAGAGCTGAACGCGGCTCATGCCCAACTCCTTAGCCATCGACTCTACGCTTATGCTGCTGTCACGGATGTTGTCGTCGACATATTGCGTGGCCTTGTCGACAAGCTGCTTGTCAAGGGATGTAACCTCAACATGCTTCAGTTGTGGCTGAAGCTTCCCGGCATCCTTTGCGGGTACAGAGTCGTGCCATTTAAGCAAGTTCTTTATCCTCATATAGAGCACGTCAAGGCTGAATGGCTTCGTGATATATTCGTCAGCACCGTTCGCCAGTCCCTCTATCTGGTGTTCCTGTGCCAGTCTTGCCGTGAGCATGACGAACGGAATGTCGGCAGTATGCTTGTTCCCCTTTACGGCTTTGCAGAACTCATTGCCGTTCATTATAGGCATCATCACGTCGCTGAGTATGAGGTCCGGCTTGTGCTCGTTGATCTTGTCGAGGGCCTGCTTGCCGTTCTCAGCTGTCCTTACGTTGTAGTACTGTCCAAGTTCCTCCCTCATGAAGTCAAGAAAGTCGGTGCTGTCATCGACAATAAGTATTTCCGCACGGTGAGAGCCTTCTGCCGCTTTACCGTCAGAGCTTTCTGCTCCGTTGGCTTCTGCCTTCTCCTTATCAGAAATTGAATTAATGTCAGCGTCATTTTCGCTTGCCTTTTCTCCATCGGTTATCTGATTTGGAGTGCTTGCTATTGCATTGCTTCCTGTTATCACGTCATTATTGACCATTCCGGCACCATCCTTCTGCAGTCCTTCATCTTTCATCATAGGCAATGAAGGGTCGTGGCGTATAGGAAGAGTTACTGTGAAGACAGTTCCTCCTCCCTTATTATCGGAAACGGTAATGTCGCCACCGTGCAGAATAGCGAAATCCCTCGCAAGGTTAAGTCCGACACCCGTCCCACCGTAAGGACTTTCTGCGTTGTGTGCCATGTAGAACCTTTCAAAGATGTGCTTTTTGTCCTCGTCGCTGATGCCCACACCGTTGTCGGCAATGGTTATTTTCACTACGTCCTTGTCTGATTCGTCCCCCTTGGGAATGATATTCAGCGTTACGTCGACGTTGCCTCCGTCCGGCGTGTACTTCATGGCGTTTGACAACAGGTTCTCGATGATTTTCCTAACCTTGTCAGAGTCGAACGCCATGTTGAAAGAATCGATAGGTGAGTGGTAAGCCAGTTTGATGTCTTTTCCTCCAAACGACCTGAACGAGGCTGTTATGTTTCGTACATATCCCGCAATGTCGCCAGTGATGAGGTTCAGCGTTTCCTTGTTCTTCTCCATCTTTCTGAAGTCAAGAATCTGTCCTACCATCTCCATCAACCGTCTTGCGTTCCTGTAAATCATTTCGAGTGTCTTTTTCTTGCCCTCGTCACTTTCCTTGTTCATAAGAGCCTGGATAGGAGATATAATAAGCATTAGCGGAGTGCGCAGTTCGTGGCTCACGTTGGTGTAGAAGTTGAGTTTCATCTCCTCTATCTCCTTTGTGCGCTCAAGCTCCTTATGGTATTGCTCCATTTCCAGCCTAACCTTCTGCCTTCGCAGAATGAAACGCCGCCAGTAGCCTATGCCGATAGATATAATAATAATGTAAAGCGTAATAGCCCATATAGAGAGATAGGCTGGGGGAGAGATGTGCACTTGGAGCCGGCTTACTTCCCTTCCTATAGTTCCATCCCTTCCGATGACCTGAGCCTCTAACGTGTAGTTGCCAGGCGTAAGGTTGGTGAAGGTTATGCTGTTCTGGTCCTCAGGAGTAATTATCCATTTGTCGGAGAATCCCTTCAGACGGTAGCGGAACCTTGCCTTTTGCGGTACGGAAATCTCGCTTGATGCCAGTATGATGGTAAAAGCATTCTCACTGTACTTAAGGCTCAACTTCCGGCTTTCGTCAAGGTTGCTGCTAAGGATAACCCTTCCGTTATATTCCTCGCCGACTCTCAGCGGATGACCGAAGAGCACCAGACCAGAGAAAAGCACTTTCGCGTTGCTTTGATGCTTGCCTGTTCCCTGCGGTGGAATAATATTTATTCCGTCCTGTCCTCCAATAACAATGTCCCCATTGTTCAATAGCTTTATGGAACGGTAGTTGAACGGCCGCTCCTGTAGTCCGTCGAGACTGTTGAAGACCGTAATGAAGTAGCTGTACTTGTCTTTTCCCGTCTCGTTGATTGTAATTGCCGAGACAGAATGCTCGTTTACAATCCATATGTGTCCGGCACTGTCTTCTGCTACGGAGCAAGCCACAGAATTTGGGAAGCTTGTCAGATTGCTGATGGTAACAAGGCTGTCGGTCTTAGGGTTATATGCGTTTATTCCTGAGAGAGTGGCGCACCATATCAGGCCCCTGCTGTCCTCAAACACCTGGTTGATCTGCTGGCTGACTAACGGCACCCCGGCACGGTTGCCATGGAAATTCACTACCTTCTTGGTGTTAAGGTCAATGAATGATAAGCCTTCGGAGTGTGATACTATGAGGCGTCCGTCATGACATAAGGCCATGGAGCTGATGTAGTCAGAGGATAATTTACTGTTTTTAGTGTTGTATACATCCGTAAACTTGTCTGTAATAGGGTCTAAGATTTGCACTCCCGAGCCCAGAGTCCCCACGGCTATCCTGCCGTCGCGCAGCTGTTGTAGGTACCAAACGTTGTCGTTGAGCAGACCGGAGCCGTCGTTGGCCCGCCATACGGTCCACTTCCCGTCCAGGTAGCGTGCCATTCCTCCGTTGTAGGTGCCGAACCACAGTGCGCCGTCAGTCGCCGTCATAGAGCAGACAACGGTGTTGGAGCCCAGCCCCGACTCCTTGTCGCTAATAGTCCTTGTAGCTTTGGTCTTCAGGTCGTAGGTTATTATTCCCGAATCGTTCGAACTGCACCATAGTAGACCATTGTCGCCTTGGGTTATGGAGCAGATGTCTCCCAAGTCTATTAAATCGAATTTTATGTCAGAAGGAGAGTAGTATGCTATTCCGTTCTTATATGAGCCTATCCAGAGTCCGTTGAACGGGTCAGCATAGAGACACTGGATGGTGTTGTCAGGCACGGAGTTGGGGTCAAGACGGTTGTAGAGGAACTGCCTTGTTGACATGTCCTTGTGGCTGAACATCAGTAGCCCCAAGTGTTCCGTGGCTATCCATAGATGGTGTGATTGGTCAGATGTAACGTCCTTTATAAGCATTTCCCCGCTGAATGGCAGCTTGTAGCCCAGTTCGGTGAAGAATGCGCGCACGTCGGTATACCATTTCTTCTTTCCGGTGCCGTAGACGTAGGCGCCATGGTCGGCAGATATCCATAGGTCTCCCCTGTCGTCAACATAGGTCGTGTATTTGCTCGTACCGCCATTATCGTGCTTCAATACGAAATCCGACTGCCACAGTGGCTTTAGATTGTAAGCATCGCGTGCCTCTATCAGTCCGTCATTGAAGTTTATGATTATCTGTCCTCCGTTTCGTACCAAGCAGGTGATATTAGCGTTGTGGAGATGCTTGCCGAAAGGCACGAATGTGGTCCTGTTCGTCTTTGCGTCGATTTTATAGAGTCCTTTCCCGGCTATCGTAACCCAGAAGTTCTTTTCTTTGTCTATGTAAACCAAGTCGGGCGTGCCTTGAATATTGAAATCACCAAGGTAGTTGTGCGTGTTGGTATCGAATGTCTCAGAGTAGTTGTCATAGACGCAATAGCCTTCCAAGGTGTGCACCCACAGCATTCCGTCCCTGTCCTCCTGAATGTCATCGACAGTGTTGTTTGGCAGCGACGAGCTGACGCCGTCAATGTGATGCATTCCTGAGAACCTGAAACCGTCGTAGCGCGCCATTCCATATTGCGTTCCTACCCATATATACCCCCTTGAGTCCCTCATAATGCAGTTGACTTGAGAGCTCGTCGTGGTGATGTCAGCCCTGATTCTATGGAAGGGCAGGCTTGACGGTTGCGAAAGAAGCTTCACCGGCAATAGCAAGAGAAAAGCCAAAGCCAGTGTCCGGAACCTTATGTTTCTTGTTATCATATAGTTTAAAGTAGAAAAAAGGTCTTTAATGTATAGTAAAAAGTTTTTGCAAAGATAGCCATGTTTCATCATATTACCAAATTTTGGGAGTAGAATATTGCATATATTACGGTGAATGTGGCTATGTCAGGTAATGAAAAATTTAAGAAATATTCAGAACGCCTCTGATACTTGACTGTTTTATAGACTGTATTCGTAACCTATTGGCATTCAGGGAATTCCTAAAACGCCAATTCCTTGCTTGCAAAAGATGTCCTTTTACGTTGCAAAAGGTATGCTTCTACATTGTAAAAGCTATCCTTTTGCAAGCGAGAACCAATGTTGTCGCCGAGGTGCAAAGATTATTTTGCCTTTTTGTGCTTTGCGGAGCTGTCGCGGAGGATTAGTTCCATAGGCACAATTTCCTTATATCGATTCTTGTCTCCCTTTATGGCACGCAGGAGAAGTTCGCATGATTTCTTTCCTTGCTCCACTGCCCGGTCGGCAACAACAGTTAGTTTTGGCGTTACATGCCTTGCCGCATCGTTGTCGGTGAAGCCCACGATGGCTACGTCGTCAGGTATCTTGAGCCCGTGCTCCTTTATCGTGTCGAAGATGGCAAAGGTCATTATATCGTTGAATGCCAGTATGGCATCCGGCGGATTGGGCGACGAGAGCATCTCGTTAGTGGCTTTGATAGCATACTCCTTGCTTATCTCACCGCATTTCACCAAGGTGCGGTCTATAGGTATCCTGTTTTCTCTGAGTGCCTGCAAGTAACCGTGCTTGCGCCGGCGTACCATATCGAGGTGGTTCGGTCCTCCGATGAACGCTATCCTCCGGCTTCCGGTGTCGATGAGGTGCTGAGTGGCTTTCTGGGCGGCAACGTCGCCGTCGGCAGTTACTTGTGAGAAATACTCCGGAAGACATGTGCGTGCGAAGAAGACCAGTGGTATTCCCATCTCATGTATCTCCAAGAAGTGGGAGTAGTCGGTAGAGTCCTGTGCCAGACAGGCTATGATCCCCTCGACGTGCAGGTTGATGAAGTTGTCTATGGCACGCCGTTCGAGGTCGTGGTCCTCGTGAGAGTTGGCACTGATGACAGTATACTTGTAAGTCCGTGCGTAGCTTTCTATTCCGTCCAGCACGGCAGAGTAGTAGTGGGTTACCAAGTCCGGTACGACGACTCCTATGATGTGCGGTGCTTCCTTGCGCAGGCTTTGAGCAAACGGGTTTGGACGATAGTTCAACTCCTTTGCCAGCTTCTGCACTCGCTGTCTCATCTCGTCGCCTACTTCGTGGCTGTTGCGGAGCGCGCGGCTAACGGTGGCTATGCTCACGTTGAGCCGCTCCGCAAGGTCTTTAAGTGATGTCCGGTGTTGTTTCATAATGTTAGTAAACTTATGTAACTGCAAAGTTACGTATTTTTTATTTACTTCGCAAACGTTTACGGGATAAAACCGCAAACGTTTACGTCAAAAAATGCAAACGTTTACGTGCATTTTGTGTGCATTTTTTCACAAACAGAGTGTGAAATGTATTATCTTTGCACCAGTTTTTCTAGAATAGTAATGAATAGTTGATAATAAGTTAGTTAGAAGAAATGAAGGCTCAAAGTTGTTGGGAAACAATTTTGAGCCTTTTCCTTGATAGATAAAATAGTTTTCCACTGCGTCTTTTTCGCTTATTTTTTTGGAGTTGTAAAAAATGTTTTGTAACTTTGCACCACATTAAAGCAAAACGCGGCGTTTCTGTTCTAGAAACGCTGATTTTATATCAACGTTATTCCCTACACATATTATATATATGTTAAGCAAAGAAGAACTATTAGCGAAGGATGTCCCCGAACTTGAGGACATTGCACGCAGTATCGGCGCACCTTTCAACAAGGATGACGACAAGGATACTCTCGTTTACGCCATTCTGGACAAGGGTGCTGAAGACGAGGGGAAGGCCCATCCGCTTGGAACCAAGCGTCACCGTACACGCATCAGTCGTACTGAGACCGACCACGTATATTCGGTTAATGGCAAGGACGGCGAGAACCTCGACTCGTCAAAGGGCAAGAAGGTTGCCACGAAGGCTAACAAACTGTTTAAGGATGTCCCCAAGACGGTAGCTGCCGATACGGAAAATGATAAAAACAAGAAAGAGATGACACCTGAAGAAATTCTGGCCTCAATACCAAAGCACCGTGGCCGTAAGTCGAAAGCGGAGCTGGAAATGATAGCACAGGCTGAAGCCGCCATCAGGGCAAAGCAGGCTGAGGCTGAAAACAATGATCAGGCTGAGCCAGAGGAGGCTCCAGCCGTTGAGGAGGAGACCGCTCCGGAGGTTCCTGTAGTCCCTGAGGCAGAGTATGCATCTAATGATGATGGCAAGGAGAACAGCGAGCTGCTCTCTCAGCTCCAGCAGAAGGTTAACGAGCATAACGATGCTTCTGCTCAGGTTTCAGCCCCTGCCGATGATGGGGTGTGGCCCGGCGATCCTGGCGATGGTACCGACTTCATAACCGTTGTTGACCTGCCTATTGAAGACCAGGGCGCGATGCCGGAGTATGACATGCTCGACCGTCCGGCAGGCCCCGTGGAAGAGGTTCCGGCGGAGAGCAATAATTATCCAGCAAAGAACAACCGACAGGAACAGGAATATGATTTCACGAACCTTATCACATCGAATGGTGTTCTGGAGGTGATGCCCGACGGATATGGCTTCCTGCGTTCGAGCGACTATAACTACCTGAGTTCTCCGGACGATGTCTATGTTCCTAACAACATTATAAAGAAATACGGTCTCAAGACTGGTGACGTGATCGACTGCCACGTCCGCCCGCCACATACCGGGGAGAAGTATTTCCCTCTGACTTCAATAGACTTCATCAATGGCAGGAACCCTGCAGAGGTTCGCGACCGCATACCGTTTGAGCACCTCACGCCGCTGTTCCCTGACGAGAAGTTCAATCTCACGGGAGACCCAAGGACCACTAACCTCAGCACGCGTATTGTGGATATGTTCTCGCCAATAGGTAAGGGGCAGCGTGCGCTTATCGTCGCACAGCCTAAGACGGGTAAGACCATATTGATGAAGGACATAGCCAATGCTATTGCCGCAAACCATCCTGAGGCATATCTTATGATGCTACTTATTGATGAGCGCCCTGAGGAGGTGACGGATATGTCGCGTACAGTCAATGCAGAAGTAATTGCATCGACCTTCGACGAACCTGCCGAGCGTCATGTGAAGATTGCCGGTATCGTTCTGGAGAAGGCAAAGCGCATGGTGGAGTGCGGACACGATGTGGTCATCTTCCTCGACTCTATCACCCGTCTTGCACGCGCCTACAACACGGTGGCTCCTGCCAGTGGAAAGGTGCTTACCGGTGGTGTTGATGCCAACGCCTTGCAGAAACCAAAGCGCTTCTTCGGTGCCGCAAGAAATATTGAGGGTGGCGGCTCGCTGACCATTATCGCCACGGCACTTATCGACACTGGCAGTAAGATGGACGAGGTTATCTTTGAGGAATTCAAGGGTACCGGCAACATGGAGCTGCAACTCGACCGCAGCCTTTCCAACAAGCGCATCTTCCCGGCTGTCAATCTTGTGGCTTCAAGTACGCGTCGTGATGATCTCCTTCAGGACAAGACGACTCTCGACCGTATGTGGATACTGCGAAAGTATATCGCTGACATGACGCCGATAGAGGCAATGAACGAGATACATTCGCGCATAATGAACACGAAGAGCAATGAGGAATTCCTCATGTCGATGAATGGATAGCAGAATACTGACTGTAGGAAGTTGACAAACCGATTGGAAGACAAACGCCTGACTTCCTGACGAGAGTCAGTTTCTTATACAAAAAAAATGGGAGACCGTTAATGGCCTCCCATTTTTTTGTGCTTTGTCCTATTAGCAAACCTTGTGCGCGCCATCACTGATGACCACAGGGTAAACCTCAGGCTCATGACCGTATTTGGCGTTGAACTTCTTCTTAGCGTCGGCGATGAATTTATCGTAGACCTCATCCTTGACAAGGTTAATGGTGCAACCTCCAAAGCCACCGCCCATGATTCGGCTGCCGCTGACACCGTTCTCCCTGGCTATCTCAACCAAGTAATCGAGCTCCTCGCAACTGACCTCGTACTCCTTGGAAAGACCTTCGTGAGTCTCATACATCTTTCTGCCTACGGTTTCGTAGTCGCCTGCCTCAAGGGCATCGCTGACGGCAAGGACGCGGTCCTTCTCTCCTAAAACGAAATGTGCGCGGGTGTAATCCTCAGCACTAATCTCCGATTTAACCTCGTCAAGCTCCAGCCATGTGGCGTCACGGAGTGTCTCAAATTTCTTATCTGGGAAGTGCTTGTTCAGTGCTGCCACAACATTTTCACAGCTCTTGCGGCGGTCATTATATGGACTGCCTACAAGCTCGTGCTTGACCTTGGAGTTTACCAGTACGAGCTTGTAGCCCTGAGGATCGAACGGGAAATACTGGAACTCACGGCTGCGGCAGTCCAGACGCATCAACTTTCCTTTCTGACCGAAGACGCTTGCGAACTGGTCCATTATTCCGCAATTAACACCAACATACTTGTGCTCCGTAGCCTGTCCGGCGAGCACCATGTCCCATTTCGACACACGACCGTTGGCAAAGAGATCGTTGAGTGCATAGGCGAAGCAACTCTCCAGGGCTGCTGAAGAGCTCATGCCTGCACCAAGAGGTACATCACCGTAGAAGGCGGCGTTGAAGCCCTTAACATCGACACCCAGGGCACGCATCTCCTGAACGATACCATATATGTAACGTGCCCAAGTGGTCTTGGGACCCTTAGGGTCGTCAACCTTGAACTCTACCTTATCCTTGAGGTCGATGGAGTAGAGTATTACTGTCTGCAAACCGTTCGGACGGACCTCTGCCATGATGCCCTTGTCAACGGCTCCTGGGAATACAAATCCGCCATTATAGTCGGTGTGCTCGCCGATAAGGTTGATGCGTCCCGGCGACATATAGATGTTGCCTGTCTGACCATCGAAATGCTTTATGAAACGTGATCTTACAATTTCTGTATCCATATCCTTAATGTGTTAGTTAAATTTGTTATAGTAGTTGATAGTGATATTAAAATAATAATGTATAATGTGTTAACAAATAGACCTTTGACGGAATGCTTGGCTCACACATTATACATTATTTTCTTTCCCTTTAATTAATTAGACTGGGATGTCGGTGTTGACGTTCTTGCTGAAGAATGCCGAGTAGATGAACATGTATGCCATTGCGACAAGCGGAACGATGTAACTCAGCATGTAACCGGTATGGTCGGCAATAAAGTTCTGGATGAGTGGGAGAACGCCTCCGCCAACAACCATCATCATGAAGATTCCTGATGCCTGTGCGGTATACTTGCCAAGACCTTCCGTAGAGAGGTTGAAGATGGAAGCCCACATGATTGACGTGCAGAGTCCGCAGAGTACGAGAAGAACGGCACTAAGAGGAATGGTTGTCATGGCAAAAGAGGTGCCTGTGAACAATGGCATTGTAGCTGTGACGGTCTTCGGGGTGAAGATGGCTACGAGGATTAGAATCATTCCTACACAGGTGGTAATCATCATCAGTGTGCGTGATGATATCTTGTCGGCAATAAATCCGGCGATGAAACGTCCGACAAGCATCAGCAGCCAGTATGTTCCTGCCACGAAACCGCCAATGGCAGCCGCATTGGCAACCGATGTCGTCCATGCTCCATTAGCTGATGTGTCAGAGATATAGAAGTTCAGTGTTCCTGGTATGCCTGTCTCTACGCCTACGTAGACGAAGATGGCTATTACTCCGAGTTTGAAGTGGCGGAACGACCATGGTGAATGCTCAAAGACGGTGCTTTCGTCGGTCTTGCCCATCTCAGGATCCTGAATAGGAATGAATGACAGGATGATGAATGCTGCGGCGAAGACTGCCATCGCAATGAAAAGTACAGGGTTGACATCGACCATGCTGGTGCTCTTTGTTACTGTGCCGATGAGTGCGCCGACGAACATTGGCGTCAGTGTGCCGGCGAGTGAGTTCAGCGTACCGCCGATAAGGTTCAACTGGTTACCGCGGTTGCCGCCGCCGCCCAGGAGGTTCAGCATTGGGTTCACAACGGTGTTGAGCAAGCAGACTGACAGTCCGCTGATGAAAGCTCCAAGAAGGTAGACAACGAAGCCTGTCATTCCTGAGGGTAGTCCCGAAAGGAATTGTATGAGTACTCCGAAGAATCCAAAGGCTATGCCGAGAAGAGCCGTCTTCTTGTATCCAATCCTTGTCAGAAGCCGTCCGGCAGGTATTCCCATGAACAGATACGCAAAGAAGTTCATGAAGTTGCCCATCATACCAAGCATGTTGCTGCCGCCTATTTCCGGCTGGTTTTTCCAGACCACGCCGATAGGTGCGGCTAGATTGGTGACGAACGCAATCATGGCATAGAGGAACATCATAGTGATAATAGCTATGATACTGCCATTCTGTTTTGTTTTAACACTTTCCATTTCTTAGTAAATAGTTGATTTTTGCTTTTAAATAATAATATCCGCAATCAACAATACCACGTTTTTTGGTGTTGCTTTGTCGATTGCGGATAGTTGTTTTATAAATTTTGGTTTATTCTATTCCAAACTTGTAAATAGTGCGCTGCTCATAAACCTCTCCCGGATTAAGCTCTACCGAGGGGAAGTAAGGATGGTTTGGAGTGTCCGGGAAGTGCTGTGCCTCAAGGCAGATTGCACTGCGTTTAGGATATGTCGTTCCGTGCCAGCCTTTCAGTCCGAACTCAAAGTTACCTGTGTAGAGCTGAAGTCCCGGCTCAGTGGTATATACCTCCATAGTGCGTCCGCTGACCGGTTCATGGAGCTTTGCGGCGAAGCTCAGCTCGCCTTCTTCCTTTTTGTTGAGGACGTAGCAATGATCGTAGCCAGTGCCGTTCTTCAGTTGCTCGTTGTCGTCGTTAATGCGCTCGCCGATTGTGTGCGGAGTACGGAAGTCAAACGGCGTGCCCTCGACCTTTAGAATTTCGCCCGTAGGGATGCTCGTATTGTCGATGGGCAGGTAGTAGTCGGCATTGAGTTGCGTCTCTACGTTGAGCACGTCGGGTGTCGGGTCGGCATCGCCGGCAAGGGAGAAGAATCCATGATGGGTGAGGTTGATGATGGTCTTCTTGTTTGTTGTAGCGCGATATTTGATTATCAGTTCGTTGTCGTCAGTCCACGAGTAGGCTACCCATACGTTGACCTCGCCCGAATAGCCTTCCTCACCGTAAGGGCTGGTATATTTGAGTACCACGGCATGGTCGTTCACCTGTGTAGCGTCCCAGACCTTAACGTTGAATCCTACCTTGCCGCCATGCAGGTGGTTGGGGCCATCGTTGGTGTAAAGCTCGTATTGCTTGCCATGAAGTTGGAATTTGCCTTTTGCGATGCGGTTTCCGAACCGTCCGATAAGTCGCGACAGGTATGGTTCTTCGGAGTTGATTACGCCTTGAATGCTGTCATGTCCCTGGATGACATTGGCATAGTTGCCGTTCTTGTCGGGGACCATTATTGCAACTATGGCTCCGCCGTAGTTTGTAAAAGCCAGCTCGTTTCCAGATGAGTTACGGAGAATGAATAAATCAGTATGCTTGCCGTTGATAGTGGTCTGGAAGTCTTCCCTTCTCAAACCACATTTGTTTTGTGTTTCTACAGAGTTTGCCATATTCACCGTTTTTAGTTGGATTGAAATTGTTAGTTACTTTTTTGCAAAGTAAATGAAAAATATCGATAATACCAAGACAAAACAAAAAAAATAAACAACAACTTTGTTAAAAACAATTAAGTCGCTTGCCCGTTCGTCAGGAAGTATGGTGCCATGAGGGTGGGGCAGATGTTGATACAGAACACGTTGCCCGTATTTTTCCTCTACGACAGCAGGTCGGCTACAACATAGCTCGAACCACCTATGAATATGAAATCATCATCCGTGCTGTCGGCTATAGCGGCTTTATAGGCTTCCTTCACGCTATTGAATTGGCGTCCGGAGAGACCTTGCTTTTTGGCTTCTTCTGATACTTTCTTTACTGGGAATGCTCGCTTGTTTGATGGCTGCGTCCAATAGAATACTGCGTCGCGTGGCATCATTGAAAGGACCTTGTCAAGGTCCTTGTCGTCGACCATTCCAAAGACTATTCTCCGTGTCCTGCAAGGCTGTTCGGCTATCTGTGGGGCAAGATATTTCCATCCTCCGACGTTATGTCCCGTGTCGCAGATTGCCTTTGGATGCTCGTTGATGGTTTGCCAGCGTCCCATCAGTCCTGTCGATTCTGTAACATTGGCGAAGCCCTTTGCCACGCTGTCGGTATCACGTATGACGTCCTTGTCCATCAAAATCATACAGGCATTGAGTACGGTGTTGGCATTCTTGTCCTGATAGTCGCCGCCGAGCTCATAGTGGATGTCGCCGAAATATTTTGTCTTATAATCGCGGCCGCCATGCGCGTTGACCTTCTTTGAAGTGATCAGTGGCCTGTCCTGCGCAAAGACGATGGCGGAGCGGGTGGTCTCTGCCTTAGCCTCGAAGACCGGACGGGTCTCAGGAACGTCCTCTCCTATTACAACGGGTACTCCTTCCTTGATTATCCCTGCCTTTTCGCCGGCAATCTTTGCCAACGTATTGCCGAGGAACTGCGTGTGGTCGAAGCTTATGTTGGTAATAATTGACAGTACGGGGGTAATGATGTTTGTGCAGTCGAGCCTTCCTCCGAGTCCTACTTCAATCACTGCAATGTCGACATGTTGCTCGGCAAAGTACTTGAACGCCATTGCCGTCGTCAGCTCGAAGAACGATGGGTGCAGGGGCTCGAAGAATTCCCTGTTCTCTTTTACGAAGTCAATGACATATTGCTTGGGTATCATCTCGCCGTTAACCCTAATCCTTTCGCGAAAATCAACGATGTGCGGACTTGTGTACAATCCCACCTTATAGCCGTCGGCCTGTAAGATAGAGGCGATGGTGTGAGAGCAGGAGCCCTTGCCGTTGGTACCTGCAATGTGGATAGAAAGAAAATGGTTGTGTGGATGTCCGAAATGCTCGTCAAGGGCTATTGTGTTTGACAGCCCCTCCTTGTAAGCCGAAGCGCCTACATGTTCGAACACTGGCGTGCTGTTAAAAAGATATTGTATTGTGTCGTTATATTCCTTATCCATGATGTCAATTTTAAAGGAGCTAAAGGAAAATGATGCAAGAGCTCTGAAGAAGTAAGAGTTTTTTGACAATGTATTGTCCCTCTTTAACTTCCATCGCTATGCGATTAGCTCCTCATTAACTTTCCTTTAGCTCCTCTCTATTTATTTTCAGCTGAAAATGTTCTTGAACTTCTGGAAGATAGTTTCCTTTGTCGTGGCATCGCCCTTGAAGTTGTCGCTGTCCTGGAACTTCTCTATTGCTTTCTTCTCTTCGCGTGACAGTGTCTTAGGAATGTATACGCTGATTTGCACAATCAGGTCGCCGACACCATAACCATAGCCTTTGACAGCGGGCAGTCCTTTGCCGCGCAGACGCAGGGTCTTTCCTGGCTGGGTGCCTGGCTCAATCTTGATTTTCAATGTCTTTCCGTCAAGGGTGGGTATGTCAACCTGTCCGCCTAAAACAGCTGTCGGGAAGTCGAGCAGGAGATTGTATATAAGGTCTTGCTTGTCGCGCACGAAAGTGTCGCTTTGCTCAACCTCTATGTAGACCTTGATGTCGCCATTTATCCCGTTGTGCTTTCCTGCATTTCCCTTGCCCGGTACGTTGAGAACCATTCCGTCCTCCACGCCTGCCGGGATGTTAATCTCTACTACCTCGTCGCCTTTGATGACGCCAGTGCCGCCACAGTGGCTACATTTGCTCTTTATGACAGTACCCTCTCCGCCACAAACATGACAAGTTGTC
>SAMEA3663069__coassemble_659_pt1 | contig 17766 bp, 16 predicted proteins | sample SAMEA3663069__metabat2_low_PE_007 | metagenome-assembled genome bin SAMEA3663069 (sample SAMEA3663069) | pig gut metagenome | biome: pig gut; feature: pig-associated habitat; material: faeces | place: France | collected 2012 | reverse complement strand
TTTCGAGTACTGTCTCAATAGCTAAGCGTCTTTCCCCAAGTCGTTGATACTCCTGCCAACAGTGTGCTGTAATTCCACAGCGGTTGAAGAGATTATTTATAAGTATCTGAGGAACAATAAGCCCTCAGGTTTGTCTTATTATATCTCCTCGTCAGCAAATAGGGGATACTTATTTTGTCTATGATGAACTTATATAGTTGCAGCTGAACATGTAAGCTTGATGATTGATGAAGAATGGACGGAGGGGAGATGAAAAAAGGCAAGACAAGAACATGAAAAAAGCCGGGACTTATGTCCCGGCTTATTCTTGCTCTCTCTAAAAATTATTCTCTACTTGCTTCTGTTCTTGCCGTTTGATGATAAAATCTCATGACGGCTTGCGATCATACGTGCGATGCGTACTTCTGTCTCGCTACGCTCTGCAACATTATAGTTAATAAGCTTGCTGTTCGTCATATCACTAATGTTTAATTGTTATCCTAATAGCCAACCAGTATCGCCTGGTTTTCGTTGGCAAATTTACGAACGAAAAGGATTTCTACAGCAAATTTTTATGCAATAAAATATCGAAAAAGCGTGTTTGTTGACCTACGTCAAGAAAAAACGGCAACATTGCGCAACCGTTTGACTCACGTCAAATGTAAATATATTTCAGTTCACCAAATTTCATCAAAGGCATTCAACCCCTTTTGTAAGTAGTTATAAGACAACCAGATGCAAGGTGTATTACAGTTGCAACGCAAGTGTAATACATCTAGAATCGAGGAATTTTTGTCAATATAAAATCACAAACGAAGAAGACCACTAATAAAATCCCATAACCATAGGAACGGACGGTTGGCAACAGCCAATGCCCTACTCTTCCGTTTCGCTTGCCTTATACATATTCCTTATCATCATGCGAACATATTCCCTGAAATTGTCGTCGTACAGGATTTCTATATCGTCATACAGACCAAGGACGAAGCGACCTATGCCACGATAGTCGCAGACCTCGAGGTTGAGTATCCAATGGTCGGGGTGCAGGGGATCCGGTTGCACGCTACGTGCTCCATGTGGGTATTCCTCAACAAAGAGGTTCCTGGACAGTTGTCCGAGCCTGAGCTGCACGTGATGGTGCTCCTCGCCGCTGAACATAAACACATCGGTGAACATCTGCCGGTGCTTGTCCTCATGAATCCACGGTGTGTCAAGGATTTCGACATCGCTCATCCGTGCCAGCTTGAACGTTTTGTTGATGCCCGAGGACAGCTCATGGCATCTCACGTCGCGGTTGCTGTTCATGAGCAGGTATGGTTCCACGATACGGTCCTTGACCGTATGGCTGTGGGGCGAGGAATAGTCGAGGAGCCTGACCATGCGTTTACGGTCGATAGCCGCCTCCAGTTTCTTAACGATGTTCGCCTTCTTCCGCGCCTCCGGGCTGTTGGAGACAACGGAGAAGTCGTAGGCGGCGTCGAGTTTCCGGCGAAGCGCATTCACGGTCTCATTGCCAGTGCCTACTATCCCGAGGAGGTTCCAGATGGTCAGCAGCTCATTGTCGGTGAACTGTACACTCTTCACTATCTCGCTGATGAACGGCGAGCGACGGTCAAGATGATAGCAGCCGCGCTGCTTGAAGACGATAAAACCATTGGAGCGCAAAAACTCCAACAGATAATAGAATGTGCGGCGCGACACATCCACCTGCTCGCAAATCCAATCGACACTATGGTCGGTGGTATCGAGCAGCCTTAATATCAGTTTCAGGACCTTTTCTGTTGTTTCGTTACGCATGGAAATTGATGTTTAGTCTCTTTATGTTCCTATTTTCAGTTTATCATTTCAAAGATAGCCTATATTTTGAAGAACCAATGCACAAAAGCAACTTCTTTTGTGAACAGATGTTAATATTTAACATAATATAACCAACAAAAATTTAGCAGTGAACATATCGTGCACAAACTGTGTATAATTTTGCCCACAGAAACAAGAAAAAGGAAAAAACATGAAGAAAGAAATGACAATAAACAATTCTTGGGTTGGAACTTCCGACGAGAAGCAGATAGTAGAAATGATTATGGACTCTGTCCGCATACCAGGCAAGTGGCTCCGCCACTACTATTCAGCAATAATGGGCCACGAGGTCAGCACCCGGCAGGCATCGCTCATCACCCGGACACAGATTGCCTTCATCGCGATACTGCTCACTGCCGGACATTCGGTCCTCCTGCTTGCCGCATCCGTGGCGTGGTTTGCAGTGTCGCTGATGAAATGTAAGCGATATATATAAATAATGTGGAATGAAAAAGCCAACCAAGTTGAGAATGATATTCAACCTGATTGGCGGTATTCATAATGATTCTGATATTCACTTTGCCAGTGGCTTCAGCGTTTCCACTATCCGGCGAAGACCCTCTCTCATTGTAGAACGAGGGCAGGCGATGTTCAACCGGATGTAGTCGCGTCCGTCCTTCTGTCCGTATGTCGTTCCTGCGCTGACCATTACGTGACCATCGCGGAGCAGGCGCTCGGCAAGCTCATCGGAGGGCAGTCCAAAGGCCGAGATGTTCACCCATACAAGGTAAGTACCCTCGAGGCGAGTGATGCCCAGCTGAGGCAGTTCCTTCGCCAGGTATTCCTTCAGGCAGTTGTAATTGCCGAAGATATATTCGTTGAGCGCATCGAGCCAGTCCTCACTTTCATTATAGGCGGCTTCAAGGGCGACGGGACCGAAGGGGTTGACATCGCAAACCTCAAAGATGTTTATAACACGGTCGATGCGGCGACGCCACTCGTCATTCCTACAAATGATGTTGGCTATCTGCAAACCGGCTATGTTGAAGCTCTTCGACGGTGAGTTAAGTGTCACACAATTGTCGCGGCACTCATCGCTGACGGAAGCGAAGGGAGTGAACAGGTATCCGGGCATCACAAGCTCGCAATGTATCTCATCGTTGACGACCTTCACGCCGTGCCGCAGGCAAATATCGTTCATACGCTGCAACTCCGCCGGTGTCCACACGCGACCCGTAGGGTTATGAGGGTTGCAGAGCAGGAAGACGGTGGTCTTCTCCAGCGCACATTTGGCCTCGAAGTCGTCCCAGTCCATGACGAAGGAGTCGCCGTCGGGACGCAGAGATGTCTCCAGTATCTGGCATCCCTGGTTCCGGATGGAGGAGAAGAAGCAGTTGTAGGCAGGGCTCTGAACGAGAACGTTGTCACCGGGAAGCGTCAGTGCCTTGATGGCTGCCGACGTTGCCGGCACCACGCCACTGGTGTAGATTATCCAGTTGCGCTCAACGGTCCAGTTATGGCGACGCCGGAACCATGAGATGATGGCTTGGTAATAGCTTTCCGGTACGAGCTCATAGCCGAACACGCCATGGGCGACACGCTGTTCAAGGGCTTTGCGGATGGCAGGAGCGGCCTGGAAGTCCATGTCCGCCACCCACATTGGAATTACATCATCGTCGTCGGGAACGTCCCATTTCAGACTTTGCGTGCCACGACGAACTATATTTTTATCGAAGTCGAAGTTATTTGCCACTTTAAAAAGACTTATATGTTACGAACAAGAAAAAAATCTATTCTCAAACATGCCGGCTGGAAAATAATGACCGCAGGCTGCACGCCCGCGACCACTTATTTCCCCGTCTCCACGATTTCCGTGTCATGTCCCTTGGCATACTCGTCATAGGTCACAGAACCGATGTGGTCGGCAACAATGCGTCCGGAAATCGGGTTCTTGATATTGGTTATAGAGCCTTTTATCCCGGCATTGATGTTGGTGCAGTCCTCGAAGACACGGTCGCAGGAAGGGTCAAACGTACAGTCCTCCAGAACGACATTGTCGGAATAGCAGAGCAACTGCTCGCCGCTAAGATGGCAACGCACAAAGCGGACGTTCTTGGAGTGCCATGCCAGGTACTCGCCGTCCAGTTCCGAGTCGTAGACGGTTACGCCGTCGCACTCCCAGAAAGAGTCCTTGGTGCTTATCTTCGCATTGTGCACCTCAACGTTCTTGCAGTACTGGAAGACGTACTTGGAGTCGGAGACCAGCCCGTCGACATAGATGTTCTTAGAGAACATGAATGGATATGTGCCGTCGTGGAGCTCTACGTTCTTGAGCTTCAGCCCGTCAATGCGCCAGAATGTCTCGTCGGCATCGTTAATCTTGACATTCTCAAGCCTAACATCCTTCATCTCGCGGAAGAGCTTAGGCGCGTCGATGACCGTGTCCTTCATCACCATATTGTTGCTGTACCAGATGGCTGACCGCGACTTCGGGTCGAAGTAGCAATTGGTAATGACACTGTTGTCGACATGCCACCATGGATATTTGCCATAGAACTTTGAATCATGGCACTCTATGTCATGGCACATCTTTATCGCCGACTCTCCGTCGGTGATGGTTATGTTGTCGAGTATTGTATCGTGAATTCCGAAAAGCGGGCGCTCGCCGCCATACTGTTTGTCCTTTATGATTTCCATTGCTAATACCTATAATATAATGTGATATAATGAATACGGTTACAAAGGTACAAACATCGTGCCAAACGACAACTATCATTTTTCACGTTTCTGTTACCCGAAATGCTGATTAGGCAAAATAAACAGGCGAAAAGGCCGCACCTCGGATTTTTTAAGTAATTTTGCAACCATAAAAACATCCACGACAAATGAAAATCCCAAAAGAATTGATAAAGAAAGAGCCACAGCAGGTGCAGGACTTGTTCACTTACTGGGACGAAGTGATGGACAAGAAGATTGAGTTCTGGCCATTAGAAGGTGATTTCGACGTGCACACAAAAGGACATTGCGAGCGTGTCCTGCTGCTGGCACTGAAAATCGGCGAGCAGCGCAAACTGTCAGACCGTCAGATGGAAGCACTCTGCCATGCCAGCATATTTCACGACACGCGGCGCCTCAACAACTTTCTTGACACGGGACATGGCGAGCGGGCATCAGCCTATTACCAGGTCTACGGTCGGGGGATGGGCATCGACTACCTGCCCGAGGCGTATACCGCCATCAGGTTCCACGACCGTAACGACGAGGATGGAGAGAAATATATCGAGGAATGGGCCCCGAAGTATGTGGAGGACATACGGGACCACGGACATGAGCTTATAAAGAGCTGGAAAGAGGTGTACATGGACTTCAAGGATGCCGACGCGCTGGACCGTCTCAGAATGGGACCATGGGCACTTGACGAGCGATTTCTTCGGACCGTCGAGGCGAAGGGACTCATAAGTTTCGCGCAGGTACTAATCGACAAGACTATGGATCCGGAAGAATACAAGAAAATCATGGATGCGACAAGACCCTTCGCCGACAAATTCTCAAACAAACAAAGGACAAATGATTAACGGAATATACACTATCGTACTTCTCTTCGTAAGCAACATCTTTATGACTCTTGCATGGTACGGACACCTCCGCCTGCAACAGTCGGGGATAAGCAGCAATTGGCCGCTGATAGGGGTCATCGCCTTCTCATGGGGGATAGCTTTCTTCGAATACTGCTTCCAGGTGCCTGCAAACCGATTAGGCTTCAGCGACAACGGTGGCCCGTTCTCACTTGTACAGTTGAAGGTCATCCAAGAGTGCGTGTCGCTCATCGTGTTTACGATTATCGCCAACGTCCTCTTTCAGGGACAGGCACTGCATTGGAACCACGCCGCGGCTTTTCTGTGTTTGGTCGCCGCCGTGTACTTTGTTTTCATGAAATAATCATATGATATCAGTGCGCCAGTAGGAACCGGCCCAGCAGTGAAATACAGTTCAGACAAAGAGTTCCTTCAGAACGTCCAGACAACGTAATTCAGGCATCTCCGGGACATGAAGTCTATAGTAATAGAGTATCGTGTCGGTGATGTGGTTGCGCTGCTCGCGGTTCAGTCTGAGGAGTCTCATGCTTCTGTAGTTCATCCGCATGAGTATCGGAACGAGATGTGCCTCTGAGGGGCTAAGGACATCGCTGTACAAAGGAGCAACACGGGTGAAGCATCCCTCGCGAAGGTCGAACAGGCAGTCACGGCCATAACCGTCAAGGCTGGGCCAGAAGCCAACGAACTGGCTGAGCCTGGTCATAAAGACAATATGGAAGTTGGTATAGCCGCTGCTGGCGTTGTCGAGCCATAGCAGGCTGTTCTCCACAAACTCAAAGAGTGGTACGTTCTGCTGTTCGTCGCGAGTAGCATAGGCAAGGAATTCTGCAAGGAAGATGGCAAGACTAATCTTGAACGGTTCGAAAGGTATGCTCGCAAAAGGCCGTAAGACGGCAATGTCCCTGATACGCTGCAAGGAAGAACGCTGGCGATAGTCAAAGACAAGCGACAGAACCGACATGGGCTGGAAGAACTGCTTCTTAAGCTTCCCTTTCGGGGTCTTAGGTATCCTCACAATAAATGACACACGTCCACGCTCACGGGTAAGCATGTCGACGACAAGAGAGCCGTCACCATACTTCACACTTTTCAATACTATTGCCTTTGTTCTTACCTCCATAGATACGGCAAAAGTACAAATTTACAGTCATTTACGAAAATTTCTTCGAGAAAATTTGGTGGGTTGAAAGAAAACAAGTACCTTTGCACCCGCATTTCGAAGCGCAGGGTCCCTTCGTCTATCGGTTAGGACGAGAGATTTTCATTCTCTAAAGAGCAGTTCGATTCTGCTAGGGACTACTAAGAGGCTGTTGGACAAGAAGTCAAAATAAAAAGAACCGCTTCCACTTCATCTCCACAAGCCCATTAGAAGGAATAAAATAAAGGTAAAGATAAAAGATGGCAAATCACAAATCAAATCTAAAGAGAATCCGCCAGGACAAGAAGAAGGCTCTGCATAACAAGTATTATGCAAAGACCATGCGTAACGCTGTGCGCAAGCTGCGTGCCGTTACTGACAAGGACGAGGCTGTTAAGCTCTATCCTTCTGTACAGAAAATGCTCGATAAATTGGCAAAGACCAACATCATTCACAAGAACAAGGCAGCCAATTTAAAGGCTGGCTTGAGCCGCCACATTGCTACTCTGGGCTAAACCGTCCATATAGAAGTCATAGTCATAGCATAAAAATATATCAAAGGTCGTACTTCCAAAACGAAGTGCGGCCTTTGTGCGTTAGGACTGTTGAAAAACGATGAAAAGAATGTACTGTAGCACAACAGATTTTGCATATTTAAACACGCTAAAATTTCTGTAGTCCAACTATTTTTCGTATCTTTGCATCTATATAATTAGAAACTAAGCAATATGGCAGTAGATAAAGAAGCCGAAGAGAACTATTCGGCGAAAAATATTCAAGTACTCGAAGGCTTGGAGGCAGTGCGGAAGCGTCCTGCCATGTATATCGGAGACATATCCGAGAAGGGTCTTCACCACCTGATAAACGAAACCGTCGACAACTCCATTGACGAGGCTATGGCAGGCTTCTGCCATAACATCGAGGTTACGATTGGCACCGACGGCTCATGCACCGTACAGGATGACGGACGCGGAATACCTGTAGACGAGCACAAGAAGCTGCACAAGAGCGCCCTCGAAGTTGTAATGACAGTGCTGCACGCAGGCGGAAAGTTCGACAAGGGCTCATACAAGGTCAGCGGCGGACTGCATGGTGTTGGTGTCAGCTGTGTCAATGCCTTGTCGACACACATGATGTCCCAGGTGTTCCGCGACGGAAAGATATACCAGCAGGAATACGAGAAGGGAAAGCCTCTGTACCCTGTCAAGGTCGTAGGCACTACCGACCGCACAGGCACCAGACAGCAGTTCTGGCCAGACCCTACCATCTTTACGACCACTACATTCAAGTGGGACATCGTAGCAAGGCGCATGCGCGAGCTTGCCTACCTTAATGCCGGAATAAAGATAACACTCACCGACCTGCGTCCTGACCCAGAGACGGGCAAGACACGGACTGAAGTGTTCCATGCCAAGGACGGACTGAAGGAATTCGTCCGCTACATCGACCGCCATCGCACACACCTCTTCGACGATGTCATCTATCTGAAGACAGAGAAGCAGGGAGTTCCCATCGAAGTGGCTATAATGTACAACACCGACTACAATGAGAACCTCCACTCCTACGTGAACAACATCAACACCATAGAAGGTGGCACCCACGTAACGGGATTCCGCATTGCCCTGACACGCACGCTGAAGGCTTACGCCGACAATGACCCGCAGATAAGCAAGCAGATAGAAAAATCCAAGATAGAAATCAGCGGCGAGGACTTCCGGGAAGGCCTCACGGCTGTCATCTCCATCAAGGTTGCTGAGCCTCAGTTCGAGGGACAGACCAAGACAAAACTCGGCAACTCAGAGGTGGCGGGTGCTGTCCAGCAGGCTGTCGGCGAGGCTTTGTCGAACTATCTGGAGGAGCATCCCAATGAAGCAAAGCTCATTTGCAACAAGGTAATCCTTGCAGCAACGGCACGCATAGCCGCCCGCAAGGCGCGTGAAAGCGTACAGCGCAAGAACGTAATGTCGGGTGGCGGACTGCCCGGAAAGCTTGCCGACTGCTCAAACAAGGATCCTAAGCAGTGTGAGATATTCCTCGTCGAGGGTGATTCCGCCGGTGGTTCAGCCAAGCAGGGCCGCGACCGCTACACGCAAGCCATTCTTCCTCTGCGTGGAAAGATTCTAAACGTTGAGAAGGTGCAGCGCCATCGTGTCTTCGAAGCCGAGTCGGTAATGAACATCATCCAGTCCATTGGAGTACGCTTTGGCGTCGACGACAAGGATTCTTTCGAATGCAATACCGACAAGTTGCGCTATGACAAGATAATAATCATGACCGATGCCGATGTCGATGGTTCCCACATCGACACGCTCATCATGACGCTCTTCTACCGTTACATGCCAAAGGTGATAGAGGAAGGACATCTATACATCGCCACTCCGCCACTCTACAAGTGCACATACAAGAAGGTTTCCGAATACTGCTACACAGACCAGCAGCGCCAGGCGTTCCTTGACAAGTATGGCAATGGCGTCGAAGACGGCAAGACGCTCCACACGCAGCGTTACAAAGGACTTGGCGAGATGAATCCGGAGCAGCTATGGGAGACGACCATGGATCCGAAGACACGTCTTCTGAAGCAGGTGACCATCGACAATGCGGCAGAAGCCGACGAGGTCTTCTCCATGCTCATGGGCGATGACGTAGAGCCACGGCGCGAATTCATCGAGCAGAACGCCACCTACGCCAATATCGACGCCTAAAGGTGGCACGGTCAGTGCATTAATGACGACGACAAGCCCCGCCTTAGTTAACCGAATAATATAAAACAAACAATGGGGCAACCATCGGAAAGAAGATGGCTGCCCCATACTGTTTAAAGTCCAACATGCCAATCCACGGGAAACACAACCATTGAAATACTTAAATGCTGTATATATAACGTATCGATAACTAAAACCTGACTTACAATGAGAAAATTATTAGTTCCAGCATTATTAGGATTATGTCTTACCGTTCAGGCACAGGAGCAACAGCCCCTACGGCTCTGGTATGACCGTCCGGCGCAATACTTTGAGGAGAGTCTGCCAATAGGTAACGGAAAAATTGGAGCATCCATCTACGGCGGTGTCAGCAACGACACAATTTTCCTCAACGACATCACCTACTGGACAGGGAAACCCGTCGACCATAATGAAGGAGCAGGAAAGGCACTGTGGTTAAAGCCCATAAGAGACGCCCTCTTCAACGAGGACTACCGGCTCGCCGATTCTCTCCAGCATCAGCTTCAGGGTGCAGAGAGTGCCGACTATCAGCCGCTCGGCACGCTTTATCTGACCAATCACAACACCGGGAGAGTTACTGATTACAAACGGGAGCTCGACATCGACAGCAGTCTTGTTCATGTCAACTACATCCAGAACGGCATACATTTCCAGAGAGAATACTTCTCCAGCTACCAGGACCGCCTTATTGCCATACGCCTTACAGCCGACAAGCCGTCCAGCATCAACACAACGGTAGCCATTACAGCACAGGTCCCGCACAAAACGAAGTCGGAAGGCAACATGCTTACAATGATTGGACATGCCATGGGACCGGAGGATGAGACGATACACGCCTGTACTACGCTACTGGTAAGCAACGACGGAGGGTCCACAACCTCTACTGACAGCACTATAACCATAACCGGTTCTAACTCTGCAACGATATACATAGTCAACGAGACAAGCTTCTATGGTGCCACAGCACAGCCCATAACGCAGGGCTCTGACTACATAACGAAGTCGATTAACGAAATAAAGCACGCCCAGAGAATATCCTATAATGCCATACGCAAGCGCAACATAGAAGATTATCAGGAGTTTTACAACCGCGTCAAACTCTCTCTCGGCACCCAGGCATTCGCCGACGACCTGCCAACCGACAAACTTCTTAAAGCATATACGAAACGGACTGAGAGAGCCATAGCCAACGGAACACCCTGTTCCTCTATCTCCAGTCCTTACGATGATGCCGACCGTTTTCTGGAAACCCTCTACTTCCAGTACGGACGCTACCTCCTCATCTCATGCTCACGCTACAACAATGCCCCGGCAAACCTGCAGGGGCTGTGGTCGCCTTATCTTTTTTCACCATGGCACGGCAACTACACCATGAATATCAACATAGAGGAATGCTACTGGCCGGCAGAAGTCGGCAACCTCTCCGAGATGGTCAAGCCTCTTTACGGGTTCTTCAACTCCCTGCGCACCAACGGCTCCTACACAGCCCGCAACTTCTACGGCATCGAAAACGGCTGGTGTTGCTGCCACAACAGCGACATATGGGCCAAGACAGCCCCTGTAGGCGGTGGCACCCAGAGTCCCAAATGGAGCAACTGGAACATGGGAGGAGCCTGGGCCGCGAACATTCTGTGGGACCATTATCTGTACTCCCACAACCAGGAGTTCCTTCTGCACAAGGCATATCCTATCATGAAGGGAGCGGCAGAGTTCTGTTCCGACTGGTTGATAACCAATCCGAAAGCACCCGAAGAACTGATAACGGCACCCAGCACCAGTCCTGAGGCGACATACATCACAGACAAGGGCTATGAAGGTGCCACCTGCTATGGCGGAACGGCCGACTTAGCCATCATCCGCGAGCTTTTCACCAACGTAATTGACGCCGCCGACATCCTCAATACCGACAAGCCATTCACCAAGAAGCTTGAAAAACAACTCGAGCGACTGCACCCATACAAGGTCGGAAAGAACGGAGACCTCAACGAATGGTACTACGACTGGGACGACGGCGATGTCCACCACCGACATCAAAGCCATTTGTACGGACTCTACCCCGGGCACACCCTCCCGAAAGAGTTCTATCCGGCAGCACGAAGGACACTGGAGATGAAGGGCGACGAGAGTACAGGATGGAGCACAGGATGGCGTATCAATCTGTGGGCACGCCTCTCCGACGGCAACCATGCATATAACCTCTACCGCATGCTCCTCCGCTATGTCTCACCACAGGACTACAACGGCGCTGACGCCGTGCATCGCGGAGGCACGTATCCAAACCTCTTCGACGCCCATCCGCCATTCCAGATTGACGGCAACTTTGGAGGCACGGCAGGCGTTTGCGAGATGCTCATGCAGAGCACGCCGAAGAGCATCACCCTCCTGCCCGCGCTGCCGGCAGCATGGAAGGACGGTTCAGTGTCAGGGCTACGGGCCCGCGGTCATTTTGTCGTAAACATGACCTGGCGCAACGGTCGTGTGACCCATTACACCATCACCAGCAAGGAGCCTATTCAGACAATGCTGACGGTAAACGGAATAACTAAGAAGATAAAGATGAAGAAGAAGGGCGGTGAGCCGCTGTTCTCAGCATCAGAAGACTTCTAAGCATAATCGGCAGAGCACACACCTTGCAGAAATCACAATAGCAGATACACGAAGTCCACTAAAGCCTTTCCACGATCGGGAGAGCCATTAGTGGACTTCGTGTATCTGCTATTCTATTTAATATAGCCCTGTTTTTTTAGTTCGGAAGCCAAAAGACAGAGTTCGTCATACCACTCTTTTCCGAACCGCCTGATAAGAGGTTCCTTCAAGAACTCATACACATGAAGCCCAAGCTCGCATCCCTTGACGACAGCATCCTTACATACGCTCCACCGGTGATAGTTTATCCCAATGACGCCGTTGCCAAAATCCTTAACACGTATAGGATAAAGCGCACACGAGATTGGCTTGACAAACCTAATCCTGCCATTTCGACAGGCGCGTTCCAAAGCGCAGAGACAACAGTTCTGTATAGTCTCGCCACTATCACGGTCCGTCAGATTGTCATAGCAGGTGAACACACAGTCCTTGCCATGGACGATGCTCGTAACCAAATCGCCCTCGACATCAGTATATGCGACCCCCTGCTTGTCGATAACGCTTTGCGCCGACGCTGCAAGGTCATTCCACACCTCATCGAGCGAGTCCTCTATCGCCATCACCTCGTCAAGGGTAACAGGCGCGCCGGCATCACCCTCCACACAACACTGCCCCTTGCATTTCGACAAATCGCAACAGAACTTCTCTGTAAAGATGTCAGGAGAGACAAGGACATTGCCTACCTGAAGGATATGTAACGCCGGAGAGTTCTTCCCCGACTCCTCCGCAGAAGGCAAGATGGCATTACCTTTAGATCCTTGCTCTTGATGTTGTTGTTTGGTCATAATGTTCTATTGTATTATCCTGAACTTATTAAAAAGCCCTCTGTCAAATATTTATTTGGTATTCTCCACCTTCCTCCTATGATGGACCGGAAGAAGCCTACCACTTTATAGGCTCTTCCCCGTTAGCCCTAAGGTACTCATTGCACCGGGAGAACTGGTGCTGTCCGAACCATCCGCCACGGTTGGCAGAGAGGGGCGATGGATGAACGCTCTCGAGTACCAGGTGCTTCGACTGGTCAATGAGATTTTTCTTCGAACGCGCGTATCCTCCCCAAAGCATAAAGACAAGATGTTCACGCTCAAGGCTGAGTGCACTGATGGCGGCATCGGTGAACGTCTGCCAGCCAAGAGCCTGATGGCTGTTGGCTTGATGGGCACGTACTGTCAGCGTAGCGTTCATGAGCAGCACACCCTGCTCCTCCCATCGCGTAAGATTACCGCTTGCCGGAACCGGTGTACCGAGGTCGTCGTGTATCTCCTTAAAGATGTTCTGCAAGGATGGCGGCATCGGCACTCCGTCGGGAACAGAGAAGCTCAGCCCCATTGCCTGCCCTGGCTCATGATACGGGTCTTGTCCGATGATGACCACCTTCACCTTGTCGAAAGGGCAGAGGTTGAAAGAGTTGAAGACGAGATGACCCGGCGGAAAGCACTGATACCTGTTATATTCATCACGCACGGCGGCAGTCAGCCTGGCAAAATAGGGCTTGCCGAACTCTGGTTCCAGCACCCTCTTCCACGACGGTTCAATCTTCACATCCATTTGTTCTTCTGTTTTTAACTTGTTGTCATTGTCCTCCCTGCATTCTATGGAAGGAACACGTAAGCTGTGCAAAGTTACAAAATCTTACCTAAAACGGCATTATCGCAAACCTACTTTTTCACCTATGAATATCGGCAGTTATACATACGAGCCAAATTTTATGTCCAACAAAGCACTAACCTGCCATAAAAACATTCACTACGCACACCGTAACCATAGAAGCAAATAGCAAGAATGCGGCAAAATTCGGATTTCCACAGTCAAATAACATTTATTCCCCCTTAATTTGGATAAGAAAAATATAATAACTAATTTTGCAAAATCAATAAAATTACTATCTAATAACAACTTAAAATGCGACACAAAAGACTATTATCAGCTTTTGCCACATTGCTATTATCAACGACAGTTATGGCACAAAACGCACCTCAACTTACAGCCAAGAACATCGACGAGGTCCTGAAGTCGATGACCTTGGAAGAAAAAGCACAACTCCTTGTAGGCGACGGCAACTCAGGCTTTGTCGGCTCAGGCGCCATTCTCGGCCACCAGTCGAGCCTTGTCGCCGGTGCGGCAGGCCAGACGGTAGGCTATGAGAAATATGGCATACCAGCAACCATCCTCAGCGACGGACCGGCAGGAGTGCACATCGACGCCACCCGCAAGGGCACCACACAGACCTTCTATGCCACCGGCTTTCCTGTCGGCACATGCCTTGCCTCTACGTGGAACCCGCAACTGGTATACAAGGTAGGACAAGCCATTGGAAACGAGACCCTGGAATACGGCTGCGATGTTGTCCTGGGTCCAGGCCTTAACATCCAGCGCAATCCTCTCGGCGGCCGCAACTTCGAGTACTACAGTGAGGACCCATACCTCACTGGAACCATCGGAGCCGCAATGGTCAACGGAATACAGAGCGAGGGCGTAGGAACGAGCCCCAAGCACTTTGCCGCCAACTCACAGGAGAGCGACCGTGTCCGCGTTGACGAGCGCATATCACAGCGTGCCCTCCGTGAGATATACCTCCGCGGATTCGAGAAAGTGGTGCGCGAGGCAAAGCCCTGGACCATCATGGCATCGTACAACCGCATCAACGGCATATTCTCGCAGGGCAATTACGACCTGCTCACCACCGTACTAAGAAATGAATGGGGCTTCCGCGGCATCGTGATGACCGACTGGATAGGCAAGCGCAGTGACCTGCCCACTACCGAAGAGGTGCATGCCGGCGACAACCTCCTCATGCCGGGATACCCGCAGCAGACTCACGACATCATTGACGCCGTGAAGAACGGGACGCTCGACATAAAGGACGTAGACCGCAACGTCCGCGACATGCTGGAATATATCGTCAAGACACCATCGTTCCGCCATTACAAGGCATCCAACAAGCCCGACCTCAAGGCACATGCCGCTATTACACGCCAGTCGTCGGCAGAAGGAATGGTGCTCCTGAAGAACGACAACAACACCCTTCCCATCAAAGACCTGAAGACCGTGGCTCTCTTCGGTGTCAACAGCTACGACTTCCTCAGCGGCGGACTGGGTTCCGGTGCCGTGAACGTGCCTTATGTTGTCGACATGGTGCAAGGGCTGAAGAATATAGGCGTGAAGACGACCACCGCCCTCACCGACATCTACGAGAAATATATTCCTTTCGCCAAGGCAAAGCTCAAGGCTGACAAGAACCCTGAGATGTGGTTCCTGGACCAGGGCAAGCCCAAGCTCGACGAGATAGAGATCTCCGACCGTCTCATCCAGCATGAACTTCCGAGTGCCGACGCCGCAATCATCACCATCGCCAGGCAGGCAGGCGAGGGAATGGACCGTGATATCAGCGAGTTCAACCTCTCTGCAAAGGAGCGCGACATGGTCAACCGCGTCAGCGACTTGTTCCATGCGGCAGGCAAGCCGGTAATCGTCATCATCAACAGCGGCTCGTCGATAGAGACGGCAAGCTGGAGCAACCGCGTCGATGCCATTCTCGTGGCATGGCAACCGGGCGAGGAAGGCGGCAACAGCGTCGCCGACGTGCTCACAGGAAAGGTATGTCCGTCGGGACATCTCACAGCCACATGGCCTATATCCATCGGCGACGACCCGTCGACATATAACTTCCCACGCCGCCCGGACTACTACAACCTCACAGATAAGTATGACAACGGCTCCCTGAAAGGCGTGAACTACTCCAACCACAACGAAGACATCTACGTGGGATACCGCTACTACGACACGTTCAACAAGCATGTCGCCTACCCCTTCGGCTATGGCCTGAGCTATACGACATTCGAGTTCAGCAAACTCTCGGCAAAGAATTCGGGCGACAACATCACCATTACCGTCAACGTGAGGAACACCGGAAAGGTCAGCGGAAAGCAAGTGGCGCAGATTTACGTCGCCGCGCCTAAGGGAAGGCTTGAAAAGCCGACAAAGGAGCTCAAGGCATTCGCCAAGACGAGCCTGCTGAAGCCGGGACAGAGCGAGACTCTCATGATGACAATCCCTGTGCGCGAGCTCGCATCGTTCGACGAGGCAAACAGCCAGTGGCTTGCTGAAGCCGGACAGTATTCGTTCCTTGTCGGCAACAACGTTGAGGACATCAAGGACGGAGTTACTCTGAACCTTCCGGAATACATCGAGAAAACGGACAATGTCATGGCTCCTAACGAGAAGCTCAACCTACTTCACCAGTAAGACAGTCCATTATTTGTAACCGACTGTACTTCAGATAAAATAGAAACAACTATAAAACACATTGCAAAAGGGCACTTTTAATATAGGAAAGTACGTATTTTTTATAAGTGATTGAGAATGAGATAAGTTTTTATCTCATAAAAAGAAGAGGTTACGAATTAGAAATAAACAGAATGTAGCATCCTGCTGTGATTTGCATAACCATCCAAAGAACTCTTTCGGTTGCAAAGGTACGATATTTAATCGGGGATAAAGAATGTTTTAAGATTTTTTATCCTCGATTTTTTGTTTGGATAAATCTGTTTTTATTAACCATATTCTTCTCTATTCTTTGCTATATCCATTTCAATCCATTCAAACTTATGTGGCAAGGGTTCCTGTTTTTTGAATGGTCTATTTCGTTTGCATATTCTCATCCTTTCGTGTGTTTTGTATAAAAGTCAGCCGTCGTCGCAGAAAGACAGTCCTCGTACCTCAGACTAACTTCCTCCGACTATGGCACGGCAAGAAAAATCCTTGGCGGTATGCCTTGAAATACTTCAAGACTATACTGCCAAGGACTTTTCTTTGTTTGCCGTGCTGACAACGGCTGACTTTTATAGCCACAACTCGCAGTTCCATTTTTATCGCACAATCCAAACGACATGAAACAGTGGCACGCCACCCTTTCATGTCTTAGTAATACGGCATGAGGAAAAGTGCTTCTTTTTGTCGGTTGCAGGCTAACCGATCAAAAGAAACACCATTCCTTGATTTGCCGTACCATTTTGTTTGCATACTCCACCGCAAGAAAGAAGTCATTGATGTAAACCTCAACGACCACTTTCATGCTTGGCTGCACAGCCTTGGAGAAAACCCGATGCAAGAAGCATGGACAAGCCATACTCTTCTTTCATCGGAATTTCTCTGAAGGCTGTGCCATTCTTGTATGCGATTCCCATTTTCCTAAAAACATTTGCAAGACAGTAATTGTATCCATTTCTCAGAAATGAGTATGCGATAATCGTGCAGTCCAAAAACTTCCGTGAAGTTTCTATTTTCATTTGCCGATCTGATTTTCTTTCCTCCACATGGTCTTTCCTTTTGGCATCAACCGTTATCGTGCAGGTGCAAAGGTATGGCAGCGGGCTTTGGAAATAAAAGGTCAAGCCTTCGGTTTTCGAAAAAATCTCCACACCGTTGGGTAGTATTTTTCCGAAAAACCTTGTATTTCCAGCCTCGCCGCCCTTGAAAGGCACCTGAAACGAAACGACCGATGCGACAGGAAGACGCAAAAAAAATGTCGGAAAAGGGAGCGACAAAAAGGTGAAGAAACGAGAACTTCCCTTCAGCTCCTGGAACCGCAAATAAATTTAATTCAAGGCTATATGACAACAAACATCAACATAACACAGACTTGGTGGAGATTATTCTCCGCAGTCGGCTCAACCCTCATCACTTTGGTGGCTTGGTTGGGATATATGGCTCTCTGCATGGTCGGTGAAGTCATATTAGGAATTGTGAAGTTCATCTTCGGCATCATCATTTCCATTCTTTCTATGGTGGTACTGATTGGAACATTCATTTGGTTATTAACACTTTAAAGTACAAGCGATATGAACAGAAGCATTGAAGCGATACCTACATGGTCACTCTGCTACAT
>SAMEA3663069__coassemble_656_pt1 | contig 18010 bp, 17 predicted proteins | sample SAMEA3663069__metabat2_low_PE_007 | metagenome-assembled genome bin SAMEA3663069 (sample SAMEA3663069) | pig gut metagenome | biome: pig gut; feature: pig-associated habitat; material: faeces | place: France | collected 2012 | reverse complement strand
ATGCAGAAGGCGTGCGAGAAGAACCCCGGCACAATGGCCGCTATTATCGCCTTGCCCGACGAGAAAGTTGAGGAGATATGCAAGGAGGTCTCCGACGAGGGTAAGATTGTCGTACCGGCAAACTATAACTGCCCTGGTCAGCTGGTAATTTCCGGTTCAAAGGAAGGTATTGCCGAGGCATGTGAGAAACTAAAGGCGGCAGGAGCCAAGCGCGCGCTTCCGCTTCGTGTCGGCGGTGCTTTCCACTCTCCACTTATGCAGCCTGCCAAGGACGAGCTCCAGAAAGCAATTGAGGCAACAGAAATCCATGAGCCGAAGTGCCCTGTTTATCAGAATGTCGATGCCAAGCCGCACACTGACCCGTCTGAGATTAAGGCGAACCTTATCGCGCAGCTTACTCACAGCGTCATGTGGACAAAGAGCGTCCAGAACATGATAGCCGATGGTGCTGACGAGTTTGTCGAGTGTGGTCCTGGTCGTGCTCTTCAGGGAATGATTGGACGTATCGACCGCAATGTTGTTGCTCACGGAATTCAATAAGCATTGATTAGGTGAAGAAAAGGATAATTATATATCAAATCCTGACACGTCTGTTCGGCAATAGGAACACTACCTGTAAGAATTGGGGTAGATTAGAGGACAATGGCGTGGGGAAGATGAATGATATCCAGAATGCTCAACTGCGTCGGATGAAGCAGTTGGGCATAACATATGTCTGGTATACGGGTGTTATCCGTCATGCCACATGTACTGATTATTCCCGTTTCGGCATCCCGCGTCAGCACCCGGAGGTAGTAAAGGGCATTGCGGGCTCACCTTATTCCATTACTGATTATTACGACATAGACCCGGATTTGGCAGTTTCCGTACCGGACCGTATGAAGGAGTTTGAGGAGCTTGTAGCCAGGACGCACATGAACGGGCTAAAGGTTATCATTGACTTCGTGCCTAATCATGTGGCAAGGGAGTACAAGAGTATCTGCCATCCGGCAGGAGTCGTTGACCTTGGACAGGATGACGATACGGGAAAACACTTTGACCCACAGAACAACTTCTATTATTGTCCGGGGGAAAGCCTTGACCTTAGTGCGGTCAATACTTCTTTAGCGAAGGAGTTCGGACTTCCGCCATATGTAGAGACTCCTGCAAAGTGTACGGGTAATGACCGTTTCGACTCGCATCCACAGCAGAACGACTGGTATGAGACGGTGAAGCTCAACTATGGCGTGGACTATACGGATGCCGGCGGACGAAGCTACCATTACGACCCTGTACCCGATACATGGAAGAAGATGACGGACATCCTGCTCTTCTGGGCTTCCAAGGGTATTGACGGCTTCCGTTGCGATATGGCGGAAATGGTGCCGCATGAATTCTGGAAGTATGCTACCGACAAGGTCAAGGAGCTCTATCCTGACATTATCTTTATTGGGGAGGTCTATGATACCGCTCAGTATAGGATGTATATCGCCAGCGGCTTCGACTATCTTTATGACAAGGTGGGAATGTATGATTGCCTTCGTGGAGTAACATGCCACCAGCGTCCTGCCTCTGCCATTACGCGGGAGTGGCAGCTCACCGACGACATTGGCGGACACATGCTTTACTTCCTGGAGAATCATGACGAGCAACGGATAGGGTCCTACTATTTTGCCGGTGACGGCTTCAAGGGCATTCCCGCGTTGATTGTTGCCGCATTGCTCAAGCAGAATCCTATTATGATTTATGCAGGTCAGGAGTTCGGCGAGAAGGGCATGGACCAGGAAGGGTTCTCCGGATGCGACGGGCGTACTACAATATTTGACTATTGGACAGTAGGCAGCATATACCATGGCTATTGGGACCGTGCACACCTTACTCCCGAGGAGCGCAGGCTTGAGACAATATACCAGAAGATCCTGCGGCTTGCGGGTAACGAGAAGGCCGTTTATGCCGGACAGACCTTCGACCTCATGTACGTCAATGGCTACAGCGATCATTTCTCACCACACGCACAGTATGCATTCATGCGCAAGTGCGATGAGGATGTCCTGTTCGTCGTAGTGAACTTTAATGATACTGAGGCTCAGTGCCAAGTACTCATTCCTGAGCACGCTTTTGATTTCCTTCATTTGCCGGAGAAGTCCGTTGAGGCAATAGACCTTCTCACTGGAGAGACACAGCGCCTCGACTTGAAGAAGAATGGATTGTTACCGGCTGATGTAGCACCTTACAGTGGAAGAATCTATAAATTCAAGATTATGAAAGCCGCCAACGAATATGTGCTCAATGTGCACAATAAGGAGGAGTTTCCTCCAGCCCATACGGCGGAGCATCTGCTCAACCAGCTTATGCATCGCATGTTCGGTTGCTCAAGAAGCAATAACGCTCATATAGAGCGCAAGAAGAGCAAGATCTCTTATGTCCTCGACCACAAGCCGAGCCGACGGGAGGAGAAGGCCATCGAGGATGAGATGAACCGTCTTATACAACTTGACATGCCTGTGACATATGAGTTTGTTGATCGCCACAATGTCCCAGAAGGCGTTGACGTTAACCGTCTGCCTGAAGATGTTGGCGATACCATTCGTCTGGTTAGAATAGGCGATTATGATGTATGTCCTTGTCTCGGGAAGCATGTGCGCTCGACGGCGCAAATAGGCCGGTTCGTCCTTTTGGGCACTAACTGGGATGAGGAGACCCATAGCTTCAGAATAAGGTATAAGGTGGTTCAGTAGATGATTGCCACAAGGCAATTGACAGTGAACTACTGAGCAGAAGACTGCGTCGGCAAGGGTTGAGAATCCTTGCCGATACATATTAAAAGTGCCCTGCAATGGCGTTTGAACCAATGCAGGGCACTTTTCTGCTTCATTCTAGCTGTCGCTTTCTATAAGATATCGAGCGGCTTGTAGTCTTGTTAGCTTTTCCCGTCCGTCTCCTCCTTCATGTCAATGAAATTGCCATCCTTGTCATAGAACTCATACTGTAACATTGCCAATTTCTGTGAAGGAACGATATGTACTCCAAATCCATATTTCACCTTCCATTTCCAATAGAGTGAAATAAGTCCTTTGTTAATGTAAGCGGCAACATATGGATGGACGTTCAAGTAGAATTTCTTTACGCCAATCTTGTTGACTAATCGGTCAATTTTCCTCTCCAGTTGGTCAGTAAACAAAATGCTGGCCTTTATCTTTCCTGTTCCCAAACATGTCGGGCACTCCTCATCGACGTTTACATCCATAGCCGGACGTACTCTCTGCCGGGTTATCTGCATTAGTCCGAATTTGCTCAGCGGCAAGATGTTGTGCCTGGCACGGTCCTTCTGCATGTCCTTGCACATGCGTTCGTAGAGCATCTGCCGGTCTTCGGCGAGGTTCATGTCAATGAAGTCGACCACGATAATGCCACCCATGTCGCGAAGGCGGAGCTGTCTTGCCAGTTCGTCAGCGGCTCCAAGGTTCGTGTCCAGTGCGTTCTGCTCCTGTTCCTTCTCCTTTGTCCTATTTCCGCTGTTCACGTCGACGACATGCATGGCCTCGGTATGCTCTATAATCAGATAGCATCCGTGCCCGTAGTTCACAGTAGTTCCAAAACTCGACTTTATCTGCTTTGTAACGTCAAAGTTGTCGAATATTGGCACCTTGCCGGTGTATCTCTTCACTATGTCCGCCTTGTCGGGCGCAATGAGTGTAACATAGTTTCGTACAGCCGCACAGATTTCGTCATCGTTAACGTAGATACTCTTGTATGTGGGGTTGAAGAGGTCCCGAAGCATAGCGACGGCACGTCCCGTTTCTTCGTAGATAAGTTGTGGTCGTTGCTGTGTTTTCTGGATCTTTGTTATAGCCTCAGTCCATCTGTTGACGAGTATTTTCATCTCCGCATCCAGCTCGGCAACCCTTTTTCCCTCGGCAACCGTTCTGACTATGACTCCGAAGTTTTTAGGCTTTATGCTTCTTATCAGTTGTTTTAGTCTGGCGCGTTCCTCGCCGCTTTTGATTTTCGACGAGACACTAACTTTATCGCTGAATGGAATTAACACCAGGTATCGTCCTGCAAAGGATATTTCACCCGTCAGGCGCGGTCCTTTTGTCGAAATGGGTTCTTTAACTATTTGCACTATCACCTCCTGTCCTACTTGCAGGGCATTCTGAATGCTCCCGTCTTTCTTCAGGTCGGGCAGGTGTGTTGCCTTGTTGAATGGATAAAGTCGTTTTCTGTCGCTTTGTACTTGCTTGAGATACTTCTCGTAAGAGTCGAATTGACTTCCTAAGTCAAGATAATGAAGAAAGGCGTCTCGCTCATAACCTACATCTACGAAGCACGCATTCAGTCCGGGCATAAGCTTCTTGACCTTTGCGATGTAGATGTTGCCAACCGAAAAGCTAGCCTCCCTCGGCTCGTTCTGGTATTCCACCAGCCGCTTGTCCTCAAGCAAAGCGATGGAAATGTTCTTCGGCTGTGCGTCGATAATTATTTCACTTGTCATCTTCCTTGTCTATCTTAATTAAAAAAAATGGAGCCTGTCATCGCGCCCCCAGGGAAAGGAGCTTCGTGCGAAGACACGCCCCATCGTCCTGAACAGACTCTGCAAGGCCTCTATTCTGAGGCTTACTTGCTCTTATGTCTGTTCTTTCTTAATCTCTTTTTACGCTTGTGCGTAGCCATCTTGTGTCCCTTTTTCTTTCTTCCGTTTGGCATTGCTTTAAAATTTTAAATTATTGATTATTGTATGTTTAATTGAATCTTATTTCTTCAAGTCCTCAATGAACGTCTTTGCCGGCTTGAAAGCTGGATAGTCGTGAGCTGGAATCGTTATCGTTGTGTTCTTCGAAATGTTACGGGCAGTCTTTGCAGCACGGTGCTTGATGATGAAACTGCCGAAGCCACGCAGGTATACGTTTTCTTTCTCGTTGAGAAGGCTGTTCTTGATGCTCTCCATGAAGCCCTCTACAACTGCTGACACATCTTTCTTTGAAATACCAGTATTTGAGGAAATCTCGTTGATGATATCTGCTTTTGTCATTTTGTTTTAATTTGAAATATTATTATCCTAATTCTTAACGGACTGCAAAATTACTAATAATCAACGAAATACGGAAATATATTTTGTTTTTTTTGCCATTTATTTTGCATTGTCTTACATTTCTTTTAACTTTGCGGTCGATTTACGAGATAGACATCTTTTATAATATATGAAAATCGTTATAGGAATAGACGTGGGCATTTCGACCACGAAGATAGTAGGAATTCGCGACGACAAGGTAATAAAGCCACTTCGCGTGAAGGCCACGGATCCCGTTACCTCTCTTTACGGGGCTTTTGGAAAGTATCTCTACGACAACAAGATTGACCTTGAGGATGTTGAGAAAGTAATGATCACCGGTGTCGGCTCGGCGTATATTGACAAGCCGGTATATGGCGTGCCCACCTCCCGCGCAGAGGAATTCCTCGCCGATGGTCTGGGCGCACAGTATGAGAGCCGACTGAACGACATGATAGTCGTCTCAATGGGCACAGGCACATCCCTTGTCCGTTGCAACGGAAAGGAAATACGCCATATAGGAGGCATCGGCATTGGCGGAGGAACACTCAGCGGTCTATCGCGCCTGCTTCTCAAGACCGATGATGTCAAGCAGATAACGTCGTTGGCTTTGCAGGGGCACATATCTCACATCAACCTTCTCATCCGCGATATTTCCGCCAAGCCTATGCCTGGTCTTCCAATGGATGCCACGGCATCGCTCTTTGCCAACGCCCAGGGCAATGCCCCCAGGGAGGATATAGCCATAGGGCTTATCTACATGGTATTGCAGGCCGTGGGATCAGCGGCAATACTGAGTGCCATTGACAGTGGGGTGCGTGATTTCGTGCTCATTGGTAACCTGACCCTGCTCCCACAGTGCAAGTATGTTTTCCCGATGATGGAGAAAGTCTATGACGTGCATTTCATAATCCCCAAATATAGTGAGTTCTGCACGGCTATAGGTGCTGCCCTGAGCTATATTAATAATGTGCAGTCACCTACGACGGTGGTATAGAGCAGGTCTCTGTCGTGATGGCTATGCCTTAATGGCATTGGTCAAAATTATGGTAAATCATAATTATGGTATAGTTTTTGCTTTTTAGAAGACAGAAAGGATTGATTATCAAGTTATGAGACAACTAAAGATTTCGAAGAGTATAACGAGTCGTAACAGCGAGTCGCTGGACAAATATCTTGTGGAGATAGGACGTATCCCCATGGTGTCGCTTGACGAGGAGATAGAACTGGCACAGAAGATCCGTAAGGGAGGCCCTGAGGGCGAGCGTGCCAAGGACCGGCTTGTGGCTGCAAACCTCCGTTTCGTTGTCAGCGTGGCAAAGCAGTACCAGCATCAGGGGCTGTCGTTGACCGATCTTATCGACGAGGGAAACATAGGACTGGTAAAGGCGGCGGAGAAATTTGACGAGACGCGCGGCTTCAAGTTCATATCCTATGCCGTGTGGTGGATACGTCAGAGCATCCTTCAGGCCATTGCCGAGCAGAGCCGTATGGTGCGCCTGCCACTTAACCAGGTTGGTGCCTTGGCAAGGATAAACAGTGAGATATCTAAGTTTGAGCAGAAGAACCAGCGCAAGCCATCTGCCGACGAGATAGCCTCGCTAACAAATATTGACGAGGAGAAGATACAGCAGACGATGAAGGCGGACCACCACCACATGAGCATTGACGCACCGTTTGCTGACGATGACACCAATTCCATGGCTGACCTGCTGTCTTCGGGCGATGACAGCAGGACAGACCGGCAGGTTGACCATGAGTCAATGGCTACCGACCTTGATGCCGTTATGGAGAAAGTCTTGAAGCCGCGTGAGGTCAAGATAGTCAAGGAATGCTTCGGCATAGAGACCCAGGAGAAAGGGCTTGAGGAGATAGGTGCCGAGATGGGGCTTACACGTGAGCGCGTGCGCCAGATTCGTGAGAAGAGCATCGAGAAGCTGCGTACCAGCGGCTATGCCAAGATTCTCATGAAATACCTTGGATAGCCCAGTCGGATTTCCGGTGTCGCCCGACAGAATCAGAAGCCTGTAGCATTAGAATATTCAGAATACATCTAATTATATTGTGGAATACAAAGTAACTTGCAATAATTGCGGACTACAGTACCGCTTGAGTGCTGCTGAGGGACAATCGGTCTGGAGCACCTGCCCAAATTGCGGGCATAAGATGCTGGTGAGCCTTCCCTATGCGGCAAATGGTGCCAGCCCATCATCAGCCGGCAATGCCGAGCAAGGAGTTCCTGTCAACGGCCAGCCGAAAGGCAATCCGAAGAAGAAAGGCAACAAGGCGGTAATAGTCTTGCTCGCCTTTATCCTTGGCATTGCCGCCGGCATCGTCGTTTGGCTGGGATGGCAGCAGAAGCAGAAGAACGACGCCCGGGCTTTGGTCGAGCGTGAAGAGGCTAGGCAGGAGCACATGGACTCCCTTATGGCTCTTCGCAACCAGCAGGAGGCTGAGGAGCGTGCGACGCAACAGGCACAGGCTGAGCGTCAGAGCGTCATCAACTTCCTCAACGAGTTCTATCAGGACTGTCTATTTAATGATGGCGATCCCGACCGTTATGCCAACAACATATCAGAGAAGTGCTACGACAAGCTCACAAGCTCTTATGCTGATGACGAGGAGACTGACAGCGTGAGCGAGATAAACTGGAGCCTGCTGGGTCCCCGCTTTGAATCCGAGGATGAGGTTAGGCGCGACCTTCCCGACTTTGCGCGTCATTTCGACGTGGAACACTATCATGACAATTGGTATAAGGTCTGCTTCTCTGCCCATGGAACAACGGAATATCGTCAGATAGAGGCATTCGTATATAAGGACAAAATAATTATCAATGACTTCAGGTGAGCACGACCGTAAGCCGTATTATACGGACATTACGTGCGGCAACGTTTCACCTGTTATATTAACTCGTAAGAAGATATGCAATATCAGACAACATGCAACAACTGTGGACGTAACTATATGGTAGATGGCACCCCCGGCCAAACCATTCATGCTATATGCCCGTTCTGTGGAACAAAGGCAAATGTCGTTACTCCGGCTGACCGTCCTGCAAGACGTAAGACCAGCAAGCCGATATATTTCAAGGTGACAATGTGGTTCCTTGTCATCGTTACCGTTCTATTCCTTGTCCTGACAGTACTCTACCTTGTGTTCTCTGGAATGAGCAAGTAAGATGTTTCTGCCTGCCAAGATGATGAGCAGAAACCGTTTGCCGTAAATAGGATCAATAAGTAGAAAGGAAAATAACAAAACATTTTTACTATTTTCTTAAACGTCCGTGTTGGCGGAGTCAATTAGCAAGTGCAAATGTACGAAGTCTTTTTGTAAACGACTTCATCTGGAGAGAGGTCGGGTATTTTTTGTATTGATGTTAATATATCCAAGTTCCGCAAGCTGATAATTACTTTCCAGCCATGTCTGCCGCATGCAGGTGCCGGTCTTGTGCCTGCCCACAAACAATGTTCGATATATTTTAAAGGAGGTTGAGACATTATGATTAGGGCGGCACAAGACCGGTTCCTGCTAAGCTCCAGTAACTTGAGGAACTTGAATGATGTTATTTTATGAGTTTATCGGGAAGCTTAGGCATGGCGCCCTTCTTCGTACATACATAGGCGCTTACCTTTACTGCTATCTCATGAGCCTCCCCGATGGACTTCCCCGAAAGGATGGAAGCTGTGAAGGCTCCGGTGAACGAGTCGCCGGCCCCGACGGTATCGGCGACCTCCACCTTCGGTGTTGGCTTGAAGCTGGTGAAGCCGTCCCGTGCGAAGACATAGCTGCCGTTGGTACCGCATGTCAGCACGACCATCTTGAGGTTGTACCGATGCATGATGATACGGCACTTCTCCTCCATATCCAGTCCGGGATAGTCGAACATGCGGCCGATAACAATGAGTTCCTCGTCGTTTATCTTCAATATGTCGGCATGCCTGACGCCTTGCTGAAGCACCTCTTTATTGTAGAAGTTTCCGCGCAGGTTGACGTCGAAGATCTTGAGGCAGTCCTCGGGTGTCATCTCCAAAAATTTGTTGATGGTCTCTCTCGACACAGGGCTTCTCTGTGCCAGCGAGCCGAAGCATACCGCGCGCGCCTCTCTGGCAACGGCTTCCATCTCGGGCGTGAAGGGGATGTGGTCCCAGGCGACATCGGGCGTGAACGTATATGTCGGAACCCCGGACTCGTTGAGGGTAACGTTAACGGTGCCGGTGGGATAAGGCACTCTGGGGATTATGTACTTCAGTCCGTTTTCATCGAACGTCTTCAAAGCGTGGTCGCCGAGGATGTCATTGCCGACGGCGCTGACCGCCATTGCCTCATATCCGAACTGGCTTGCGTGAAAGGCGAAGTTGGCGGGAGCCCCGCCCAGCTTTGCGCCCTGGGGAAGTACGTCGTAGAGCACCTCGCCCAATCCAATAATCTTTCTCATTGTAATATGGTGTTTTTAATATCTTACTTTATTTATAAATGTGAACAGATAAACGACGCCCATGCTCATAACGATGACGGCGCCTACCTGACTGGAGATGGCATCGCTGGCAAGGCCCATGAGCGACGGGAAGACCGTTCCGCCGAAAAGACCCATTATCATCAGTCCGCTGATGGCGTTCTTCTTCTCCGGCAGATAGAGCATAGCCTGCGAGAAGCACATGGAGAAGACGTTGCTGTTGCCATATCCTACGAGGGCTATGCCGCAATAGAGTATCCATTTTGCGGATATGTGGTTTCCTACTGCCGCTCCAATGAACATGCAGCCCATGCTCAAGGCTATCATCGTGACGCTGATGATAAAGAAGGTGCGTGTCTTGAGCATGCGGAGGAAGAGACTTCCCGTCAGACAACCGACGGTCCGGAAGATGAAGTACAGGCTTGTGGCGAATGCCGCGTCGTTAAGGGTCATGGCAGCATACTCCTGAAGGAGCTTTGGAGCGGTGACATTGGTGCCTACATCTATACCCACATGGCACATGATGCCGAAGAAGCAGAAGAGGATGTACCGGTTGCCCAACAACTTAAAGGTGTCAACATAATCGCGCCCGATGGACTTTTGCTCATCGTTCTGCGCGGCATCATCCATCGCATCCTTAGGTATTGCCGTGACGGCAAGAAGCAATGATGCGACAATGCCAATGACCATGTAAATAGGGAAGAGAACCCTCCACCCCAAGCCAAGGGATGGTATTGTCTGGGTGGCACCCCACATTGCTATATACGGTGCCATGAATGAGGCTATGGCCTTGATGAACTGTCCGAAGGTGAGCGTGGAGGCAAGGTTGTTCTTCACCAGTGATGACACCAGAGGATTGAGTGATGTCTGCATCAGTGCATTTCCAATGCCCAGCAGGGAGAATGACACGAGCATGAGTGGCAGGTTCTCAGCGAATATGGGCAACAACAAGGAGATTATTGTCACCACAAACGACAATAGTACGGTGTTCTTTCTTCCAATCTTGTTCATCAGCACACCGGTAGGTACCGAGAAGATGAGGAACCAGAAGAAGACTAACGACGGCATGGTGTTCGCGATGGAGTCATTAAGCCCCAGGTCGGCCTTTACATAGTTGGACGCAATGCCCACAAGGTCGACGAAGCCCATGGCGAAGAAACAGAACATCACGGAGACAAAAGCAAATTTGCTGGTTTTAGCCATAAGTCAATATTTTATAAGTGTGTATTGTTAGAAAGAGAGCTTTTAATGAGCTTTTACTGCCTTGCAAAGTTAATGTAAACGCAAGACAAAACAAAATAAATCCGCAACAAAGTTTTTATTATTTTACTCCAGTTCCGGAAGCAAAAAAATAAATGCGTACAGAAGGAAATCCTTGAAGGACGTGCTGCGCAATCCAATGCAGGGATGGACGGTGCAGAGGTTTCCATCTACTCGAGCGATTAAGTAATTCAGGTTCCGCAAGTTACTGACGCCCCTGCATTCGGCAGACTTTGCTGGAAAGTAATTATCAGTTTGTGAAACTTGAATTAAGTAAGAACGAAAAAAGGCAGGGGACGTATCCCCTGCCCGTATAAGAGTCGCACTGACGATGTGATGAAAAGTCCGAGTTACAAAAATTGTAGGAGTTCCCTGCTTTTGTAATCCACCGGTTCCCGAAGGAACTTAGTCGCGATGAATGCAATTTATGTGGCCCGCCATAGGCAAAGGAAACCATCCCGGTTTTTCTTGATTATTTGATGACTATCCCGATCGAATCAGTACGACTTGTTTCTGTATCCTTTCTCGATAGTGCTGTAATCTTTTTGCGTTGCAAAATTAGTTCTTTCTTTTCTTTCCTCCAAATAAATCCCAGATTATTTATAGTCCTTGGGGGTGAATTTAACATCGAAGAGAATAGTCTGGGGACTTCTGGCAGAACGGTAGGTGTACTGGTAGTTGAAGCCGGCATCCTTGTAAGACTTTGTGTTAGTGTTGTTTCTCAGCTCGTGGAGTATCTGCGCCCTTATCTTCTTGCCGTTCTGGACGAAGAGCCTCTTGTCGTCGCTCTTGTTGTACAGCTTATAGTAATACCTGATGGTCTTGGTCTGACCTTCAAAGGCGGCACTGTCCATCTGCTGGTCGTTGACGATGGGCGTAGGGCAGTTCTTCCGGGTGTACTCCCTCAACTCTCGCGCCGCACGGTCCTCAAGGCTTTCCTGACAGGAGACGGCGACAATGCATAATGACAATAGTACTAAAAATTTATTCATATTGCTGTTTTTACCACAAAGATAGCCCAAAGCAGCCACATCCACAAGAAATCGGCTATATATTTTCTTAAAAACACTAAAAACCTTTTATCATCACATCAATTTTTATTAAATTTGCATCTGAAAACTAAATTGGGGTTGCCTCGCATATGCAATTGCTTGCCAACGAACCAACTAAACATCGATGGAGAATATTAGGAATTTTTGTATTATAGCGCACATTGACCATGGTAAGAGTACGCTTGCTGACCGCCTGCTGGAACAAACCAGGACAATACAGATTACGGAGGGGCAGATGCTCGACGACATGGACTTGGAACGTGAACGTGGTATAACCATCAAGAGTCATGCCATACAGATGGAGTATGCCCTTGACGGTAAGAAATACATCCTCAATCTTATCGACACTCCGGGACATGTTGACTTCTCATACGAGGTTTCAAGGAGCATTGCGGCTTGCGAGGGGGCGTTGCTGGTCGTCGACGCTACACAAGGCGTGCAGGCACAGACCATCAGCAACCTCTATATGGCTATAGACCATGACCTTGAGATTATCCCGGTAATCAACAAGATTGACATGCCCAACGCCATGCCAGACGAGGTAGAGGACGAGATTGTCGACCTCATAGGATGTGAGCGCACGGACATCATACGTGCCAGTGCCAAGACCGGCGAGGGCGTTCACGAGATACTGGAGGCTATAGTCAGGCGCATTCCTGAGCCGAAGGGCGACCCGAAGGCTCCTCTGCAGGCCCTGATCTTCGATTCTATCTTCAACTCCTTCCGTGGTATCATCACCCTCTGCAAGGTCGTCAACGGCAGCATCCGCAAAGGCGACAAGGTGAAGTTCGTGCAGACGGGACAGGAGTACACTGCCGACGAGGTCGGTGTGCTGAAGATGGACATGGTGCCGCGCCCGGTACTGGGAACAGGCGAGGTAGGATATATCATCAGTGGCATCAAGGATGCCACGGAGGTCAAGGTCGGCGATACGATAACGCATATTGACGAACCATGCAAGGAGGCCATTGAGGGCTTTCAGGAAGTAAAGCCGATGGTGTTCGCCGGTGTCTATCCTATAGACCCCAACGACTATGAGAACCTGCGCTCCAGCCTGGAGAAGCTCCAGCTCAACGATGCCTCGCTGACGTTCCAGCCAGAGAGCTCACAGGCCCTGGGCTTCGGCTTCCGTTGCGGATTCCTCGGACTGCTGCATATGGAGATCGTCCAGGAGAGGCTTGACCGTGAGTTCAACATGGACGTTATTACCACGGTGCCGAACGTATCCTACAGGGTGTACGACAAGCATGGTGGCATGAAGGAGGTTCACAACCCATCGGGACTGCCCGATGTTACCGCCATCGACCATATTGAGGAACCATACATACGCGCGAGCATCATTACGTCAAGCCGCTTCATCGGTCCTATAATGAAGTTGTGCCTTGACAAGCGCGGAGAACTGGTCAGCCAGAACTATGTGAGCGGCGACAGGCTTGAGCTAATATTCCTCATGCCTCTGGGAGAGATAGTAATAGATTTCTACGACAAGCTGAAGAGCATCTCCAAGGGATACGCCTCGTTCGATTACCATATCGACAGCTTCCGCCCGTCGAAACTGGCAAAGCTCGACATACTGCTCAATGGCGAGTCGGTCGACGCACTTTCCACGCTGACGCATGAGAGCAATGCCGTGGCGATGGGCAGGCGCATGTGCGAGAAGCTGAAGGAACTCATACCACGACAGCAGTTCGATATTGCCATTCAGGCGGCTATCGGCGCAAAGATTGTAGCCCGCGAGACTGTGAAGCAGGTCCGGAAGGACGTTACGGCAAAGTGCTACGGTGGCGACATATCGAGAAAGAGAAAGCTGTTGGAGAAGCAGAAACGAGGGAAAAAGCGCATGAAGCAAATCGGCAACGTGCAGGTGCCGCAGAAAGCTTTCCTTGCGGTGTTGAAACTTGACTGATCTCTTGGATATGGGGGCAAGCAGACCGCAAACACTTCCTATAAACAAACAGAATAAAGAATTGCAACCTAAGATTCCTATTAGCTCCAAGGAGGAGTATTGACAAAGATGAAAGAACCTATAGTCGACAAAAGAGACATTGCCAGGGAACTGGCAAGAAAGTACAGCACAATGACACATGACGAGCTCGACACCTTAGAGAGCATCCTTGTGCCAATGAAGTTTGCTAAGGGAGAGATGATTCTTAAAGAAGGCGAAATATGCAAGAACATATATTATATTGAACACGGACTCGTCAGACAGTTCTATTTCAAGAACGACAAGGAGCTTACTGAGCATCTTGGCGTCGACCATTCAATATTCATGTGCATAGAAAGCCTCTTTAAGGAGGAGCCTACACGCCTGCAAGTGCAGGCCATAGAGCCGACGCTTATCTTCGCACTGCCCAAGGCAAGGCTTGAGGAGGTGGCGCTTCACAATGTCAATATTCAGATTCTATACCGAAAGATACTTGAGGAGAGCTTGATTATCAGTCAGATTCATGCCGACCTCCTTCGGTTCGAGTCAGCGCAGAACAGATACAAGCGGCTCTGCAAGATGTCGCCGCAAGTCGTTCTCCGTGCGCCACTGGTCTACATTGCAAGCTATCTGCAAATGACTCCTGAGACATTGAGCCGAGTGAGAAGCTCCACCCTGCTTGATGATTAGTTGTGGCATGGAACCGGCAAAGCCGTGACCGTGCCTTATTGGCGGGTAAAGAATTAACCCCTGCAAGTTTGATGCATTGTCTCAAGCTTGCAGGGGTTTTGCGTATGTGCCATTCAGGACACAATCATGGACTTCATTTCTTGTCCCTTGCGGGGAGTGTCTGGTGGATGTGCTGCTCGCGATGGGTTATCTCCACCTCAACGCCATATTTCTTATTGATGTGCTCTGCAAGGTGCTGTGCCGAATATACGGAACGGTGCTGGCCGCCCGTACAGCCGAAGCAAAACATCAAAGAGGTAAAGCCACGCTGCATGTAACGTTCTACGTGGTGGTCGGCAAGCTGATAGACGGGCTTCAGGAACTCAACAATCTCACCGTCATCCTCAAGGAAGCGGATAACGGGCTCGTCAAGACCCGTCAGCTTCTTGTAGGGCTCATAACGACCGGGGTTGTGCGTACTCCGGCAATCGAAGACATAACCACCGCCATTACCGCTTGGATCATCCGGTATGCCCTTTCTGTAAGAGAAGCTATAGACATGAACGACCAACGGACCCTTGCCGTCATACTTTGAGAAGGTCGCGGGTCCGTCCAAAGGATTGCCCTTATAAATGTCGTTGTCTGTCGTTCTGTATCCATCGGCACGTGATTTGGCGGGCTCCTCGATAACGGCGAACTGGGGGAGCTCCGTCAATCGGCGCAGGGTATCCATAAGATAAGGATAAGGGAAGATGCTCCGGTCCATCTTTAGAATGTCGCGCAGATTTTGTATTGCCGGAGGAATGGAATCGATGAAATGCTTTTTCCTTTCAAAATAGCCGCGGAAACCGTAAGCACCCAGCACCTGCAAGGTACGAAAGAGGACGAACAGCGCAAGCCTTCCGGCAAAATGCCTGACACTGGGCACCTCCGTATAGTTCTTCAGGCTCTGGTAATATTCATAGACCAACTCGCGCCGGAGCTTGAACGAATATTTCGCACTTGCCTGCCAAAGGAACGATGCCACATCATAATAGAATGGTCCCTTTCGTCCTCCTTGGAAGTCGATGAAGTAAGGATTGCCATCCTTGTCGACCATAACGTTGCGTGCCTGGAAGTCGCGGTAAAGGAATGACTCCATCCTCTCGGAGGTAAGGTCCTTGGCGAACATGCGGAAGTTGGCCTCAAGCTTCAGCTCATGGAATTCCAGCTCGGTGGCCTTTAGGAAACAGTACTTGAAATAGTTCAAGTCAAACAGCACTCCCTCCTCATCGAATACTGGCTGTGGGTAGCAATTGGACCAATCCAGTCCGCGCGCGCCACGAATCTGTACGTTGGGCAGTTCCCGTATCGCCTTCTTCAGCAGTTCCTGCTCCTGGAGGTTGTATCGTCCGCCCGCCTCCCTTCCTCCACGGATGGCGTCAAAAAGGGACACCGTACCCAAGTCGGTTTGCAGATAGCGCGTCTCGTCATCGCTGACGGCCAGTATCCGGGGCACGGGAAGCTTGCGCTGAGTGAAATGCCTGGCAAGGTATATGAAGGCGTGGTCCTCGTCACGGCTGGTTCCTATCACGCCAATGACGCGGCTTCCGTCGGAGTCCCATAATCTGAAGTACTGTCTGTTGCTCCCCTGCCCTTGCAGGTGTTCTATGTCCTTAGGCTCATGGCCCTTCCACTTTACGTATAAGTTTATGAGTTGTTGCATTTCTGTATTGTCTGTATATTATGCCTGATTGCCTGACTATGGCAGCTCTGGCGCCTTATTGACACTGAAGCGTTGCTTGATGGTCCAAGCCACAACGCCCCAAATGGTAAAATTGTCCTGATTATATACCTTTATTGGCTGATAGTCCTTGTTTGCGGGAACCAAAAGTATATAGCCTTCATCCTTGTGCGCCATATCCAAAAACTTTATGGTAAACTCGCCATCGACGAAGGCAACCACAATGTCGCCATGCGAGGGCTCCAAAGCCCTGTCGATAACGACAATGTCACCATCACATATGCCAGCGTCTATCATTGAGTCGCCTTTCACACGGCCGTAGAACGTTGCGGCAGGATGCTTGATAAGGTCCTTGTTGAAGTCCAACGTCTCCGACATGTAGTCTTGCGCCGGACTGGGGAAACCGGCTTTTATGCCACCGGAGGCAAAGGGGATTTTCAAACTTGTGTTGAAAGTTCCTGTAAAGATTAACACATCATTCATCCTTGCGCGACCTTTCCTTTAGCTTTTCATCGACTATCTGTAGGAAATAATCCAGCACAAAGAGCAAAAGCATTATTCCCAAAGACATAAAGAACGACTCCGTGAGATAGTAGATGCCGCCCATCAGGAGAAAAAAGAAAAGTGTATGCTTCCAGTCGAATTTTATCTTTTTCATTGAACGATTATGCAATTGATAATGTACATTGGGGAAGAATCCCACAACATAACGTTTTATTTTCGCTACAAAAGTACGGAAAATAGCTATGAACTCAAAAAAAAAAATGTTTTATTAATAATTTATTGAGAAAATGACTACATTTGCATTATGAAATTAGTAACCTATTTGTAATACCACTAAACTAATTGTAGATATATGGGAAATATTCCGACAGTATTCTGGCTTGTACCCATTGCTTCGGTGTGCGCTTTGGGTATGGCCTGGCACTTCTTCAAGACAATGATGAAGGCCGACGAGGGCACGCCGCGTATGATAGAGATTGCCGAACACGTCCGTAAGGGTGCCATGGCTTATCTTAAACAACAATACAAGGTCGTATTGATTGTGTTCATCGTCCTTGCCGTAATTTTCGCCATCATGGCTTATGGCTTCAACGCACAGAACCCGTGGGTGCCCTTCGCATTCCTCACAGGCGGTTTCTTCTCCGGACTGGCTGGCTTCTTCGGAATGAAGACGGCTACTTATGCCAGTGGCAGAACGGCAGAGGCCGCACGGCAAGGACTCGACAAGGGACTGAAGATAGCGTTCCGCTCAGGCTCCGTGATGGGATTGGTCGTTGTCGGACTCGGACTGCTCGACATAGCATTGTGGTTCCTTATCCTTAGTGCCTTCTACGATGGCGAAATGCCGGTAAAGGAGATGCTCATCACCATAACCACGACCATGCTGACATTCGGTATGGGTGCCTCCACTCAGGCTCTGTTCGCACGTGTGGGAGGCGGTATATATACAAAGGCAGCTGACGTAGGCGCCGACCTCGTAGGCAAGGTTGAGGAGAATATTCCTGAGGACGATCCTCGGAACCCGGCAACCATCGCCGACAATGTGGGCGACAACGTTGGTGATGTCGCAGGAATGGGCGCTGACCTTTATGAAAGTTATTGCGGAAGCATCCTCAGCACTGCAGCACTTGGCGCAACAGCATTCGCATCCTCAACCATAGAGGGTTTACAGCTGAAGGCCGTCATCGCGCCAATGGTCATTGCAGCTGTGGGAGTCTTCCTCAGCCTTCTGGGCATTTTCCTTGTGCGTACGAAAGATGGCGCGTCGATGAAAGACCTGCTGCACTCTCTTGGACTGGGCACCAACACCGCGGCAATACTCATTGCAATAGTCACATTCCCTATTCTTTACCTTCTTGGACTGCCCAACTGGCTTGGTGTAGGATTTTCCGTTGTT
>SAMEA3663069__coassemble_650_pt1 | contig 18464 bp, 23 predicted proteins | sample SAMEA3663069__metabat2_low_PE_007 | metagenome-assembled genome bin SAMEA3663069 (sample SAMEA3663069) | pig gut metagenome | biome: pig gut; feature: pig-associated habitat; material: faeces | place: France | collected 2012 | reverse complement strand
CTATATTTTAGTTAGGCGAGTGCAGGGACATCCACGGAAAAATCCCCCTGCGCCAGTTTTTGTGGTATAATCTACGGCCACTGCCGGCCAATAAGCTATTCCATCAACATTATAGAGATATGAACATGCATAGATATTATCAAACTTCTTAGCAATAGGCGTTCCTTCAATCATTTCTTTCAACCCAGATGAATTAATGAAATGTTTTATATAAATTCCATGATTTTTAGCATAATTATTTATAAGGTCAAACCATTTTTCAACACCTGGAAACAACGCGATTTGTGAGCCAAAATGACGAAAAGAATCTCGCTTTAATGATATATCATTGTTCTTAGCTGCTTGAAGCATTGTGTACATATAGCACAACACCTGTGATGCATCATTTTTCTTTGCCAATCCGTTACTTTGGTTCCAAAACTCTTTTACATCCTTGCCTATAGCTTGAATAAAACCGAATTCTTGCATATTACCAGGTGACAATGTTCCATCAAAGTCATATATTAATGCAACTGTGATTCTTTTACTCATAACTCTTTCTAAATTAAAAGTTGAAATTCCATTGATTGTTATATGTCAAGCACATCCTTTTCATCAATATCGAAATCGTTTTCGCTATTCCATTTTGTAATCTTGTATATCTGGAACTTTACGTTGTCATTACTTATTGACTTTAGAACTTTTCTGAGATAATCCAAATCAGGTTCTTGATTTTCTATAAATTTAAATATCTGAGCACCAGCATTTGTATAAATATATGAAGGAATGGTTATTTTGTCTTTAATAACGGCTTTAACTACATATTTGCCGAATTCGAGAATAAAATTTCCCTCTTCCGTCGTAGGACCTAAAACCATTGCTGTATTTAATATGGGCTTTATTAGTCCAGCATCAGTTAAAGCCCATATATTATCAAAAGTAAAACCATATTCTTCATTAATATTATCTCTTCTGATTATTAAGACTTCATTCACCCTTCTTAAAGCCAAATTAGATACCTCTGAAAACAGCCTAGCTTCATCTGAACTAAGATTTTTCAACAACTCTAAAGTCCTTAGGGAATAGGAGCCGGGGGTTTCTACTTCACCTGCAAGAAGTTTACCCCATATCAGCTTCATTTCATCTTCTGAGATATCTTGTACAATATTGAAGAAGCGAGTAGCCCAATCTACACTTACTTTGTCTTTTGGCACCTCTCTTGCACCTTTAAGCTGATTGGCAGCAATAACAACAATATCATCTATATTTTTCTGACGTTTTCGTTCCTGAGCCAGCAAGCGATTCTGTATCCTAATATCTGACTCACTTAATCTTTCACGTCGTTCTATCTCTGCATTAGTTCTTGACCGTTCAGTAATTTCTAAGGCCTTAGCTTCTGCCTCCGCCTTCTTGCAAATTCTTCTGGGTTCATAGAGTGTACCTATTCCGTTACTAACTACTTTTACTAGCTCAGTAATAGGCTCGGTTACTAAAGTTTCCCACTTGGAGAACCCCTTTATAAAAAGGCTTTCCCAAAGGGTATGCGCATCTTTAACTTTTCAAAAAACTTTTTATGAGCAATAGAATATTGCATTATCGGACTTCTCCTTTTAAGGTCATTTGCCCTTTCACATTTATTAAGCACCTGTTAAACTACTTTGTTTATGGGCATCCTGCTATTTGAACTTTTCAGAAACCCCTTGTTTATGGGCATTTTGAGCAAGTGGGAAACTTTAGTCGGTTATATTAATATTTACTAGGCTATCCATATTATATCTTTTTATTTCAAACTTGACTCCAAGAACGACATTGCTTCTTGACGTTTCTCATTTAAGATTTTGTCTACTTGGGTGTAGTCGATGTCGGGGAGAGGCTTATATTCATTAAATTCACATATTCTATCGTTTAAGCCCAAAGTAGATAGAAGTGAATACACTCTGGTATTTGGTTTAGATTTATCCATTACACTATAGAAGTTCTTTCTAAATATGATGGAAAAGGCTGTTCCATGAAAAGAACCCGTAACCACATATTTTGCATACTTGACAAAAGAAAGAAATTCTAATGGACCAGCGTATTGAATGATATTTTTGCCAAATTTATGGTCACTATATGCCTTAAGATAGATTACCTTTAATCCTGTTTGTTTGCCAAGTTCTTTAGCCGTGTTATACACCATATCTTGAAATTCAACAGAAAAAGATAAGATATATTCACCATAATTATTCTGTGGAGTAATCTTGTTCCAAAATTTATCAGACAAGACTAATGTTGGGTCTATTACAATGTTAATTTGCTTTGAAGTTATTTTTTCTAACCAAGCTTTCAATGTTCCTTCACGAACACTTATCGCATAGAAATTAGTTAGATAAGATTTAATCTTATCCACATCTGAATCATGATTCATGTAATTCATTGAGATAGCCCATGCTATCTTATTGGCGTTTTGTGCTTTAAAGTTACCCCAATAGACCTCATCAAAGCCTTTTGTTATTTTAGTATTCCATAATTGATCACTGCCTATAAGAATATCGTCATAACCATCTATGGCCTTGTCATCACCTTGATTATAACGGATTTTTGAAAGTTGTAAGTAAGAATTACTAAACTCGGCAAACGCATTCTTGCGTTTTTTAAGTCTCAAACAATCAATAACATAGGCTACAAAATGCTTGGGATTAAACTTATGTAAACGTTTAAAACTGAAGCCACTGTATGCTTCATCTGTACTTAAATTATGATAATCTATAACTTCTGCTTCACATCCTAATTGTTTTAGTATCTCTTGCGTAGCATACGTTTGAAGGACGGCACCATAGTTTATAGCATTATGGAATGTTAGTATTCCTACTTTCATCATAGAACTTTCTTAATGATACGTTTTATCTTGGATTTTACTCTCTGCAACAGTTTCTTTGATTTATACCGCCATCCGTCTTCACCATACTTGTAGTAGACGTACTTGAAACCCTTACGTGCGTAGTCTTTTTCAAATTGGTCTCGCTTAGGGTCTTGAACGGATGGATGTATCATGTTAGGTTGCAAAACATCATCTAACTTGGCAGGGAAGTAATTCAAGTCGCCTTTTATAGCATCGAACAACTTCCGTCCTTTCTCCGTGTTACAAAGTATAAGAGACAAGCCTTTGTCATCTACGTTGGCCTTAGGATTGGTTTTCTCCCAACCCCAGAAATCAGCAATAGTTATATCGCTCGGCCGACGGGTATTCGCAAAGTGGCATTTCGCACACGATTTGCGGAACATTATGTGTTTATAGAATAGAAATGTAAAACTCATCTTACTTTTGCCCCCCCCGAATTTAAATGTCTCATGGTGGGCTGCCCAACCATATTTTTGTTTATCTCTGAAGTTTACCCATGTAATGTTCGAACCGACTTTCTTTTCCAAAAACTTTAGGTAGTCTCGCCACAGATATGGTCCTGGGGTACCATGGCACACGATGTCTACTAGATAAAGATTTTCTCTAAGTCTTTTGCCTATATAAGAATTCAGTCCAGATGTCTGGCAAGGAGTACCAGAGAACAACACTATTCGTCCATCCTTCAAGTCTTGTTTGACTTGGCGGAATATGTGGTCCATGTCGCTCTGAACATATTTACTGCCTTTGAACTCATCCCGCTCTTCTTTTGTAGTAGCACGCTTATGTACTACACGAAAATGATCCGTATAACCTGCACCATAAACGACACCTCCATGTTTTAAAATCCAATCGGATATAGCTATGAATGCAGCTCCGCTTCTACTTGTTGCTACCTGATTCGGGTCTTTGTGTCTTGCACCATAAACATCTGGAGTTGGAAGATTAGCAGATGTGTCATAGTGATCATTGAATGCACAGACCTTCTCGCATAAATGGCAGTCTACACATTTATCCATATTTACTTTGGGGTAAAGAAATCCCAAAGCATCAGGCTCCATTGTTATAGCTTCATGTGGACAGATACTCATGCATGCTGAGCATCCGCAGCAATCAGCTGGGTCGGTTATCCTTATCATTTTTTAATTATTTTAGATCTTAACGCAACAGCCTTCTCCAGAACAAAGCTCCTTTCATGTTTGTTACAACCAATGTAGAACTCTACAAGAGCTACACTTATCAGGCTGACTAATACGTTTATTATGAAGTAGGCAATATTTTGCCTTTCGAAAAATATCTTAAGTATCACTGGGACAATGGCTGAAAGAAGTGTTACAATAATCACATTCAGGTAAACATTCTTAAGGTAGTCCCTAGCCTTTAAATGAATCATTCCTCTGAGCATATAAAGTCTTGCTGCAAGGCAGCATTGGGAAATAGTAATGGCAACTATCAAAACCGTTTCCGGTATTGCTCCCAAGCGCAAACAAATGTATGAAATAGGCAGGTTCATCATTTGTAGTCCACCGACAATAATTTGGTAATTCCTAATATTGCCAGTTGCCAACATCGCCGTAACAAGTGGATTAGAAATGCTCTCACTCATAGCGAATATTAAAACAAGAACTGCAAACAAGGGAGCATGGTCTGGGTATGTGCCTAACCATATATGCAAGATATAGCTTATATTGATAATAATCGGTAAAGACAACATCAACAGCATATAATATGAAAGCCTTGCTCCTTTGTAAATCAACTTGAACATGTAATCATACTCACCAGCTGCATATGACTTGGTAATCTGAGGATTTAAAGCTGTCATGAAGTTGTTTACGAATCCTGTAACTGCATTGTTTATCTGCATTGCTATTCCACGTGCAGCATTTACTGCTGGACCGGCAAACAAGTTTATTATGATATTGCCTCCTTGGTCTCGAAGAACTGCTGAGGATGCTCCGATAAAATTCCAACCAGCAAAGCCAAACATCTTCTTAAGCAGATCTTTGTCAAAGACAAAATGATATGTGCATTCCTCAAAGTGCTTCTTACAATACCATCCATAAATCAGTCTGTCAATGAATTGAGATAAGGTAATCAAGAACGAGAAGAATATCAGCTTATCGAATGGTGTTACCTGTATCAAGAATGCTATTCCAAGTTTCATCACGGCGTCCAATATCGTTATATATGCGAATGCTGACATCTTTTCATGTGAAATGATGGATGCATTATACGGAACGCTTATGAGGCCGAGACAGAAGGAGAATATAGAGAATTGAAATACCCAATCACAGGCATACATGCGGTCCGGAGGAATGACCATCTTGTTATGCATGAACCATACACCTATCGGTTCCGCCAATATGACGATTATAACGGCAAGGAAAAACTGAATGGTAACAGCCGAAGAAAAAACGTGCTTTAGCTTTTCCTTATCGCCTGCACCAAGCTCGTAAGTCAAGAATCTGCTTATTGCTGCGCTCAGTGAACCTGAAATGACCGAGAAGATTGCGACAACACCTCCAACAACATTATTAAGGCCGAAATCAGTTACACCAAGCGCATGTAGCGTTACACGACTGGTATACAAAGAAATCAGCATCAGGAAAATCATCCTGAAGTACAGAAGCAATGTATTCTTGGCTATTCGCTTACTATTTTCTTGCTCTTGCGACATTGAATTGTTCTAATCAAATTTTAATAATAGGAAGAAGTGTAGTTGCTATGCGTTTATTATCTGCAGTAGTTGATGCAATTATATTTTCTGCTCTCTAACATTGAGCGCATTTTACTTTTGGACAACCTTTACACAAATTCCTTTACTACCAAATCACGTCCTAAAAGATACTCTTTCGCCTCGCAATTGTTAGAGTTTTACCGTCTGTAAGGATGTGTTTTGTCTTACATTGCTACTTTTTTTAATTTAATCGGTTATCAGCTAGTTGCAAGTTAGGCGAATATTCTCTTCAAATATGTTTCGTAATTTTTGCTCATTATTGTTAGAAATCGACATGCTTTAAACTTTTGTTGTCCTGCGTATAGTAATCACCGATAGTGTACTCTGGCTTGTCAAGTTCTTGGGCAATGTTTGATGTTGCGAAGATGAGCTGGTATGCAGGATGGGAATCCTTACTTTCGGCCAGTTCTTTGAGGCGTCGGACGACAACTCGTTGGAAATTACGGGCTCGGTCTTCCTCGATACCTTTGTCCTCCATGTTGTCGGTGAACATAAGTCGGGGATATTTCATCTCATCGAGTTGAAGGGATGCAAAGAAGAGGGCATAGCGGGCCGAAAGCTTGAGATAGAAGCTGGAACTAGCTGATAGCTTGATGTGATGGTCGGAGATATATGCCATATTCTGCTTATAGTTGACAACAAAATCGGTAGCATTCTTGAACTCCATCTGCCGCTCTTCGTCATGGTTGAGCAAGTAAACTCCATTCTCTGATATTTTCTTGTCGATAACTTGCCGTTTTTGCCAAATCTTGCTTTCTGCTGCATTTATATAGCGGTCGAGCTCTTTGCTTTGGGATTCTAAATCGGCTAAATCCTTCTCTAACTGCTCATATTTCTCTGCATTTTCAAGCATTGTCTGAAACTGGAGAATCTCTCCTCCCTTGAAACCCTTGTCTTGAATAAGGTTGTCAATTTGCTCGTCTTGAGTGCTGCGAACGTTGCGGACAATATCGTTATAGAGTTTTTGTGCAGTGTTCAGTTCTCTTTTCTTTGCCGTCAATGCAGTTTTTCTATCTTGCAATGTGTTTATATCATTTTGTAAAATCCTTTGGGATTCCCTTATTTGGAATTCAAGTTCCAACTTTATACGTCTTGCCTGATTGACGCCACGACTATTGTCAATAGGAGACTTACAAAGGCGACAATGGCCCTTAGGCGCATCGTCAGTTATCTTTGACAAACATTCCGGGCAATACTCCAAATGGAGATTGTCGAAATATTCGCGCGTAGCGATAGAGTGGATGATGTCCAGACGTTTTTTCTGCAAAGTCTCTATAAAATATTTAGAGTCCTGTATCTCGGCTTCTAATTTTTGCACCTTCTCTTGATGGATAGATTGTTCCTTGCGGAGCCTTGTGATTCTATCAAGTGCAACTTCATACTCCAATTTCATCTTTTTCTTAGATTTCTGTGTCTGAAGCTGATTGCACCTTAATGAAATAATCTTGGATGTAATTTCTGAAATCTCAGCTGTAATGTTGTCAATCTGTTCACGGATGAATTTGCTTGACTTCGTTTTAGGATCTGAGAAGAAACTGCCTGTAATCTTTAGTTCTCGCTTCGTCTCAACAATTTTTCTGTCTGTATCTATCTTATCAAGTTTTGCCTTGCTTAATTTCTCGTCATAGAGTCCCATAAGCAACTCTGCCACAGTCTCTCGAATAATTTCTTTATCAAACTGCTCAAAATAGAATAGTGATGCAAGGGGCGATTCCTGGTCAAGATAGATAAGACGGAGTATCTGATGCATGGTTATGTTGCTGTCGGCCTTGAACTCTGGAAGCCCCATAAACTCGAAGAGGATATTTGAGAAAGAACGTGTCTGCGTAGTGGTCATATATCCATACTTTTTCCATTTGTTTTTGTTTACAGGCTCAAGGCTTTCGTCCATTCCACCAATATAAATATACATTGGTGCACGTTGATTGGCTTTGCCGTCTGTAACTTCTATTTTTCGACAAAGGGTGAGAGTTGTATCACCATTTATCAATACTTCAGCAAATACTTCACGACACTTCAATGCTTCGGGAACAAACTCAAAATAGCATCCGCCTAAAGCGTAGAATATGAAACGGACAATTGTTGACTTGCCGCTGCTATTCTGCCCACGAATAATATTCACCCCCTCGTGGAATTGCTCGTCGTAGGCAACTTCATTTTTAAGGGTAATAATCCTTAATCGCTTTAGAAACAGATTATTTTGCATCGTATTTGAATTCAAGGAGGTGTGTACGTGCTTTCAGACCTTTGGCACCCGTTAATTGCATGTTTCGTGAAAGTAAGCCCATGAAAGAGAGAACATTTGTTTCTTTGGGCTCCAACTCTCCGGACATTTCTACAAACCTATCAAGGGCGCTATGGTCTATGACCCTCACTTTATTATTAAGGTAATCATCTCGGTCAAGGATTCCACATGAAACAAGGCAGTTGAGGGCTGAAACCTGGAAAGGGCGTATCCATTCGAAAAGTTTGCGGTTGTCACCGCTATATTCGTAAGGGTTGCTTGTCTTGTCGAAGAATTCCTTTCGGGTCTTAATCAAATCCGTTTCATCCTGTCGTAAAGTTATATCATATACCTTTGAAGGGAAAAGAATATAGAAATCCCAAATGCGCACCTTGTCAACTTCAAACGGATTGCCGTCGTCAAGTTTTTGAAGTATATGTGCCATACGGAACATACAATGATATAGGTCGAAAGCTGGATTATACGTTATCATAGTCTTTCCAGTTGAGATGACACATGCCTGTGAGATAATATATCATTCCGTAGATATGATCAGAGGTGTATTGAAGGTATTCATCGTTTGCTCCATTCTCTATTATTTCCATAATCGGACTTACGATTTTCTCTCGCACAACTTTCATAATTTCTTTGAGTGGTGTATCAGTTTCTATAAGTGGAGAGACATAAGTATCAAAGTCGTTCTTGATGCGTCCAAATATACTGAAGTTGATTTGCTGCGCAGACGGATAGCACTCATATTTAGTTGCTTTCTTTGCATACATCTCCTTCTGACGTGTGGCTACTGTTATCCTTGTCCTACCAAAATGTCCGTCAATAAGTTTCTCCTCCAAACCTTTTGTACCGTCAAGCTTAGTGTTGTAGAAAAGAAGATCCTCAAACACGTCATCCTTAATATTGCCTCTGATTTCTTCTGCAAGTCTTTGTAAACGGCTGACATAACGGGATGACTTGCCATTGAAATTGTAATTATTGATTTCTTTGGCGTTTGGAGCATTGTTTTGAACATAGTCCATGTGTGTCTCATGGAACTTATTGTTCTCTCCTGGGTTTCCTGTTATCTTTAAGTCCATTTAATATGGATGACGATTTATATTAATATCATTGGGCTATGATATTAATATCATTGGGCATTTCAATTAATATCATTTTTAAGGCTTACTTATTAGGCTTTTTATTTTGCTGGCAATGGCTTGCTCTGGATTTTCGCCAAGGGCTCTTCTGACAGAATGGTCTTTATCGCCTTCGAGGTCTTCTGTTAGTTGGGTGGCATTATAATTACCAAATGCGCCTTGCAAGCCAAGGTAGTGGATGATGTTGGCTACTAGATTGCGGTTGAAGTTTGTGCCCTGCTGCTTGCCTGGACTATAGACTTTGTCTGAGACTTCGGGTATGTTAAGTATGTCGTTCCATAGTTTGTCATATCTCTGCTTCCAATCGTTGTTAAGATCTGATTTAAGGCGGCTAACATAATCGAGAATCTCTTCACGAAGAAAGGAGTTATCTACATTGTCATTAGCTTGCTGCTTGTCGTTGTCTTTCTTCGCGCGCGTACCATAATTATTATTAATCACGGTCTGAGCGTTAGGGTTATAGTTCTCAACGTAGTCTATATGGGTCTCGCTGAATGTGTTACCTGTACCAGGATTGCCTGTAATATCGAGTTTCATAGCTGTTAGTGAGTAATTATTAATGTTTAATTATTAGTTATTATTGAATAATTGTCAGGCATTAATTGCTTTCGTAAACGTCCAATTGTTGCTTATCGCCTTTAAACAGAGTACATTCGAGTACCCCGTTTTATGCTAGGCTGAGTAAGATTTAAGACTTGTTAATCAATAGCGAGTTGTCCGGGCAGCATCTGAGCGTAGTTGCGACATCCCTCAGAGAACTTCTTGAAGAAGCTCTGAAGATACTTCAACACTTTCACACCCATCATCCGGCAAGTCTGGATAATGGTATGATAGGTAGCCGCGCAATCGATGCCCTCCTCACTTCCGAAGGTCATTGTATTCTTCCGGTCTACGGTAAACGGACGCACATTTCTCTCTGCAATGTTATTGTCGATACTATACTCTCCGTCTTCCCTGTATTTCATGAGACCATCCCACTGGTTGTGGAGATATCGCAAGGCAGTTGCAAAAACCGGATCAAGCCCGCCTTGCTTTTGTTTATCATCCGGCCAAAGCCTGTCAAGCTCCTGTTTCATCTTGTTGATGATCTTGGAAGTTTCCTTATCATTCCTTCGTTGCTTGATTTCTTCCGGTGTAAGCCCCAGAGCCTTGTAGTGTCTTTCCAGCTTGTAGAGCTCAGCAATCCAGTCTATAAAAGGTTTGGCCTCATTTACCTTTCCTATATTATAGGCGGTTACGAACTTTGCCCGGACGTGAGCCAGACAGTAGACATGGTCTATATCAACGATGTCGTCATCAAGGAAGACGTAGCCTACATAGCCGTCAGACTGCAAGGCCTTAACCTTGGCATCGCCCAAAAACTGGGTGAGCACCTCACGGCTGCGGGTACCTTCTTTAGGTTTGTCAAAGAAGTAATAGCAGACGCGTTCCTTTTTGTTGACCATGCACCAGACATAGACCTTCTTATAGCCGGACTTGTATTCAAGTCTGAGACGGCCCCAGGTCTCATCACAGTTTACGACTGCACCGTCCTTGAGAAGGAGATCCTTCAACTCAGGAAGCAGATAGGCAAGTTGCTCACCACCATGCTGAAGCCAGTTGATGACAGTCTGTCTGCATCCGCCAAGTCCAGCCTCCTTCAGCATTACGGCGATTCGGTTGGCCGGCGTGTCAAGGGCATATCTCATATAGCCCAATGTAGGCATGCTGTCCACACACAATCCTGTATTGCCAAGCGGGCGATAATCGATATGCCGGGCGTATTCTTCATCTGCATGTTGGACGGCAGATTTCATATCCGGATAGTAAGCCCAGTCGATATGACCGTCAGGGAACTTGACCAGCAGCCACTCATACTCATGGACATTCATAATAATCTGTACATTCTTGAGCATGCGTGTTTTCCTCTTCAGAACTACACAACCCTCAGGAAGTTGTGACATGTCACATTTATGGTGATAGGTTCTTGTAGTCACGCCTTTATTGTATTTCATACCCTGACGGTTTGGTCTGGATTGCTTGGGGCCTTTCTTACTCTTGCCGCTGGCAGGCACGTCATTGCAGGCATCCTTCAGTGTCCCGGGATCACCGTTGAAGTCCTCACGCTGCTGAACACGGTCACCACGCTGCTCATCATCGTTGTTTTCATCGTTCCCGTCTCTGTCCACGTCCTGCTTGGTGGTATCGTACTTGTCTTTGCGGGCCTGCTTGTTGAGGTCCTTCTGTCGCTTGAGTTCAACCAAGAGATCCGCATACTGGTCATTGGTCTTGTTCAACTGACGCTGCATCTCTGTCAGCTGGTCCATCAGCTTTACCTGATATTCCATCTGTCTACGGTTGGCTCTCATAAGTTCCTCATTGCGCGCTTCAGCCTTTGCCTCACGCTCCTGAGCTTCCTCTCTGAGCTTATCCAACTTGTCATGGAGCTTCTTGTTCTCCTCCTTGGAGGCAAGAAGCATTTTGACCAAAGTAATCTTATCCATATTAAGGTACTCCTGCACCGGCTCAGAAGTTGTCTCCTGAGCCTCCAGCTCCCGCCGCATATTGATGTTCTTGGCGAGCTCGTCGAGATTGATTTCCTTATCAAAATCCATGTGTCGTACCTTAATATTTACTATACAAAGGTACGAAAATTTATTGGATTATGCAAATATTCTTAGAGTTATTTTATTGATAATCAGTACTTTATTTCACATTACTACTACCAGCGTTAGATGCAATTCTCATCGCGTTTACCACCGGCATCTCAAGGAATGCCACCACCTGTTTCCAGGTTATCTGGTAGATTGGATTGACATGCTCCACATCATCATCGGCATAGGTTATCTTCATAAACTTATAACCCTTTGCAAACTTCTTCTCATGAAGGTAGTACGCATGATCCTCAAAGTGTATCATCTTGACCTTACGGCGGTCCTTGCTCATGAAGAGGAAGACATCGCCACTATATGGATCCCGATGGAACTTATGCTTTACAATCTGCATCAGCCTGTGATATCCACAACGCATGTCTGTAACGTCGGGGACGTAGTAGAAATTGCGAAGTCCGTTGAACGTCAGCATAAGCCCTCCATTTTTACAATCAGTTCCTTGACCTCTGCATAAGTAAGATGCTTGTGACGGATATACATCCCATTGCTGAAACTGAGCGAGACTGTAATCAATGTCTCACGTCCTCCATGATTTTCACTCGATGATGGGCTCTTGCTCTCATCTTCCGGTGTCCCAACCACTTGTACCGGGACAACACCTTCATGGTGATTGCGGTACCATCTGTCAAAGGCTCGATAGTTAATGCCATTGTTGATACAAAACTGTTCCAGGCTAATGCCTTTGCCCTCCGTCTTATATAGGAAGAGCAGCTGTTCAAAATCTGATGTTCTCTCCATAAATTGTATGAATTTAAGTCGAGGACAAAAGTAACAGATTTTAAGGCTTTAAGCAATACGTCATTTTTGGACGCTTACATTGCTTTCTTTATTTTTGCGTAATTAATTGAAAATCAAGATGAAAACAGAAAGAAAGTTGGCGTGAAGTTTCTTCCTTGGTTTCAGCTTTTTGATGTTATAACTTTGCAGTGCAATTCAGTTATTAATGATTAGTTATTAGTGATTACTTGACCGGTCGTAATACTCATGACTATCATAAAGCTGAGGAGTAAGTAATAATTAATAAGTAACAAGTAAAAAATTATTGAGTATGATTGATTATTCAGTTTACATGCTGCCAAATCCTGTTAAACCAGAGAAAGGCAAGAAGGCTTACGCTAAGCCTCAAATGAGAGAGTTGATGACATTCAGCAAGTTCGTGGAGCATATCGCTAACCACAATGGAGTTTTCTCCCGTGGTACCGTCAGAGGTGTAATCATTGACATGTGCGAGTGCCTCGTTGAGATGCTCCTCGAAGGAAAGAAGGTCGAGATGGGTGAACTCGGCAACTTCTGGATCTCGCTCAGCAGCGATGGTGCAGAGTCTATAGACAAGTTTACTGCTACTAACATTAAGGCTGTTAACATTATCTTCACTCCGGGTTCTGACTTCGAGAATCTCCTGAACAGAGCTGAGTTCAATGTTGTTTCCAGTCGAGTGGCTCAAGTCGCTCTTCTCAAGGCTGAGAAGGCTGGTGAGAAAACTGTTGACATTGAGGCTGCAAAGGCTGCACTGAAGAACAGCAAGGCAGGCGATAAGGCTGGTGACAAGTCCGGTGATAAGTCTAGTGGCACGGAGAGTGGAGGCTCTTCTACCTCTGGTGAGAGAGGAAAGACAGAGAGTGGTGGTAGCACAGGTGAGGACGCAGATGCGTAAGGGATCCACCCAAACACCCCCTTCGGTTCCCCCGTTATCAGGGGACAGAAACCTTTAAAAGGAGGGGGAAGGATAATACCGAGGCCTCTCTTGAGGAGCCACCGTTATCTGAGTACTAAATGTATGTTTAATTTTTAAATTCAAGTTATTATGGACGAGAACAAACAAGGTAAGATCACATGGATGCAAATCGTTAATGCGATTGTGCAAGCTATCATTGCAGCGATGACTGCACTCACTGTAAGCTCTTGTGTTGGTGCTGTTTAGCACCTGAGTCTTTGAACATGAATTGCCATGAATTAACCATGAATTATCATTAATAATCAAGCTGCCATAGAGCAACAAGAAATAATTATAAATTTCTGAAAAATTCATGAATAATTCGTGGCCATTCGTGTTCACTCTATAGCCTTTTAAGTTAACGTCAAAATTATTGTTATTATGCGAAGACGAAATTTGATGTCTGCCGACGACATTAAGTATCTGGTGCTGCACTGCTCGGCTACAAGGTGCAACCAAGACTACACTGTGGAGCAACTGCTCCGTGACCATCGTGCGCGTAAGTTCCGCAAGATTGGCTATCACTTCTATATCCGACGCGACGGTACGATGACACAGCATCGCATGCTGCTGGAGATCGGCGCTCATGCCATTCCGTACAACCATTGCTCTATTGGCATCTGCTATGAGGGTGGACTTGACGAGAACGGACTGCCGCGCGACACACGCACACCTGCTCAAACCGAACGGCTGACGGACCTGCTGACAATCCTTCATAAGATGTTTCCCAGTGCCAAGATTGTCGGTCATCGTGATCTGCCGGGTACGACTCCCAAGGCTTGTCCTTGCTTCGATGCTCACGAGGAGTTCGGGTATATAGAGAAGTTGTAACATTAATTCTCGCAGATTATACAGATGTCGGATATTGTGATGTTTGTGTGGTCTGCGGGAATCTCTCACTATGGCGCAAAGGACGCAAAGATTCTCTTTTAATATTAATGGCCAGAACCAAAGGCCATGACCAAAGGGGAGTAATTTCCAGAATTTAAAAATGAACGTTATCGAGTTCTTATTAATCCAAATTTTTTAAGCAACTTAGGTTCTGCATCTTCATAAGAAACTATTGCATCACGGATCAATTTCAAATCATCGTCATTAATGTGCCCTTTAGCTTTATCTCCAGAAAATAGAGATACAAACTTTGTAGAACTTATCTCTTTTAAATCTGAGCAATCAACGTATCTACTTTTACCATTCAGAAACTTATAATTGTCAGGAGACAATTTGTAGTGTAGGTCTTTTCTTACTTGAGGAAGGTAAGGGTTAATCTTTGTGTCAATGAGAACCAATCCAATTGCAGAACCGTCTACATCGAATCCTATAATTATGAAATATTTGTTTCTTCCATCATCACTGGTATCTTTGCCTACTACCTTTTCTTCTTTTCCAAGATGCATTCTAAAGACATCGCCGACTTTTACTTGTCCTAATATAAGATCTTTCTTTGACTCATCGGATAGGAATTCGCTTAACTTGACCATTTTAATTTCTTAGGTAATTGTTAAACGTTTCTTGTTCTTTCATGTATTCTATGAAGCCATCTGATGCGCCACCTGCTTTTGCTATCTGGAATTCATCCATTGGCTCCGCCTGTCTTTTACTCCAAGCAGATTCCCATGCAGAATCATGCGATTCACGGGACAATACTCTATAATCCTTAGGAAGATTTTCTTTTATTGACTCATCCAAGAGTGCGATATCGGCTTTGCTAAGTTCGTCCATATCAGGCTCTTCTTTGGCACGAACCCAAAAATCTCCTTCTCCTTCACCAGGTGTAAGTGCCTCTGAGATTATGGTCAAGTCCGGATCTGGAAGATGCTTGCCAGAAGCAACCTTTACAGCATCGTATAAGAAGGATGGAACCGGTCCTTTAGGTAATGCACAGAACACATCCTTAACAAGATGAGTTCCATATTTAGCCATGTGTGCCCTCTCTGCAAAATACAAGATTTTGAAGAGATGTATATAGTCAGTCTCTCCACCACATTTTTTTAGTATGTACAATGTGGCTGCCTTTAGTTTGTATATTTCGTCTCTGGTCATAATGTTTACTCTAATTTGTTAAGTCAAAGTTATGTTAGGAAGCCGGTTTCGTAATTTAAAACCAATAGTTTTACATTGAGAAACTAACAGTTTCACACTGAAGAAACTCAATGAAACAAGTTTAGAAGTCGTACTCTTCATAGTAACTGTCGAAAGACAAAGGCTCGTTCCCAGCCATTGGAACGGCAGATAGCGGCGATGTAGGCTTGATCTTCCGGGGTGATGGGGAAGGTGCCGTTGCGGACTTGAAGTACTTGGTCTTGGTGAGGTCGGCGATGATGGCTTTGCGGATAGCCTTTGCTTTCGGCTCTGGGATATTCTCGTAGAAGTTGACCATACCGCGTGCCATACGACGTTTCTTGTCGGAACGGAAGTCGATGCAGTTGCCTTCAACGACATCCTTGCGGTAAGGATTGATGACATTGGCAATACGCATATCATCTGGAGTCCATTGAGCTACATGCCAACGGTGGCAATGCTCCTTGCGGGAACATTTATCGCTCATACACAACAGGTAGTGCTGTGCTTTCTTCCGTAACATCTTTTCCTCGTATGATAGTGCTGTCGCCATGAATCTAATCTCTCGCTAAGTCGCTAAGAACGCAAAGTTTTTTTTTAACATGAAAGGCCATTAATTGACCATGAATTTCCAGAAATTATTTATCCTTCCGATTCAGATAACTCTGTTTGTATGGTTCTATGGTGTCTTCTAAAGAAATAATAGAGGATTCCATATCACCAGTTATATTCTTTCTGCAAATAGTTTCTCCGCACACTGGACATTCTGCAGTTTCCGTGCATCTTTCAGGCCAAACACCATTTGTTATATCAACCTTTACCAAGGTTCCGCATTTTGGACATTTTATTTCTTCAGAATAGTGGCTGCTCATAATTGATTGAATTTACATTTATTATTTATCAGATGTTGACAATAACTTTCGCATGGTATTGTACTATCCCTTTATTATCAATGTTTGGCTTCCGAAAGGGAGACAGAAACAATTGGTGCCATCATATATAGTGCTATATCCTTGGAATGTTCCCAATGTACCGAAATCTTTAGCTTCAAGATGTCCATTATGAGCAATGCTTTCAAGATTGTCCATAGAGATGCTTACTTTCGTTGAGTCTTTATCGACTAAGTACAATGCCAATTGCATAACCTTGTCTTTTATAGGCAAACATCTTTCGTAATTATCTCCTCCGGCAAATCGAGGATGCAATTTCCAAGTTCGTCTATTGAATTATGGAAGAATACAGGTATTAGTGCGATTCTACGAGAGGCTAAAACGTCTGGTGTATAGTTTTTGGTCACGGCTTCTGGTAATAACCGATACTTAAATTTATAATCAGCATCAATGACTGAAAGAAATTGACTTATATTAGTCTTGCTTACAGCCATTATATTCCAATCTGAAAATATTTTCCCCATGTCAATTTAAATTCATTGTGGCAACTTTCTCAATTATATAAACTCGAACTCTTCTTGATGGATATTGCCGTAGGCTATTGTCATGCCTGCCATATCCATGACTAGTTTCCTGTCTCTTTTGTAGCGGACGTAGTAGCCTGTCTGACCGGCGAGAATACCAGAAAGGATTCTGATATGGGCATATTCCTTGAAATGACTGATTGGATTGTCGAAATAAGTAATCATCTTAGGATTGACATTTATGGCATTCCTGAATGGAGTCATTTGTGAATTGCTTATCTTTGCTATCTTGCCAGTGGACTTGTCCTTAACCAAATAGTATTCTTTTTCTCTCATATACTCGGCAAGGAAGTCGCGAGTCTTTTCTAAGTCGCCTTGCAGAAAAACGAGTCCGATAGGGGTAAAGAACTTTTTCTGCTCCGGTTCCTTTTGTCCTTTAGAATACTTGTAAATGCATGTCTCATGGATAAAACACCCAGGGATGAAACCTCCGGCAGGTACTCTTTTGGCAGCGTCAAGGATTCTGTCCTTAAATTTTTCAGCTTCTTGGGGAAATATACGGACATATCCCCACGGTGCATCAGGATCGTTGCTTATCAAGACATCCATATTGATTTTGAGCTTTGAGTTCGGTATAATCCTTCCTCTGCCGAAATCTATGATAATGATTTCGGAATAACAAGAAAAACACGATTACTTTCAAACATGTTCTCTGTAGACCTACAAGGAAGGCAAGCTATCCAGCGTCACCTACCACGGTCTGTTTATGTCGTTTATAGCAGTCTTGCTCAAAGACCGCTTGCCAAAAGTGTGGTAACTATATGACATATATATCGGCCTTGCTTGTTCAACATTTGTTGCCCTCTCTTCCTTAGAGACTTTATGATCTCTTTTGACGAGTCGAAAGGGTGAAGATAATTTTTGCTTTGAAAGGTTATAAACGATTCTCTGCATTTTTTGTCTTCTTAGCTTGCAAAGTTAAGAAATTATAATCATACGACCAACTTAAAAGGGAATATTTTTAAGGCTTGCTGATATTTTTTCCATTTATTTCTTTCCCCCTTCATATTGCCTTATTATCTTGTAATTGCGTCGTTTCAGGCTATAACTTATTTGACTAATCGTTAACTTATTGATGAACAGACTTTCTTAATCCCCCCCTACAGCATTTAGTCAAAATATCAGAAGACAATAGTAATTGGCAATCAAATTCATATGAATCTATTATTTGCTGTACATTTTGTGTTGCGAATGAATGTTATCTTCTCTTAGATACAATAATACCCACCAAATACAAGGTGTATTCTTCAAGTCGAAGTCGTCGCCTGTGAACACCCAATAAGCCTCAGGGGAAACAAGACGGGCGGCATTGACACGGAGCGTTCCCACCATACCCTCAAGCTGGTCGTTGGCCTTGTTCTTGTAGGCACTTTGGAACGGTGACATGAGGGACATGATTTTGGGGTCGTCCATCAGGACAAAGGAGCATGCGTTGCGGTTGCGCCCGGAGGGGTCAAGTTTTTTTTAAAAAATGGTTTTCTCAGAAAAGGCCCTACTTGCGGAAACGATTTTGACTATAGCAACGTCTCAGGGACTATAGTATGGAGGTTTATCGTTGATAGATATAAATAAAAGCATGATAAAAAAGAGAAAAG
>SAMEA3663069__coassemble_649_pt1 | contig 18469 bp, 17 predicted proteins | sample SAMEA3663069__metabat2_low_PE_007 | metagenome-assembled genome bin SAMEA3663069 (sample SAMEA3663069) | pig gut metagenome | biome: pig gut; feature: pig-associated habitat; material: faeces | place: France | collected 2012 | reverse complement strand
GCCTGCAAGAACGGGCGCGTAACCATTGATGGCGTGAGCGTGAAGCCGAGCCATAATATCAAGGCCGGCGACGTGGTCAACGTCCGCAAACCGCCGGTAACCTATTCTTTCAAGGTCTTGGCATGCATTGAGCAACGTGTCGGTGCTAAACTCATACCGCAGGTGTATGAGAACGTAACCGACAAAAAGCAATACGAGATACTGGAGATGAGCCGTATCAGCGGGTTCGTCGACCGCGCCCGGGGCACAGGCCGCCCTACGAAGAAGGACCGCCGTATGATGGATGATTTTACGGAGACGGCGATGTTCGGTTTCGATGATGATGACGACGAATGGGACGACGACGATGATGAATTGTAAGCACTATCCTTTCGCCTTGTTATAACTATTCTTTGGCATAAAAAAATAATCGCAGCTCCAAGTCTCTTGGAACTGCGATTGGCGTTTCTTGTTATCTTAATATACAATAAAAATCTTTTTCCTTGTTTCTCTCTTGAAACCTTTAAAGCCAAAAACCTATGAAAAAACCTTTTTCTTACCAAGGGGCAAAGGTAGCCGAAAAAATCCATCATTGTATCAGTTATTGCCTTAAAAGGTCTTTTTTTTGTTTCAAACGATTGCATAATGTTGCTCTACGGCATGTTTCCCGACTTATGCCTCGTCCTCAATGCACCTAAGAACCTTGACGGCATCTCCTACGGATGTGATGTTATCAACTATCATTTGCCGCTTTCCGTTCTTCTCCCGGAGGTTGCAACGGCGCACGTTGCGCTGTATGTAGTCCAGGACCTTGCCAAAGGCCTTGCTTTGGTAGAATGCGGAGCGCGGATTGCTCACGAACTGCATTTGCATTCGTCCCTGTCGGAGTATGAGCTTCTCGCAGCCCAGGTGTTTTCCCAGACGCCGTAGTGCCACAACCTGCATAAGTTCTTCGCCCTCGTGAGGCACAGGTCCGAAGCGGTCCTCAAGCCGCTTGCGGTAGGCGGAGAGTTCGTCATCGTTCTCAATGTTGTCGAGCTCACGGTAGAGAAGCATGCGCTCAGAACTTCCGGGAACGTATGTGTCGGGGAAGTACATCTCAAGGTCGCTGTCGATGGAGCAGTCATCTACGAAGTCATCGCCGGAAATCTGCTCTCCCTGAGCGATCTCGTCCTTGTACATGTCCTGGAACTCATCGTTTTTCAGTTCGGTAACCGCCTGCGAGAGTATCTTCTGGTAGGTCTCATATCCCAGGTCTTCCATGAACCCGCTCTGTTCTGCGCCAAGGAGGTTGCCGGCGCCACGGATGTCGAGGTCCTGCATGGCAAGACTGAATCCGCTTCCAAGCCCTGAGAAGGTCTCAAGTGCCTCCAGTCTCCGGCGTGCGTCGTCATTGAGTGATGCCAGTGGGGGCGCAAGCAGGTAGCAGAATGCCTTCTTGTTTGATCTGCCCACTCTTCCACGCATCTGGTGGAGGTCGGAAAGTCCGAAGTGATGCGCGTCATTAATGATTATAGTGTTGGCATTGGATATGTCTATTCCGTTTTCAACGATGGTCGTGGAGAGCAAGACGTCATAGTCGTAATTCATGAATCCTATGAGAATCTTCTCCAGCTCTTCCGGCTTCATCTGCCCATGTCCTATGGCAACACGGCAGTCCGGGACATACTTATGTATGAGGTCTGCTATGGCCTTTAGGTTGCTGATGCGGTCGTTGACGAAGAAGACCTGTCCGTTGCGGCTCATCTCGAAGTTTATAGCGTCGGCAATGACCTCATGGTTGAATGTGGCTATGGTCGTCTGGATAGGGTATCTGTTTGGTGGCGGAGTTCGGATAATGCTCATGTCGCGTGCTCCCATAAGCGAGAACTGCAGGGTGCGCGGAATAGGTGTGGCACTCATGGTCAGCGTGTCTATGTTGGTTTTGAGCTGGCGGAGCTTTTCCTTTGTCGAGACGCCGAACTTCTGCTCCTCATCGATAATCAGCAGACCTAAGTCGTGCCACTTTACGTTCTTGCCAATCAGCTTGTGCGTGCCTATCAGTATGTCAATCTTCCCGTCTTCGAGGTCTTTCAGTACTTCACGGGTCTGCTTGGTCGTACGTGCCCGGGACAGATAATCGACGCGGACGGGCATGTCCTTCAGTCTGTCCCTGAAGGTCTGATAGTGCTGGAATGCCAGTACGGTTGTCGGGACCAGCACAGCCACCTGCTTGCTGTCGCAAGCCGCCTTGAAGGCAGCACGGATGGCAACCTCTGTCTTGCCGAAGCCCACGTCGCCGCAGACCAGGCGGTCCATCGGCTTTGCCATCTCCATATCGTGCTTCACGTCCTGGGTAGCCTTGCTCTGGTCGGGGGTGTCCTCATAGAGGAATGACGCCTCAAGCTCATGTTGCATGTAACTGTCGTGTGAGAAGGCGAACCCTTTCTCGCGCCGTCGCTTTGCATAGAGCTTTATAAGGTCGCGGGCGATGTCCTTTATGCGTTTCTTGGCACGCTCCTTCATCCTGTCCCAGGCACCACTGCCAAGGACTGATAGCTGGGGCGGCTGCCCTGTCTCACTTGAGCGGTACTTGCTTATCTTGTAAAGCGAATGGATGCTCACGTCGACGATGTCGCCATGTTGGTAGACTATCCTAATCATTTCCTGATAGCCCTGTCCGTCATTGCCGGAGGCGCCGTTGACCTTTGGCTGTGGGACGCGCACCAGTCCGGCGAACTTGCCTATACCGTAGTCCACGTGAACGAGATAGTCTCCGGGTTCGAGTTCCTGCAACTCCTTCATGGTAAGTGCCATCTTGCCGGAGCGCGCCTTGTCTGACTTCAGGCTGTACTTGTGGTACCGGTCGAATATCTGGTGGTCGGTGAAGCAACAGATGTGAAGGTCGTTGTCCACGAATCCCTCGTGCAGTGTCTTGCCTATGGGCTCAAAGGCAATATCCTTGCCTTGGTCCTTGAAGATGTCGGCAAGGCGCTTCGTCTGTTTCTCACTGTCGGCAAGGATGTATATCTTGTACTGCTGAAGGATATAGTCTTCCAGGCTCCGCTCCAGCAGTTCAAAATTCTTGTGGTACAGCGGTTGTGGCGTGATATTGAAGTGCAGGGTTGCCTGAGGGTTTCCTGTGGGCTCGTTACCGAATTCTATATGGACGAATTTGGAGGCGTCCTCGGTAAACTGTGTGCCGGTGATGAGCTGTGCTTCGCGCTTCAGCTCTTTCTTAATGTCCTCCTGCTCTACCTCTGTCTTGCCTTCCAGTTGTTCGGTTAAGGCTTGTGAGGAAAATCCTTCGTCATAGATGCGTTGGACGGTGTCGTGGATGTAGAGGAAGTTCTTGGCTGCTAGAAGTGTGTCTTCAGGAAGGAATTGCAGGAAAGGAACCTTCTCCTCGGTGAGCGTTGCCAGCTCCGGGACTATCTCTATCTGTTGCAGCTTGCCATGAGACAACTGGCTCTCCACTTCAAAGGAGCGGATGGTGTCGATGTCGTCGCCAAAGAAATCAATGCGGTAGGGCAACTCGCTGCTGAAAGAGTAGACGTCGATGATGCTTCCACGAACAGCGAACTGCCCGGGCTCGTAAACATAATCGGTCTCTTGGAACCCGAAGTTGCGCAGAGTCTTCTCTATTGTCGTTATCTCCACGGTCTGTCCTACCTGTAGTGATAGTGTGCGTGAGTCGAGACGCTTCTTGCTGACGACGAGTTCGGAAAGGGCAGAGGGGTGTGTGACGATGAAGAGCGTGGAGCTTGTGACCTCTTGAGCCTTGCCCGTCTCCTTATGATTGATAGCCTTGGAGGCAGCTGCTGCAGGCGTCTGGCTGTTGTCTTGCCTATATTCTATTTGACTGTCCTGTGATAATGATGAATAGCGGCTGAGGCGTGAGAGGACCTCTGTGCGGAGAATCTCACTGGCGGCATCGCGTTGTCCGTATTTCACAGCCCTCCGATAGCCGGAAGGATAGAAGAGGACGTTGCCATCGCCGAGGATCTGTGTGAGGTCATGATAGAAATAGCCGGCTTCGTCGGCATCTTGCAGGATAAAAACCACGGGACGATGGAGCTTTCCGGCTATGGCTGCGAAGAAGACCGGTGCCGATGACGCAACAAGTCCCTGGAGGAAAAGTGTTTTCACCGACTTTTTCTCCAGGGACTTTACCAAAGCTCTTGCCTGTTGCGTTGAGGCGAAGAGTTCTATAAGGCGACTTCCTCCAATACCTCCAAAGGAGGGGAGAGGAAGATTATTCTTGTCACTCAAATTTATTATAGATGTAGTTAATTAATGCAATCAAGCCTCCTATAAGCTGTTTCGGAGCAATCATAGGAAAGTGTCAGGAACCTTAAGGACAAGACCTTTTGTGGGTGTTGCCTTTCCCCCATTGTCTTTAACGGTCGTTTGTTGCCTACTTTATCTTGGGATATTTCTTGAACCATCCGTCCCAGCGCAGGCGCATTACTCCGAAGAGAGCTTCCGAGAATATTCCTCCACTCATCTTGCTCGTCCCTTCCCGTCGGTTGACGAATACTACCGGCACTTCCTTTATCTTGAAGCCTATCTTGTAAGCCGTAAACTTCATTTCAATCTGGAACGCGTAGCCCTTGAAGCGTATGTCGTCCAATGGGATTGTCTCAAGGACACGGCGCTTGTAGCAGACAAATCCTGCCGTGGTGTCACGGACCGGTATGCCGGTAATGAAGTTCACGTATCTGGAAGCATAGTAGCTCATCAGCACACGCCCCATTGGCCAGTTCACGACATTGACCCCTGTAACGTAACGGCTGCCTATCGCCACATCATAACCCTCGTCGTGTGTGGCATGGTAGAGCCGCGGCAGGTCGTTAGGGTTGTGGCTGAAGTCGGCATCCATCTCGAAGATGTAGTCGTAACCATGTGCCAGTGCCCACTTGAAGCCAGTGATGTATGCCGTGCCCAGTCCCTGCTTGCCAGAGCGTTCAATGATAAAGAGCCTGTTGGCAAATTCCTTTTGCATCAGGTTCTTTACGATATTGGCTGTGCCGTCGGGGCTTCCGTCGTCAATAACGAGTATGTTGAAATGCTTCTCCAGACCAAGGACGGCGCGGATAATCTTCTCAATGTTTTCTTTTTCGTTATATGTCGGAATGATTACTATGCTATCGCTTTCGTTCATCTTACTTGTTGTTTTTTAACTTTCACTCTGCAAAGGTAAGAAAATATTGTTGAATGATGTATGCTGAATGTTGATTTAATTGGATTAAAGGCTTCTAATTAACCATTATCATGTTTTTTCACCAGTCATTTATTATAAATTCTATCTTCATCCGTTGTCGTTGCTGTATTTTATAACGGTAAATCCTGTCAGCACTACTGGTCATGATTCTCAACATAGCCCTGATATTCAGGTACCAGCCCGTCCATTACCGCTTTGTAGGCTTCCGCCATCATCTCGCGCTCATGGTCGTCGTTAGGCTTGTATGGTATGGGCTTGTGAATGGTAAGGCTCATGGGATGCCAGAAGACCCAGTAGATGTCCTTCATCCTTGGCTTGACGTTGAAGGAGCCGTTGATGGTCAGCGGACAGACAGGCAGTTGCAGCTCGCTTGCCAGCATGAAAGCCCCGCGACGGAACATGCCCATGTGTCCGGTGAAGGTGCGTGCTCCCTCCGGAAAGACTACCAGCGACATGCCCTCTTTCAGTATCTCACGGGCATTGTCATAGGTATGCCGAATCTTACTTGCTCCACTGCGGTCAACAAATATATGGTGTGCATACTCGCAAGCTATTCCTAAGAAAGGTATCTTGCGTAGAGATTTCTTCATCATCCACTTGAAGTTGCGGTTCAGAAAGCCATAGATGAGGAATATGTCGAATGCACCTTGGTGGTTGCTGACGAACACATAGCTCTGCTTCGGGTCGAGGTTCTCACGCCCCTCTACATGTATGGGAAGGAAGAGGAGGTAACAGATGAGCTTTGACCAGTACTTGCCCGGGTAATAACCCCAGAAATGTCCGTTGCCCAAAGCGCATCCTGTCACGGTAACGATGGCGCAAAGGATGGTGATGACAAGGAATATCGGCAGGAAGATGAACAGTTGATAGAGCCGGTAAAGGAAAGTTAGAACGTACTTCATAAGCAAGGAAATAAAGAATGAATTTTTGATGTGGGATTGTTTGTCGGAATTAATCCTGTTGTTGATTTCTTTAGTGGTTGGGATGATATTTATCGTCGATGCAATGTTATTATGGCAATTTCGTTTGGCATGTTCAGCCGGAACGGGACAAGTCCTCCCAAACCTGCTGTTACGTAAAGGTAACGGCCGCCACGGTTGTAAAGCCCATAGTCTTCATGCTGTGTCAGCTGAGTGGGACGGTGCCCGAGGACCTGTATCTGTCCGCCGTGTGTGTGCCCACTGAGTGTGAGCTGTGCGTTTGTCTTTGGCAGGATAGTCCTTTCCCATGCCGATGGATCGTGTTGCAGGACTATTGTGAACGCGTTGCTGCCGACCCCCTGAAAGGCCTTTTTCCAGTCGGCGCGTTGTGGGAATGGCGGACGGCCGTCATTCTCCGTGCCAACAATGACGATGGAGTCGTTCCTGGCTGACGCTTTACTGCTCTTGGCATAGTGCTCCCTTATGCCTGCTGACGGGCGGTAGATGGTCAGGTGGTCGTTGTTGAGGACTATCCAGTGCAGACTGTCGCATTCCTCCGCCAGCAACTGCCGCATCATTGCCGTCTCAATGCCTGGCGTGTGCTTAACATATTCGGCATAGTCGTGGTTGCCCAGCACTGAGATGGACCCGAACATTGCCGTCCTGATGGTGTTCTGCAGCTTTTGCACTTCCTGTGGACGCATGTTCTGCAGGTCGCCGGTAAAGCATATCATGTCTACTTTCTGAGCTTTTATGCTGTCCATCTCAGCTTCCAGAATCTTCCTACGCCATCCGTCGAAAGTGCCCAGGTGCATGTCGGAGACATGCAGGATGCGATAACCGTCGAACGCTTTCGGAAGATTGCTGAAGTATATGTCCACATGCCTTACCCTAATGCGTGCCACGCCAACAGTAAGTCCATAGAGGTAGGCCGCTACAGCCAGCACACCGGCAAGCAGGCCTATGTAATGCCCATAGTTGCGGTGGGTGGGTATGATGGTTTTGCGCAATACCCATCCCACTGATGAGCAGACGGTGAAGATTGCCTTTGGACCTACGAACAGCCCTATCAGGACAAGGTAGAGGTTCAGCCACGTGAGGTCGGAAGGTGCAAAGTTCTGTATTGAGGCAATGGCACATGTATAGACAATCATTACTGCGCATGGTGTCCACCACAGGATGCGCTGCCACAACTTTATGTGGTAGTGCTTGTGGAAATAGTGCATGTCGATATACAAATCGGACAACACTATTGTTAATATTAGTGGTATGGCTATGCGGTGTATCAATGTCTTTTTCCCCCTCGTTTACTTTTTATCTTTTACCTACCAGGCTGCTTTGTAGGAATTTGCGAACTACCTCTGTCGGCAACCCACGCCGTTTGGCATAGTCGTGCAGCTGGTCTTCCCCGATTTTCCCAAGATAGAAGTAGAATGCCTTTGGATGTGAGAACATGAACCCCGAGACGCTGGCGTGTGGAACCATCATTCCACTTTCCGTCAGGCGCACGCCTATCGACTGCATGTCGAGGATCTCTGCAAGAATAAAGTTTATGCTCGTGTCAGGCAATGACGGATAGCCTATAGCAGGGCGTATTCCCTGGTACCGCTCAGCGTGTGTCTCTTCCATGGTAAGGTGCTCGTCAGGAGCATATCCCCAGTATTTCCGTCTCACCTCCTCATGCATCTTCTCGGCGGTGCCCTCAGCCAGCCTGTCGGCAAGAGTCTGGGACAGCATCTGGCTGTATGGGTCACCCTTGTAGTCCTCTGCCAGCGAGCCCTCAACGGATGTGCAGAAAGCCCCTGCCTTGTCGGTTATGCCTGATGACAACGGTCTTACAAAATCTGTAAGGCAATAGCACGGCTCTCCCTCGCGTGCTGGTTTCTGCTGCCTGAGCATGGGAATGCGGACACCGTCGAGCAGCAGGTCATCGCCATCACTATTGGCGTCGAATATTCCGAACACGGCATGCGTGTGGTACTTGCCGTCCATCTCTGCCAGCATTGCCTCGGCATCATTGCGCAAGCTCTGCCTGGCTTCTTCAGGCTTGCCGTTCATTGACCAGGCATAGAAGAAATAATTCCAGTTTATATAAGGCTCAATATCATGAACGGAATAAGACAGCCTCACCACGGTATGCTTCATCGAATGCTCCTTTATTATATATAATGTGTCCATTGCAGATGGTTTGCTCCACCCGCCACTGGTACTCGTGGCCTTCCATGGGGCTCCATTTGCATGAGCTCTGAATCTTTTCCTTTGTGACAGTCCACGGGCTGTGCGGGCGTGTGATGGTGATGTCAGCCTTATAGCCCTCACGCAGGAAGCCGCGTCCGTCCACTTCGAACAGTCTTGCCGGATTATGTGCCATCAGCTCTACCAGTCGCTCCATTGTTATTATGCCGTCATCGACAAGCTCAAGCATGGTGGGCAGTGAGAACTGCACCATTGGCATTCCGCTGGCAGCCTTCCGGCATCCCCCCTGCTTCTGTGCCAGCAGATGCGGGGCATGGTCTGTGCCGACGGTTGTAATCCTGCCATCAGCCAAAGCCCTCCGCAGCTCATCCCGGTCAGCCTTCGCCTTCACGGCAGGATTGCACTTTATCAACGCCCCTTTGGTCTTATAGTCATCGGAGTCGAAGTACAGATGTGCTATGACAGCCTCCAGAGTTACCTTCCCCTGACTTCCTGCGGCAGACAGTGGGAGCTCCCTTACCTCCCTAGCCGTTGACACATGGGCAATGTGCAGTCTTGTCCCGAACTCCAGCGCCAGCCTTGCAGCCAGTGAAGAGCTTTGCCAGCACGCCTCTTCGGAGCGGATGACGGGATGAAGATCAATGGAAGGGTCGTCGCCATACCTCTCCCTTGCGCTGTTCATATTCTCAGTTATAATTGCCGTGTCCTCACAATGAGTCATCAATGGCAGTCTGAGTTCCGCACACGCCCTGAATATCTCCTTCAAGGAATCCATCCTGTCGACGAGCATGTTTCCCGTCGACGCACCCATGAAGAGCTTTATGCCCGGAATATGATGACGGCTTAGTGACTTGAACAAAGTATAGTTGTCATTTGTGGCTCCGAAGAAGAAACTATAGTTTACATGAGAGTCCTTTTCCGCCCGGCGGAACTTGTCGTCAAGTGCCTCCAGGGTTGTTGTCTGCGGATTGGTGTTCGGCATCTCGAAGTATGTTGTCACACCTCCATAGGCTGCCGCCCGGCTCTCACTCTCTATTGTGGCTTTCTCGGTCATTCCCGGCTCACGGAAATGGACGTGCTCGTCTATCACACCCGGCAAAACGAAACAACCCGTGGCATCGATTGTTTCGTCGAATGTGCCACGGGGTGCTTCCTTTCCTTCAGTTATTCTGCTAATGCGGTCATCGTCGATTATTATCGAGCCAACAAACTGTCTGCCCTCATTGACGATGGTGCCGCCATGTATCAGTTTCCTCATTTGCTGTTCTTTGTACTGTCGCCGGCCATCTCGTTAGGAGTTGGTGCTGCCGGAACATTTCCTGTTCCCGGCGTGCTCTGTTCGCCATACTGTTGTTCCGGAGCAGCCATTCCGGTGCTCATCTCCTCCAGTTGCTTAGCCGACTCCATGTATTCCTTAACGTATCGGTTGTTCTTGAATTCCGGTGTCGCCTTGCTCATAACGTCCTCCACCCATGGTGTCAGTACCGGTTGTGGATAGAGGGCCTGTGCCACCATGATGAATATCCCCGGTCCGAGGATATTGTCGAAGTTGCCGGTAACATACTTCATGACCAAGTCGTCGATGCGCTGGTCGAGCTTGCTGCTTGCAACCGCAACTCTTCTGTTAGCCTCCTCCTCACTCATACCGTCCATGATATACTGTGAGTGCCTGCTGCTGAGGTTCTCATAGTCGTTGTCTATCTGATAGAAGCTGCGCAGGAATTCATTGAGCTTGTCATTGAGCGGAGTGCCCGTCCTTGTTGTCGAACTTGGGGAGTCGTTAATCTTCACTGTTATGTCCCCGTCCTCAAGGATGAGCGGAATGGTAGCCGTTTCGTCATCGAGATATATTGTAGCCCATTTTGCACTGTCTATGCGTCCCGCGAATGAGAACTCGCCATGAATTACATCACAGGAGTCTACATGCTTCCAGTTATCCCCATCGGGCACTTGTAAGTATAGTTTCTGTCCATCCATCATCGAGACGTTTGACGTTCCGGTGATGTTATATGTGTTTCCGCAGGAAACAAGTGTAGCAATAGCTAAAAATGCATTTAGAACTTTCATCGTTGCCTTCATACTTGATAGTATAGACAAAAGTACAATCAATAAATGATGTGTGAAAATAAATTTATTGTATTTAAAACAAAAACCTACTCTTTTATGTTTTTTTCAGTTTTCCGGTCCTGCTTTTTCAGCTCATAGGATATTCGGTTCATACTGTAGAGCTCAAGTACCGCCGCAATGAGCAGTGCCACTACCCATTTGTTGTTGATGTACTTCATATAGTTCTCATATGCCTCGAAGTTCATCACATCATGGTTGTGCCAAACAGTAGCCTGGAAGAGCAGATGCCATGCGTTCTCGAACATGAGCAGTCCGGCGATGATGAATGCTATGTCGGCAGCGGTCATGATGCCTCTGAGCCGTTTCAGGGTAAGTGCCGTTCCCTCATATCTCTGTGCCATCTGCATAGTCGCGAAGAGAATGGTCCCTGCAAGGAAGGCTATTGAAACTACTTTCGGTGCTAGCGTGAAGACATAGAGCCCGACACCGGCAACCATCAGAAAGCCGCCGAGGATAAAAAGTATGGTCTGTGCTTTATTCAGTTGTCTCATTATCGATATTGTTGTCAGAATTCTTTTCGTCGGTTGAGAGGACGAAGATGTCCTCATTGTCCTTTTTCATGAAGTAGCGCTCACGTGCTATCCTTGAGATTTCTTTCGGGTCGCGCTGCAGCTGCTTCAGCTCTTCGGAGTCCTTCTGGTACTTTTGCTCATACTTGGCTATCTCAGACTTCAAGTCCGAGATTTGGTATTCCAGCTCAATATACTTCATGATGCTGTCCTCGTCAAGGAAGCCCACGAGCAGGATACCTATTATAATAGTTATCTGATACTTGAACCTGGTAATCAGGCGCCATATGGTAGATGCAAACTTTCCCACTTTCTCTTTTTTTGATATTAGGATGCAAAATTAAGAAATAATCCCGACAATCGTGCCGGGATTAGCAATCTTTTTTATTCTTCCTTTCCAGTCCAAAGCTTATTCTGCTTTGCCCAGTAGGGGTCGTCATACCAGTCGTTGTACCAATCGTTTATTCTGTACAACTCGGCTGAGCCTATTACGTTGCCCGAGGCATAGTCATAAGCCCTCATCAGCATCCTGTCGGTGCCGTCATAGCTGCTTTGCGCGCTGAAGTCCAGGGCAATGGTCCTGCCATTGTAATACTGGAAGTAGATGTGTCCGTCCTGCACCGTCCAGTTGAACTTTATCTCTGAGTAGTTGTATTGGCTGTAATAGTCGCGCTCCACTCCATAGCCACCATACTTGTTGTCTCTCACGATGTCGAGCTGGGTATAGTAATAGCTTGTTCCATAGCCCAGTTCGTCATAGAAGTTCGTTCCCATCTGCCCTTCCCAGTAGCCTTCGAAGAAGTATGCTGTGTTGGCGTCATCATCAGAGTCGCACCCGGTCAGTGTGAAAACCGTTATTGCGAGCATGAGTAATAATGTGATTTTCTTTTTCATCTTGTATGCAATAATTGTTCTTTGTAGATATGCAAGAATTGAATATAGCCACAAAGTTACGGCAATTTGTCAATAAAACAAAATAAAAAGCTATTTTGTTTCTATCTCGATAAAAATGATTACTTTTGCATAGCATTTAAAAACAGAAAAGAAAGACTATAAATTATAATCATTAAATTAAGAAATGAGAACAGTTTATGAATTCTCTGTCAAGGACAGAAAAGGAAAAGGTGTAAGCCTGAAGGAGTATGCAAACGAAGTATTGCTTATTGTCAATACAGCCACACGTTGCGGATTCACCCCACAGTACACCGATTTGGAACGTCTTTATGAGACCTACCACTCTCAGGGCTTTGAGATACTCGACTTCCCATGCAACCAGTTTGGCCAGCAGGCCCCGGGTACTGATGAGAGCATACACAATTTCTGCAAGCTGAACTATGGCACTGAATTCCCTCAATTCAAGAAGCTCAAGGTCAACGGCGATGATGCCGACCCTCTGTACAAGTTCCTTAAGGAGCAGAAGGGCTTTGCAGGGTTCGATATGACAAACAAAATCGCCCCTGTGCTCGTGGAGATGTTAGACAAGGACAATCCTGGATGGCGCGACACTCCAGACATCAAGTGGAACTTCACCAAGTTCCTCATCAACAAGAAAGGTCAGGTTGTTGCCCGCTTTGAGCCTACTGAGAAGATGGAGAATGTCGAGGAGGCTATAAAGGAAGAGCTGGAGAAGTAGGAAGCCTCCCCAAGCCCCTCCTAAAGGAGGGGATGTTGAAATGTTCTGCGGGAGCATTGGCGTTAATAAACTCTGCGGTTTCGAGAGCATTAATAACTCTACGGGGCAAGAGCATTAATAAACTTTGAGAGTTCAAGAGCATTAATAAACTTTGAGAGTTCAAGAGCATTAATAAACTCTGAGATAGCGATAATAAACATGGACAAGGATAAGAAAATAGGAAAGAACGATGGAGGAGTACTAAATTCCGCCGATCCTTTCCTTTATGATGTCCTTAAGCAAAATGCTAAAGAAAACCGCGGACATTCAACAGAAGCTGAATCCCTGTTGTGGGAGCAGTTAAGGGGTAATAAATTGGGAATTCATTTTCGCCGCTAGCATATCATTGGTCAATATATTGCAGATTTCGTGTCATTAAAGGAGATGCTCGTTATAGAGGTCGATGGTGGTTATCATGGCGATTCTGAACAACAATTGCTTGATGAGGCACGGACTGGATATTTGAATTCCAGGGGCTTCAAGGTGCTGAGATTCACAAACAATCAAGTGTTGAACAATTTGGAGGAGGTCATGTCAACCATCATCCATTCATTCAACTAACGGATATAGTTTGTCCTCTGTATTTATACAATTGGACGTCATCTGCATCCTCTGTATTTATAGAATTGGACATCATCTGCATCCTCTGTTTCTATATGACAGACAGCAATTGTGCACATTTAATTTTAATTTAACAAACTAATAGAATAAAGGAAGAAATATGTTTAACTCGGATTCTAAACATCCCCTCCATTTGGAGGGGCTTGGGGAGGCTTCTTCTGAGGGGCTTGAAAAGGCATCTTCTGTTGTCACTCCTCTTGTTATTATCGGTTCGGGTCCTGCCGGCTACACGGCAGCCATCTATGCCGGACGTGCTAACCTCAGCCCGGTGCTCTACTGCGGCATGCAGATGGGCGGACAGCTGACCACGACAACCGTCATAGAGAACTTCCCGGGCTATCCCGACGGTGTTGATGCCAACCAGATGATGATGGAACTGCAAGCGCAGGCAAAGCGCTTCGGCACCGACATCCGTGACGGAGTCATCATGAAGGCTGATTTCTCGTCCCGTCCTTTCAAGTTGACGACCGACCGCGGCAAGGAACTCCAAGCCGACAGTGTGATTATTGCAACCGGGGCAAGTGCCAAGTACCTTGGACTTCCCGACGAGGAGAAGTATAAGGGTGAGGGCGTGAGTGCCTGCGCAACATGTGACGGATTCTTCTATCGAAAGAAGGTGGTGGCTGTTGTCGGCGGTGGCGACACTGCCTGTGAGGAGGCCACCTATCTTGCCGGTCTGTGCAAGAAGGTCTATATGATTGTCCGCAAGCCCTTCCTCCGTGCAAGCGATATTATGAAGAAGCGTGTCGAGGCTGCCGAGAATATCGAGATTCTCTATGAGACAAACACTCTTGGACTCTATGGCGATAATGGTGTCGAGGGAGCGCATGTCGTCTATCGAAAGGGTGAGGCTGACGAGAGGAAGTACGACCTGTCTATCGACGGCTTCTTCCTTGCTATCGGCCACAAGCCTAACACCGACTTGTTCCGTGGACAGCTGGAGCTCGACGGCCAGGGATATATCGTTACTAAGGGCAACACCACCGAGACAAGTGTTCCGGGAGTCTTTGCCGCCGGCGATTGTGCCGACCCCGTTTACCAGCAGGCTGTCGTGGCAGCAGGCTCTGGCTGCAAGGCGGCTCTTGAAGCCCAGAAGTTCCTGATGGAAAAGTAAAATTTATAAGAAATGGTTGGGCATCCTGGTGGATGCCCGCTGTTTTTTTGGAAATATAACTCAGAGCTTCCCCCTGCCTTGGCAGAGTAGGGCAGGGGATGCTTTACAGTATTTTCAGCAACTCGTCGAAGTGGCTCAGGCGCACAAGCCGGTCATGTTCATACTCCTCTGCCATCTCATACTTCCACATAGTGTGGAAGGGAATGTGGGCGGCATAGCCCCCCAGTTGCAGGACTGGCTCTATGTCCGACTTGAACGAGTTGCCAATCATCATAAAATTGTCTATCCCTACACCAAACCGACGGCATAGCTTGGTGTATTCTTCCCTTGTCTTGTCGGCGACAATCACCGCATCGTCGAAGTATCTTGCCAGTCCCGACCGGCGGAGCTTGTTCTCCTGGTCGAGGATCTCGCCTTTCGTGAACACTACCATGGCATAGTTGCCTTGCCCGTGCAGTGCTTCCAATGTTGCCCTTACCCCGGGCAGGGGAGTGGCTGACAGCTCCAAGAGCGACCGTCCAAGGCGGACGACCTCCATAATCTTCTCGGCTGGAATCTTTCCGTTGCTCACCTCTATGGCATTCTCAACCAGTGATATCGTGAACGCCTTGCAGCCATATCCCAGGTGGGGCATGTCGGCGGTCTCAGTGGCGAAAAGTGCCTGGGATATCTCCTCTGCCGTGCCATAGTCCTCCAGGAGCTTGCAGTAGGCACGCTCAACACTGTTGAAGTGGCTTTGACAGTCCCACAGCGTGTCGTCGGCGTCGAAAGCAAGAAGTTTTACTTTGTCTCTATACATTGTTTATATTACTATGAATTCTTTGTTGGTCTGTAACTCATTGCAAAGTTACAAATAAAAACTTAGAAAGTAGGCATGTGCTATGAAAGCTGTTCTCTCGCATTGTCAAAAGGCTGTGTAATGACATAAATGCTGTTGGTTGAGGTCGCTCGCTGAAAATCATCTCGATAGTAAAAAATATAGAAAAATCCAAATCTTTTGTAGTTGCTTACTAAGGCTCTTCTCTTGTTCCTGCCCCTTATGTTTATTTGTCATTTTATGTATATAGATAACTGACTCGAGTCCTATTAAACTATAACCAAATGAAACGAGAATGGAAGGTGCTTAACATGTCATGATGGCAGACTAGAAGTGTCATTATGGCAGAGATGGCTTTTGGTACGCAACTTGCACGTAGTGAGGTGTAAACAAGAAACATTAAAGGATAAGGATATGTACAGAAACAATTGGTTACCAGAAGTCTTCAACGACTTTTTCAATAACGTGAACATGCCGAAAGCAAACGCTACAGCCCCAGCAATCAATGTGCTGGAGAGTGATAATGAATATACAGTAGAACTCGCTGCCCCAGGTCTTCAGAAGGAGGACTTCGACGTTAATATCAACGCCGATGGCGACCTGACAATCAAGATGGAGAAGAAGGAGGAGGAAAATGAGAAAGAGAAGAACGCCCATTATCTCCGTCGCGAGTTCTCATATTCAAAATACGAGCAGACGCTTATCCTGCCTGATGACGTCGACCGCGACAAGATTGCCGCACGCGTCAGTAACGGTGTGCTGAAAGTTACTTTGCCGAAGCTTGGCAAGCAGGAGCAGAAGCTGTCAAGGAGCATAGAGGTGGGGTAAACAGAGATTGATTTGACAGATACATAAATTTGGAAGGTTTTAGATAGGTGTTATTTCGATATTAATTGTGTGATTGTTAGATTTTTTGAGATAGAAAGCCCGAATGCGTGAGCACTCGGGCTTTTTTTAGCTCTTGTCGAAAGGAAGAGACAGTGGCAGTCTTAAAGAATGAGAAAATAATGGAGGATTTTTATTTGAATGTAAGTTGAAAATATTAACTTTGCATGGAATTTAATTTGCAGATATTATTGTTTAACCATGTAATTGCCAACTCTAAAGTAGAGTTGGGGACTGTAGGATGCTTTTAAATATTGTTTTAATCATTGTAGGCATTGCTTTCGTGCTTTGGGGAGCCGACAGGCTTACCGACGGCGCAGTGGCTGTGGCACAGCGGATGGGCGTGCCGCAGATTGTTATCGGACTGACTATTGTCGCGTTTGGAACCAGTATGCCGGAGTTCTGCTCCAGCTTAGTCTCGGCACTGAACCACCAGCCGGGCATGGCGGTGGGCAATGTGGTGGGCTCCAATATCTTCAATTCCCTGCTCATAGTGGGCGTGGCCGCCCTGGTGGCTCCTATAAGCATTCTGCCATCGACGGTGAAGAAGGACATCCCCTTTGCGCTTGTCTCTTCGGTGCTGCTGGTTCTGCTCTGTGGTTTCGACGGGAAGATTCAGTGGTATGACGCCGTCATTATGCTTGTGTTCTTCGCCGTCTTCATGGTTATCACGCTCCATGAGGCAAAGTCGGGAGAGATAAAGGAGGAGACCACGGCGGAGAAGAAGCCTATGAGCAAGCTGATGTCCATAGTGTGGATAGTTGTTGGACTGGCCTGCCTTATTGGCGGCAGCACGGTCTTCGTGAATGCTGCGTCAAAGTTTGCAGCCGAGCTGGGCGTCGACCCGGCAGTCATCGGACTGACGATAGTGGCAATGGGAACATCCCTGCCGGAGCTGGCCACGAGTGTTGTCTCGGCAACAAAGGGCAACAGCGGCATAGCCATCGGCAATGTGTTGGGGTCCAATGTCTTCAATATATTGTTCATACTGGGTGTTACCGGTGTCATCAGCCCGCTGGACATCAAGGGAATAACGACCCTTGACCTTTCGGTAATGGTCATAGCTATGATTTTGCTATGGCTCTTCTCATTCACCAAACTGAAGATAAGCCGTTGGGAGGGTGCCGTGCTGACACTGGTCTTCATAGGTTATATGGTCATGCTGCTGAAGTAAAGACTTCGAGTGTGAAAACAAAAAGCCTCCCCAAGCCATTCCTTTCCGAATGGACTTGGGGAGGCTTTTGCCTTATTTGTGGCTTCCCTCTTATTTCAATACTTCTCCGAGTTTCTTCTGCAGGTCCTCTCCCCTTAGGTCGATGGTGATGATTTTCCCATTGGGGTCAAGGAGGATGTTGGCGGGAATGGAGTTGACACCATAGACAGAGACGGCAGCGCTCTGCCAGCCCTTGAGGTCGGACATCTGTGGCCATGTCATGCCCAGTTGTTTGACGGCAGCCGTCCAGGCATCCTTCTTGCTGTCGAAGCTGACGCCGATAATCTCAAAGTTTTTGTCCTTGAAATTGGCATATGCCTTCACGACATTCGGCATTTCCATCCTGCATGGACCGCACCATGATGCCCAGAAGTCGACGAGGACGTACTTGCCCTTGCCTGCCCAGTCGGACAGCTTCACAGTCTTGCCGTTCATGTCCTGCATGGCAAGCTCCTTGTACTGCATGCCCGGATGGCGTTTCTCCAGTGCTGCGAGCATTGCCTTTGCCTCCCTCATCTCCGGCTCATTGTAGTAGCCGCTCTTGGGGTCGCACACTTCCTTCAGCTCGTCATAGCTCAGGTTGTAGGCGATGCCGCCTCCAAGGTAGCGTGCCGGGAACTTGGTGTCTTTGAACGTGCGGGCTATCTCAAGAGTTGTTGCCTTCATAGTGCTTAAGAGACTGTCGAAGGACTCCCTGAGCTGTTCCTGGCGTGCCTTGTTGGCATCGGTCTCCGGCATGGATGCCAGGGCTTTGTACTCGTCAGAGAGCTTCTGCCCCTCGGCATTGATCTCGTCCATGCGGTTGGCATACCATGTGGTGTCCTTGTTGGTTGCATTGCCGGTGTTCCCGGTCGCGGAGCTGCCTTGTCCGCAAGCTGTGATTATCTGCACGGCTAATGCCGCGATGATTAGGAATCTTTTCATAATTTATCGTTATTTCTTGATTGTATCTGCTGCTGAAGCCTTGTGTTCGGCGGCTTGTGCTGCGGCATTGGCGGCTTGGGCGCTTGCCTTGCGGTGGTACTGCATTACCTTCTTGCCGAAGAGGGCAGCCATGGAGTCGGTGCCGAGGTAGACGAAGGTGCCGTCGTCGAAGCCTACCTTGCTCTGGGGAATGCGCTTCCCATTGTCGTCAACGGTGTCCTTGTAGAGGTAGAGACGGCCGTTGAGGATATGCCAGCTGGTGTAGTTGGTAACCTTCGGGTAGAAGACA
>SAMEA3663069__coassemble_645_pt1 | contig 18662 bp, 15 predicted proteins | sample SAMEA3663069__metabat2_low_PE_007 | metagenome-assembled genome bin SAMEA3663069 (sample SAMEA3663069) | pig gut metagenome | biome: pig gut; feature: pig-associated habitat; material: faeces | place: France | collected 2012 | reverse complement strand
AAGACAGGCCGTTGCAGGCTCCTGCCGACACGGCGACCACATAGCGGAAGTACACGTCGTGCTTCATGAAAGCATCCAAAACACCCGAAGTGAAGACCCCTCTCATGCCGCCACCTTCAAGAACAAGACCTGTATTTCTATCAATTTGCATAAAATCAAGTTAAATCTGGTGCAAAGTTATTGAATTTAATCCAAAAATTAGTAACTTTGCAATCAAAATAAAACATAATTACAATAATGTTCAGTAAACAGACTTACATAAACCGCCGCCAGGAGCTGAAGAAGCTCGTGGGCTCTGGGGTCGTAATTCTTTTTGGAAACAATGAAAGCCCGGCAAACTTCCCGGCAAACGGATATTATCCTTTCCGCCAGGACTCGTCGTTCCTCTATTATTTTGGACAGCAGCGCGACGGGCTCGTCGGAGTTATAGATATTGACAACGATATAGAAACTCTTGTGGGCGATGATATCGATATCGACGACATAGTTTGGTTCGGCTCGGTGGACAGCGTTCACGATATGGCAGAACAGGTGGGAGTGAAAAACTCGGCTCCCATGAAGACTCTGAAGACTATCTGCAATGATGCCATGCGCAATCACAGGAAGATTCACTATCTGCCTCCTTATCGCGCCGACATAAAAATCCAGATATTCGACCTCCTGGGCATCCATCCCAACCAGCAAAAGGAGAGTGCTTCCATGGACCTTATCAGGGCTGTGGTGAAGATGCGCTCGACAAAGAGCCAGGAGGAAATTGACGAGCTGGAGCGCGCGGCTGTGATTGGATATAAGATGCATACCACGGCGATGAGGCTTACCAAGCCCGGAGTTACCGAGAAGTATATCGGCGGACAAGTAGACGGTGTGGCTCATTCCTATGGATCGATGGTCTCTTTCCCGACAATCTTCTCACAGCATGGCGAGATTATGCATGGCAATCCTTCTATGGCGGAACTCGAGAGCGGACGGCTCGTGCTTTGTGATGCCGGGGCTGAAACCCTTGAGCACTATTGCTCGGACAACACAAGGACCTATCCTGTCAACGGTAAGTTTACAGAGCGCCAGTTGTCTATATATAAGGTTGTGGAGGAATGCCACGACCAGGTACTCCAACTTGCACGCCCGGGGGTCAAATATGCAGACGTCCATTTTGCCATCTGCCGGATAATCTTCAACAGAATGAAGGAACTGGGGCTGGCGAAAGGAAATACTGAGGATGCCATTGCTGCCGGGGCACATGCCATGTTCCTGCCTCACGGTTTGGGACACATGATGGGAATGGATGTCCACGATATGGAGTCTTTGGATCAGATCAATGTCGGATTCGATGAGGAGACGAGACCGAACCTTGAGCAGTTCGGTACCAACTGCCTCCGGATGGGGCGCCGCTTGCAGGAGGGGTTTGTCGTTACCGACGAGCCGGGCATCTACTTCATCCCTGACCTTATTGATGAATGGCGTGAGAAGAAGCATTGTGCCGACTTCCTCAATTTTGAAGAGCTCGAGAAGTACAAGGACTTCGGAGGCATCCGCATTGAGGATGATGTGCTGATAACAAAGGATGGCTGCCGCTTTATAGGCAAGGACCGTATCCCTTACCATCCTAAGGATGTCGAGGAGTTTATGGCAAACAATTAACCATTGGCTTTGGCACTTCACTGACGATGGCTTGCCTTGCCACATGAAGAGAATTAACGAATTAAAAGATTAATAATAACCAATAAAAAAGGCGAATTCCCCTCCGACTTATATCAAGGTGTCGGAAAGAGCCAGTAGAACATTTGTATGAAGAAAATTTTTGCCCTTGCTGCCCTTGCCGTGTTGGCAATATCAGCAAACGCACAGGAAAAGAAAGACAGTGTTAATCCTAACAAGCCTGTATTCACGGTAGTAAAGGAGAACCCTATTACCTCTATAAAGGATCAGAACCGCTCGGGTACGTGCTGGGATTATTCAACCCTTAGCTTCTTCGAGGCAGAGATTCTGAAGAAGATAGGAAAGACTTATGATTTGAGTGAGGCATTTGTTGCCAACAGAACATATATGGACCGTGCCATTCAGGTGGTCCGCCTCCATGGCGACTGCCAGTTCTCGGAGGGTGGCTCGGCTTATGACCCACTGTACTGCCTTGAGCATTATGGCATCGTTCCGCAGTCGGTAGAGCAGTATCCTTCTACCAACCCTGACGACTCATTGTTCAACTTCAATGAGTTCTTCTCAGTCATGACTCCTTATGTACAGGCTATAGCAAAGAGCAAGGAAAGCCGCATAAGCCCTAACTGGAAGCAGGGACTGCAGGGCATTCTCGACTCTTACCTCGGCAAGGCTCCGGAACAGTTCACTTATGAGGGAAAGACTTACACTCCGAAGAGCTTTGCACAGAGCCTCGGACTTGACTGGTCCGACTATGTGAGCATCACATCATACACGCATCACCCCTTCTGGTCAGCGTTTGCTGTGGAGGTTCAGGACAACTGGCGCAACCCGTTGTCTTATAATGTACCGATGAATGACATGATGCGCATCATCGACAATGCCGTCGAGAATGGGTACACAGTAGCATGGGGCGGTGATGTCAGTGAACCAGGATTCACACGCACCGGACTGGCTTACATGGTCGACGCCAAGAAGATAGAGGACAATAAGGGCAGCGATATGGCTCACTGGCTCGGACTGTCGAACAAGGAGAAGCGCAACCTCATCGACTCTCTTGGCGTGAATGTTCCGGAGATCACTCCAACACAAAAGCAGCGCCAGGAGAGATTCGACGACTGGGAGCTTACCGATGATCATGGAATGCTTATCTATGGCATTGCCAAGGACCAGAAGGGCAAGGAATACTATATCGTCAAGAACTCTTGGGGAGACACGGGCGATTATCACGGTGTCTGGTATATGACAAAGAATTTCATTGCCGCTAACACTATGGACTTCCTCGTCAACAAAAACGCCATACCAAAGGATATCAGGAAGAAGCTTGGAATATAAGACAAAATTCCTCACTAAGACAACCGGTTTCGGAGCTTAGTGGGGAATTTTTGTTTTTTGTTAAATAATATATAGTAGTTCCATTTTCTCGTAATTTATTTGTAACTTTACACGCAGAAATAAAAATAAATTAAAATGCATTTTAAATGGAACTACGTACCTCCTACATCAGAACAGAAGAAGGCGGCTGAGGAGCTGGGACTGAAGCTTGGCATCAGTCCCACTATAGGCATGTTGCTGCTCAAACGGGGCATTACCACAGAGAGTGCTGCCAAACGGTTCTTCCGTCCGCAACTTGCCGACCTCATAAATCCATTCCTTATGAAGGACATGGACTTGGCTGTTGACCGGCTTAACGATGCTATGGGGCGGAAGGAACGGATACTTGTCTATGGCGACTATGATGTAGACGGGTGCACGGCTGTGGCTTTGGTCTACAAATTCCTTCGCCAGTTCTATTCCAACATCGATTACTATATCCCTGACCGGTATGATGAGGGCTATGGTGTGAGCAAGAAGGGAATAGACTTCGCTAAGAGTTCGGGGGTGAAACTAATCATAATCCTTGATTGTGGAATAAAGGCAATCAAGGAGATTGCTTATGCCAAGAGCTTGGGCATAGATTTCATTATCTGTGACCATCATGTGCCCGATGATGAGTTGCCCGATGCGGTGGCGATACTTAATCCGAAGAGGAAGGACGACAGTTATCCTTTCAAGCATCTTTGCGGTTGTGGAGTGGGATTTAAGTTCATGCAGGCATTTGCCAAGAACAATGGCATCTCATTCTCAAGGCTTATACCGTTGCTTGATTTCTGTGCCGTGAGCATTGCTGCCGACCTTGTCCCTGTTATTGATGAGAACCGCATACTGGCATTCCATGGATTGAAGCAACTTAACCAGAATCCGAGTGTGGGGCTGAAGGCTATTATCGATATTTGTGGACTTAGTGGCAGGGAACTTTCCATGAGTGACATTATCTTCAAGATTGGACCGAGAATCAATGCAAGCGGAAGAATGGAGAATGGCAAGGAAAGTGTGGATCTGTTGGTAGAGCGTGATTTCAGCAAGGCTCTTAGGGAAGCAAAGCATATTGATAAATACAATGAGCAGAGGAAGAATGTTGACAGGCACATGACGGAGGAGGCTAACCAGATAGTGGAAAGACTGGAAAGCCAGAAGCATCAGAACAGCATTGTACTCTATGACGAGCACTGGAAGAAAGGAGTCATCGGCATAGTGGCATCACGCCTTACGGAAATCTATTTCCGGCCAACGGTTGTGCTGGCACGGGATGGTAATCTTGCCACGGGGTCGGCGCGAAGTGTGGCTGGTTTCGACATCTATTCAGCTATAAAGGATTGTAGAGATATCCTGCTTAATTTCGGTGGACATACTTATGCTGCCGGACTCACACTCAAGTGGGATGACGTGAAGGAATTCCGCGACCGCTTCCAAAAGTATGTCGATGAGCACATGCAGCCTGAACAGACGGAGGCCATGCTTAAGATTGATGCTGTTATCGATTTCAAGGATATTACTAAGAAGTTCCATAATGAGTTGAAACGGTTCTCTCCATTCGGACCGGGCAATGAGAAGCCTCTCTTCTGTACAAGGAATGTCTACGACTTTGGAACAAGCAAGGTTGTAGGACGGGAACAGGAGCATATCAAGCTTGAACTGGTAGATTCAAAGTCGAACAATGTTATGAACGGAATAGCTTTCGGACAGAGTGCTGCTGCGAGATACATAAAGTCGAAGCACAGCTTTGATATTGCCTACACCATTGAGGACAATATCTTCAAAAGGGGTGCAGTACAGTTGCAGATAGAAGATATCAGACCGACGGAGAACAGTGATGGACAAGTATCTTGACATCCTTCATGAGTATTGGGGGTATCCTGACTTCAGAGGCATCCAGCGAGACATTATAGAGAGTATTGGCTCAGGAAAGGATACCTTGGGACTGATGCCTACCGGTGGGGGAAAGTCATTGACTTTCCAGGTGCCTGCCTTGGCACAGAAAGGCGTGTGCATTGTCATTAGCCCCCTCATCTCTCTTATGAAAGATCAGGTCGACCACCTTCGTCAGAAGAATATCGGAGCTGCTGCCATCTATTCGGGTATGCGGAGGGATGATATTGTGGCAACATTGGAGAATTGCGTCTTCGGTGGTATTAAGATTCTTTATGTCTCACCTGAGCGCATAGGCTCCGACTTGTTCCGGGCCAAGCTCCTCCACATGAAGGTGAGCTTTATCACTGTTGATGAGGCTCATTGCATTAGCCAGTGGGGATATGACTTCCGTCCGTCTTATCTTCAGATATCTGAGATAAGAAAGCTTGTGCCTGACGCTCCGATACTGGCATTGACGGCTACTGCTACTCCAGAAGTGATAAAGGACATTCAGGTCCAGCTTGGTTTCAAGCATGAGAATGTCTTCCGGATGAGCTTTGAAAGGAAAAACCTTGTCTATGTTGTCCGCAAGACTGAGGACAAGGACTCTGAGGCTGTTCACATACTACAGAGTGTGAGCGGATCGGCAATTATCTATGTAAGGAGCCGGAAACGTACAAAGCAGATGGCGGAACTCCTTCACAACAATGATATCTCTTCTACATGGTATCATGCAGGACTGGAACCGGCTGAGAAGGCACAACGGCAAGAGGACTGGCAGAATGGGAAAATCAGGGTTATTGTGGCTACCAATGCTTTTGGAATGGGAATAGACAAGCCGGATGTCAGGCTTGTTATTCATCCTGATGCTCCGTCATCTATCGAGGCTTATTTCCAAGAGGCCGGCAGGGCCGGACGGGACGGAAAGAAGAGCTTTGCGGTCCTGTTGTGGAACAAAGGTGATGAGCGGAAGTTGAACAAGCGCATTGACGACACTTTCCCGCCAAAAGACGAGATTAGAGATGTCTATGAGCATCTGGCATATTCCTTCCAGGTGGGTGTGAACAGTGGAGGTGGCTCCACATTTGAGTTCAACATAGATGAATTCTCGCGGACTTTCCATTTCTTTCCAGTAAGGGTTAATTCGGCCTTGGTAATATTGCAGCGGGCAGGATACATCTTTTATGAACCGGATCCGGAAAATCTTTCCCGTGTAAGATTCCTGCTTACACGCAACGAACTCTACAGACTTGAAAATCAGCCCAAGAATGAGGAGGCGGTAATAACAGCACTTCTGAGAAATTATGGCGGACTGTTCGTGGATTATGTTTATATTGATGAGTCATATGTTGCGAAGGATAGTGGCTTGACAAGGAATGATGTGTATCTGGCTTTGAAGGCTCTTAGCCAGAAGCGGATAATTAGTTTCGTGCCTAAAAAGAACACTCCACTTGTCCGTTATGCCATTGACCGTGTTGATGGACAGGATGTCGAGCTCTCTGAGAATGTGTATGACAAGCGGAAGGAGCAGTTTGCAAAGCGCATAGCTTCTGTGCTGGAGTATATGGGCAATGACCGGGTATGCCGCAGTCGCCAGCTTCTTGCCTATTTCGGAGAGACAAAGGTCAAGGATTGCGGGCAATGTGATGTTTGTGTTAGCTATAAGGACAATAAGGATACCCGCAATGAATTCAAGGATGCAAAGAGGAGGATAATGGAGATCCTTGAGGATGGAGAGAAACATTTCATCCGTGAACTATATAAGGTAAAAGCCCGGGACTCTGTTATCGATGAAGCGTTGGAGTATCTTGTTCAGGAGGAAAAGATATATATTGATGGCAGCTTTATCAAAAAGGCATGACAGTGCCTAATGTTGCCTGAAGTGCTATAAGGGATAGCCCTTTGCTATTCCAGCTTTTACCAAGGAATGCCATGGCTTGCAGTGAATATTACAAAAACAAGGGAGTACTTTATCACTAAAGCACTCCCTTTACAACATTATGTACGAGAAAAAATTAATTTTCCTATATTAATCGTTGAATCTTTTGCTTGCTGGAACATTAGTTGTTCTCAGGACGAAGCTTGCGTACTGTCTCGCCGGCACGCCACATCTCCATATCGTGCATAGCCTTCAGCTCAGCGTTCAGCTTCTCACGATAGTCAGGCTGTGAGTTCTTGTCGATAGAGATCTGTGCCTCATTACCGCTTTCAACTGAGCTGTACAGCCATTCCATGACAGGAAGGTTGGCAGCCTTGAAGCGTGGACGCCAGTCAAGTGCACCGCGCTGTGCAGTTGTCGAGCAGTTAGCATACATCCAGTCCATACCCTTTTCACCGAACAGCGGGCAAAGGCTCTGGGTGAATTCCTCAACGGTCTCGTTGAATGCCTCCGAAGGAGAGTGTCCGTGCTCACGAAGAACCTCATACTGAGCCTCGAACATGCCTTCGATTGCTCCCATCAGGACGCCACGCTCACCTGTCAGGTCTGATGTAGCCTCCTTGTTGAATGTGGTCTCGAACAGGTAGCCTGAACCAATACCTACACCCATGGCAAGTGTCTTCTCCTTAGCCTTGCCAGATGCATCCTGGTAAACGGCATATGAAGAGTTGATGCCACGACCCTCAAGGAACAGAGTGCGCAGTGATGTGCCTGAACCCTTAGGAGCTACCATGATGACATCGACATCCTTTGGTGGAACAACGCCTGTACGGTTCTGCCAGTTGATGGCGAAACCATGGCTGTAGTACAGTGTCTTGCCAGCTGTAAGATTCTTCTTGATGGTCGGCCACTGTGAAATCTGGCCGGCGTCACTCAGAAGCATTGCAAGGATTGTACCCTTCTCAGCAGCCTCCTCGATAGAGAACAGAGTCTTGCCTGGTACCCATCCGTCAGCAACAGCCTTGTCATAAGACTTACCCTTACGCTGACCTACAATGACGTTAAAACCATTATCGCGAAGATTACCAGCCTGACCAGGACCCTGAATACCATAACCAATGACTGCAATCGTTTCATTCTTCAGTACCTCACGTGCTTTCTCTAATGTAAACTCATCCTTCGTGACGATGTTCTCTACAACGCCACCAAAATCCATTTTTGCCATAAATGTTTTAATTTTTTAATGTATGCAGCCAATAAGCGGCCGCGACTTTGTTATAACTATTTCTTTATCTTGTATTGCGAGTGCAAAGTTACGAATTTAATATGAAATACCAAAGAAATATATTAATCTTTTACGAATTTAACACAACTTCTTACAACTTCAACTTCTTTTGGCTCTTTTTTCGATGTCTTGGTGATTAAAACGTTAAAGTTTTTTTCATTACCGCTGTTTTTGTCACTGATATCTTGCAAATAGAAATGAAGCTTGTCGCCCTGGTGCGATTCTGCAACATAAGCTATCTCGAATCTTTTAAGTTGATATGTATTGTACCAGTCTATGTCCCAAAGGTCAAGTATGTGTTCTATATATTTTACGGAATTGATATGGCCGTTTACGTCAACATCATTATAATATGTATCGAGTGTACGTACTGGCTTTACATCATCCATGTTGATTGGGACACGCGATGCCTTCTTGATAGGACATGGATAATCCTTGTCAACATAGCTCGTGATGAGACCATCGCGGATGGCGAGAATGTCTGTTGGTTGACGGTTCCCGGTATCAATCATTGCCCAGATACTTCTGCCATATCCGAAGATATTGCCTTTGTTGTCGGAGACCTTGAAGTTTCGGCTTGTGAAGTACCGCATGACTCCGTCCACCCATGTCTCCACCGTGAACTTGTCATAGGCATTCGGCATATCATTCATTTCTATTGCCAGACGACTGAGAACCCACGTCTTATGGATGGTGTTAAGGTATGTCATGCCATAACCACGGTCGTTGCTGTGATAGTCGGCAGCGTTTAGCATGTGGTTGCCAAGATGCCCCATGAGAAGTTGCCTTCTGAAGTCGCAATGGAAAGGCTCTGCCATAAATTCATAGGCTCCGACCTTTGGAAGCAATGTCTGCTGGTTCATTACTCTTGATTCTCTAATAGTTTCACAACTGGATCTTCAATGCTTCGCGTGACAGCTATTCGTCCGCTCCTTGTGTACTGAAGAAGACAGTCGAACCTCTTGAATTCCCTATAAAGATGAGTAACCTCATCAGTTAATCCTGCAAGGAGCACAGTAGTGTAAGTGGGGTTCACTTCCATCATTCGCGCGTCATGGTGTCGGATACAACGGCTAATCTCAGGATTGTCGAGCAGTTGTGGAGTTGATATTTTGAAAAGTCCCTCCTCATGGATGAAAAGTTCATCGTCAGTATAATAATCAGCCTTTACAACATCTATCTTTTTTTCGATGGCCTTGGTGATTTTACCTATCTGCTCCTTGTCGCTCCAGCAAGTGATGGTGTACTTGTGTATTCCGTTAATGCTTGAGGCACTGACGTTAAGGCTTTCAATGTTCACCTGCCTGCGCGTGAACACGGCCGTAACCTGATTCAGGACTCCGGCTATGTTCTCCGAATAGACAAGCAGCGTGTACAATGTCTGTCCGTCGTTGTTTGGTTGTATGTTGTTTTTCTTGTTGTTCATTTTATAGACTTTATTAATCTTATAAGTGCCTATAGGCTCTTACAAGCTCCTATAGGCTCCTATAGACATTATAGACTTTCTGAAGTACGGGTCTCTTACTATATATCCAGGTGCAGTTGCATCTGATCAATGCTGTATCCTGGAGGGGTCATAGGCTGGATATTCTCGTCTTCCTTTACTGCCGCCTCTAAGATGTAGGGACCATCTGTCGTTAGCATTTTCTCAATTTTTGCCATCAGGTCCTTCCGGTCCGTAACAACATCATAAGGAATGTGGTATCCTTGTGCTATATCATCATACTTAGGATTTAGCATACGGGTAAATGAACGGCGGTGGTTGTACATAAGATCCTGCCACTGGCGTACATTTCCTAAGTAGTTGTTATTGAGGATTATCATCTTGACGGGAGCCTGCTGCTCCATAATCGTGCCTAATTCCTGAATACTCATCTGGAAGCCTCCGTCTCCGGTGAAAAGACAGACTGTTCTGTCAGGAGCCCCGAAGGTTGCTCCAACAGCAGCAGGAAGCCCGAATCCCATGGTTCCTGCACCACCACTGGTAACAATGCTGCGGTTTCTCTTGTATTTGAAGTATCTCGCCGAGAACATTTGGTTCTCACCGACATCATTTACGAGGATGGCCTCACCGTTGGTTGCCTCCGCCACAGCGTTCACGATCTCTCCCATGAGCAATGGTCCTTCAGTGGGATGTATGCTCGGTGTTATGACTTGGTCGGCTTCCTTTTGGTATAACGGTTTGAACGAATCTATCCATTCAGAATGATCATTTGGCTTTATGAGCTCTGTAAGAGCAGGAAGACTCTCCTTGCAGTCAGCGATTATGGCAACATCTGTCTTTACATTCTTGTCTATTTCTGTTGGGTCGATGTCCAGATGAATGACCTTCGCTTGTTTTACGTAAGTCTTCAAATTACCTGTTACTCTGTCGGAGAACCGCATTCCAATCGCAATGAGCACGTCGCATTCCTGTTGCTTGACGTTTGGAGCATAGTTTCCGTGCATTCCAAGCATACCAACGTTAAGTGGATGCTCGGAAGGCAGGGCAGACAGACCAAGTAAAGTGCGTCCGGCTGGTATGTTTCCTTTCTCAAGGAAAGCCCTCAACTCATCCTGAGCACCTCCCAGTTCTACGCCTTGTCCTACGAGAGCTAGTGGCTTCTTTGCATTGTTTATCAGTTCTGCTGCTGCCTTTACGGCATCGGCATTCAACTTCGGATATGGATTATAAGAGCGCACATGGTCTACCTTGCTTGGTTCCCACTTGCATTTTCCTGTTTGCGCACTTCTTGTGAAGTCAAGCACTACAGGTCCCGGACGTCCACTGCGTGCAATGTAGAAAGCACGGCTTACCGCCCATGCTACATCCTCCGGTCGCCTTATTTGGTAGCTCCACTTGGATATCGGTTGCGCAATGCCAACGAGGTCAACTTCTTGGAAGGCATCCGTTCCCAGTGCGCCGACACCGACCTGTCCGGCAATTACTACTATTGGTGTAGAGTCCATCATAGCGTCTGCAACACCAGTTAATGTGTTTGTAGCTCCCGGTCCGCTGGTTACTATTGCAACACCTACATTGCCACTGACGCGTGCATACCCTTCGGCGGAGTGTGCAGCTGCTTGTTCGTGTCTAACGAGTATGAAGTCGAACCATGGGTCCTTCTTTTGAGTATATGTGTACAAAGCATCATATACAGGCATGATGGCACCGCCAGGATAACCGAATATGGTCTTTACATTTTCCTGATAAAGTGCTCGCATCATTATCTCTGCACCGTTGCACTCTTCGCCCAAACGGATGCCATTCCATGGCACTTCAATTGGAGACTCAGTTCCACTTCCTTTACCTATCTTGATAGGGGAACCCGATGTGGCTTCCAGTTCCTTTGAAGACGCAGAACTCGGATTACTATTATTATTCGAGGTCGATTTATCTGACATTTATTCTTTTGTGTTCTTTATTGTTTGATATATCTTGGATATGGAGCATCGCTTATTCTTTCGTGGAGAATACGTATGCATTTTAGTCCTTTATGATTCTCACGCCACCCTTGTCGGCACTTGAAACACTTTGTGCATATGCCCGAAGAGCCTTGCTTACGACACGTTTGCGCTTCAGTGGCAGTTGTGGTCTGGCTTCCAGCTCCTCATCGGAGAGCTTTACATTGATGCTCCTGCTTGGTATGTCAATCACGATAATGTCACCGTCTTTCACCTTTCCAATGTTACCGCCGCTGGCTGCTTCCGGTGAGATGTGTCCGATAGACAGTCCTGACGTGCCGCCAGAGAACCGTCCGTCAGTAATGAGCGCGCACTCTTTACCAAGGTGTCGGCTCTTTATATAAGATGTAGGGTAGAGCATCTCCTGCATTCCTGGTCCACCCTTTGGTCCTTCGTGAGTAATTACCACGCAATCGCCCGACTTTACCTTTCCTCCAAGAATTCCGTTGCAGGCGTCTTCTTGCGAGTCGAAAACCACTGCCGGTCCTTCGAAATGCCATAGCTCAGGTGCTACTCCGGCTGTTTTCACCACACAGCCATCCTGTGCTATGTTTCCGAAGAGCACGGCCAGTCCGCCGTCCTTTGTGTACGCGTGCTCAATATCGCGAATGCACCCTTTCTCACGGTCAGTGTCAAGGGAAGGCCATAATGTTTCCTGGCTACCCATTTTCGTTGAGAACTGTCTTCCCGGTGCTGCATAATAAATCTGTCTGCCGAACTCACTCCAGTTGTCAACGGGTGCGAAAGGCTTTGATGCTGGTGCGTCTGTTGTTATATCATACTTCTTTATTGCTTCTCCAAGGGTCATTCCGTCTACTCTCTTTACATTCTCGCGAATGAGTCCTCCCTTGTCCAACTCATTAAGTATTCCGAGTATTCCTCCAGCCCTATTGCATTCTTGAACAGAGTATTTCTGTGTGTTTGGTGCCAGTTTGCAGAGGCATGGTACGTGCCGGCTCAGTTTGTCTATGTCCGACATTTTGAAGTCTACCTCTCCTTCTTGTGCTACGGCGAGCAAGTGAAGCACTGTGTTTGTAGAGCCTCCCATAGCTATGTCCAGTGTCATGGCATTAAGAAAGGCATCGCGTGTAGCTATGCTACGTGGCAGAACACTTTCGTCTCCATCCTGATAGTAAGCGAATGCATTCTTTACTATCTGCCGTGCGGCTGCACGGAACAGCTCAATACGGTCCTTATGTGTTGCAAGTATTGTCCCATTGCCTGGCAAGGCAAGTCCTATAGCCTCTGTGAGCGAGTTCATTGAGTTTGCAGTGAACATGCCGGAGCAACATCCGCATCCTGGGCAAGCACAACCTTCAATTTTTTGTAGGTCGGAATCAGAAACATCCTTGTCAGCACCAGCAATCATAGCTGTAATCAGGTCCGCATTCTCACCCTTCCAGCGTCCAGCTTCCATTGGTCCGCCTGAACAGAATATTGTAGGAATGTTCAATCTCATGGCAGCCATAAGCATTCCCGGTGTTACCTTGTCGCAGTTGGAAATGCATATCATTGCGTCTGCTTTATGTGCGTTGACCATATATTCAACAGAGTCGGCTATGATGTCGCGACTTGGAAGGGAATACAGCATTCCGTCATGTCCCATGGCTATACCGTCGTCTATTGCTATAGTGTTGAATTCAGCGGCATAGCATCCCATTTTCTCTATTTCCTGTTTTACAATCTGTCCAATTTCGTGCAGGTGGGTATGTCCTGGTACGAATTGTGTGAAAGAGTTTACAATAGCTATGATTGGTTTACCGAACTGTTCGTGTTTCATTCCAGCTGCTACCCATAGTGCTCGGGCTCCAGCCATTTTCCTGCCTTCGGTACAGACAGCGCTTCTCAACTGATGTTTCATATTCGCCAAATTTATCCTGTGAAGGAACATTCCTTCTGTGTTTCTATTTCTTGAAAATGGTTGATTATTGCTTTCTCAACTTAATTGATTGCAAAGTTACATACTTTTTATTTAAAAACAAACAGTTTCAAACAAAACTTTGCCTAATAGTGAATAACTTATCGGTTATCCGTAATAAAACAGTTAAATTATAAGCAAATGTAGGAGATTCTATCAAAGATTTGATAGAAGGTAGTAATTGACCTTATAAAAAAATCCCCGATGCAATCAAGCATCGGGGATTCTTATTATTGAGTATGAATACTCTCTTTAGAGCTTGTTGACTCGATTACTTTACGTAAACGACAGCCAGGCGGTTAGAAGTGTTGCCCTGAACACCCTTGCCTTCAGCCTTGTCAACTGTAACACCCTTGCTCTTCAGGTACTCAGCTACGCTGTTAGCACGCTCCTGAGACAGGCGATCGTTGATAGCCTTAGAACCCTCTGGAGAAGCAGTACCGGTGATAGCAACGTGCTTGCCACTTGCGATGTTGTCAAGAGCCTTCTTAGCATCCTTGGTGAGAGCAGACTTGCCCTGAGCGAATGTTACGAATACGAGGTCAGAAACGTTAACCTCCTTAGCAGGAGTCTCCTTAACGACTTCCTTAACAACCTCCTTAGGCTTCTTAGCAAGCTCAGCCTTCAGGTTGTTGATCTGGTCGTTGAGACCGTCGATCTCTGCCTGGTCGCGGAAACGAACCAGTGAGAAGTTGTGACGACCGTCGTGGTTCTTGAACTTGTAGATGACACCAGCGTTCAGCTGAAGGAAGCCGTTGTTGATGTTATAAACAGGCTGGTCAGCGTCGCTTGTGGCCTTGAAGCCATAGTCATTATAAGTAGCGTCGCCAGAAAGTCCCTTCTTGCCGTTGAATACCCATGTTACAGAAGGCTCAACGTAGATCTGCCACTCCTTGTTCTTACCGAGGTTGAACTGGAAGTCAACAGCAGCCTTTGAAGTCATACGGTTCAGGTCATCTGTACCAGCGCCTACATTGAACCAGTGACCCCAACCGAAACCGTACAGAGCGCTAACCTCGAAGAAACGAGGCTCACCCTTGTAGCCACCGAAGAGGTTGCTGAGGTTGAAAGAACCGAGGAGTGAAGTGTTAAGAGCGCGAACGACAGTCTTTGAAGAAGTCCAAGGCTTATTAGAGAAATAAGCGTTGCTCTCAGCAACAAGACCGAAGACCGGAGTGATGTTCTTACCGATACGCAGACCAGCGTTTGGATCGAGATCGCTCAGCCACTTGTGGCCAGTCATCTTTGTTGCAACACCGCCATTGACACCTACATACCAGTTGTCAAATAACTTGCTCTGGCGCAGACCATACTCCTGACCAGGAGCAGACTCGAAGACCTGAGCAGATGCAGAAACTGCCATTGCGGCAGCAGCTAACATTAAAACTAACTTTTTCATGTCTCTCTGAATTAATACTATAATTTAAATTATAAAAGATTTCTTTTCTATATCTTCTCTTCAAATTCGAGTGCAAAGTAACGAAAAAAACTTATAATAACCAAATTATTTTGATAAAAAATGGATTTGCATGTATTAAAAATGTGAAAATCATCTATATATTTAGCGTTTTATTCATTTTTCCGTTGATTAAAAAATGGTTTACTTTTTAACTTAACTACTTAACCTTCTGCGAAAACCTTATAGTGATTGTATTTCCTTTACTTTTTGTATTAAGAAAAAAAACGGGTCTTGCTGCATCACGCAGCGAGACCCGCAACATAATTAGAGAGTTATAAAAAATCAGGTTTCATGTTATTTCTGCTCTTGTATGATTTTCATTCCTTCGTCAACAGCTTTCATGTTGAGCGGAATCATGTTGTGGTGTCTTTCCGGCAGGCTCTTGAACAAAGCCTTGTTCAGTCCGTCGGTAGAAATTACCGGGCATACTTTCAGCAGTCCGCCTAACACAATCATGTTGAAGACCTTGGCATTTTTCATCTCAGCAGCCTTGTCCATGGCGTCTATGCGGAACACCTTTATATCCTTTCTCTTTGGCGGATTGATTATTCCGTATCCGTCATAGATGAGCATTCCTCCAGGCTTTACCTTTGGCTCAAACTTGTCGAGCGATGGCTGGTTGAGGACTATGGCAACATCATATTTGCTCAATATCGGAGAAGAGATTCTTTCGTCGCTTATTATTACCGTTACATTGGCGGTACCGCCACGTTGCTCCGGTCCGTAAGCCGGCATCCAGGTTACTTCCTTGTCTTCCATAAGTCCGGAGTAGGCAAGTATTTTTCCCATAGAGAGAACACCTTGTCCGCCGAATCCGCTTATTATTATTTCTGTTTTCATTGTCCTTTCATTTTACTTTAAGCCGGTAGTATCCTTAAGATCCCCCTTGACGTATTTCTTGAACATGTTCTCGCGCATCCATTCGTTAGCCTTTACCGGAGACAGCTTCCATCCGCTATTGCATGTAGAGACGATCTCCACCAGTGATGAGCCAAGTCCTTTCATACTGGCTTCAAACGCCTTGCGGATGGCCTTCTTCGCCTTTATTATGGAGGCCACAGTGTCTACGCTCTGTCGTGTAACGTAGCAGGTGCCGTCAAGATGGCTTGCCAACTCAGTTATGTTCAGTGGATAGCCGTTTATCTTCGGGTCGCGTCCGTAAGGGCACGTGCTGGTTTTCTGCCCGATAAGAGTGGTTGGGGCCATCTGCCCTCCCGTCATGCCATAGATAGCGTTGTTTATGAATATGATAGGCACATTCTCTCCACGGTTGAGGGTGTGTATGGTCTCACATGTACCGATGCACGCCAGGTCGCCATCACCCTGGTAAGTGAAGACCAGCCTGTCCGGCCACAGACGTTTAATTGCCGTAGCCACTGCTGGCGCACGACCGTGAGCAGCCTCCTGCCAGTCGATGTCGAGGTAGCGGTAAGCGAAAACGGCGCATCCCACAGGGCATACTCCGACTGTTTTCTCCGCCATACCCATCTCCTCGATTATTTCAGCGACTAATTTGTGCACGACGCCGTGTGAGCATCCCGGGCAATAATGCATCGGGGTGTCGTTCATGAGCTCGGGCTTCTTATATACCAGATTTTCTGGTGATATTATATCGTTTGCCATTTCTTCTTTCTTTTTGATAGATAAGATAGACTATTATAGACTTTATAGACTATATAGACAGGGACTATCTTATTTTATAAATTTTTCTTTGAGAGCATTGACGATTTCCTCTGGCTCAGGAACAATTCCTCCGAGACGTCCGAAGTGTTCTACCGGCAGGGCTCCGTTTATGGCGAGCCTTACGTCCTGTATCATCTGCCCGGCATTAATCTCGCTGACGAGGATGCCCTTCTTTCCCTTGGCGATTTCAGCAATTTGCTTGCTTGGGAACGGCCATAGGGTTATCGGACGGAACAGACCGGCCTTGATGCCCTGTTCTCTTGCAAGTTCCACAGCCTTTTCTCCTATGCGCGCCGCACTTCCGAAGCTTACAATGATGTAATCGGCGTCATCGCATTTCTGAGTCTCATACCTTACTTCCGTCTCTTGACAGAGTTTGTATTTTTCTTGCATGTGCAGATTACGTGCCTCCATGACCTCCGGCTTAAGTTCAAGCGATGTCAGAATGTTCGGTTCCCGGTCCATTGTCCGTCCTATGGTTGCCCATGGGCACTCCTTCTTTATCTGTTCCTCAGTCCGGCGTGGCTTGATAGGCGGAAGCACTACTTTTTCCATCATCTGCCCAATGACGCCATCAGACAGGATCATAGCCGGGTTGCGGTATTTGAATGCGAGCTCGAAGGCTAGGTCAATGAAGTCAGCCATTTCCTGCACTGAGTTTGGAGCCAGGACAATAACGTTATAGTCGCCGTTGCCACCACCACGTGTTGCCTGGAAGTAATCACTCTGCGATGGTTGGATGGTTCCCAGTCCAGGACCTCCACGCTGTACGTTGACAAAGACGCCCGGAATTTCGGCACCTGCCATATAGCTTATGCCTTCCTGCATCAGGGCTACGCCAGGCGAAGAGGATGTCGTGAATACGCGCTTTCCTGCTCCTGCTCCTCCATAAACCATATTTATGGCGGCGATTTCCGATTCGGCCTGGACGACCACCATACCGGAGGTCTCCCATGGCTTCAGCAGAGAGAGCGTCTCTATAATTTCGCTTTGCGGTGTGATGGGGTAGCCGAAGAACGCATCGGCCCCACAACGTATAGCAGCATGGGCTATAGCCTCATTGCCTTTCATCAATGTAACTTCTTTTTCTGCCATGCCTTATGCCTCCACTTTTTTACGATAAACTGTTATACATCCGTCTGGACAGACGATAGCACACGATGCGCAGCCAACGCACTTGTCTGCATTTGCAGGCTCAACGTACGGATAGCCGTGGGCGTTTACTTTTTTCTGAGCCAGGGCGATGACATCTTGCGGACATGCTACTATGCACAACTGGCATCCTTTGCATCGGTCCTCATTCACCACGATGGCACCTTTCATCTTGCTCATATGCTCTTGTATGAAAGCTCCTTTGCCCCTACATTCATTTTCCTGTTGTTATGGAATATAATAATGTCGGGTATTTACGGGCTTGTTTTTATTTTGATTTGTGTTACTTACATAAGCTGTGCCCAATGGTAATCCATTAGGCGATTTCCCTTTTCCATACCATCAAGGATTATATGCGTCCTTGTTATAGAAGTTGAGAATGTCCTCCAGCATCTGCTTAGCTTCCACGGCAGGAGAGTCCGGATCAAGTTCAATGGCTTCCATATAGCAGTTGATGGCTTGTTGCCAGTTGCTCTGTTTTCTGTATTCATTGCCTTTATTGTACCAGTCTTCTGCCGTCATAGATTAATTATTCTTTTTTGCCACTGCTGTTGTGGCGTTGTCTATTTCTCTTTATTGGTTTAGTCCGCAATCTTTTCATGCGGTACAAGCCTTACTTATAATATTCCTTCTTTGCTGCTGCCAGTGTGTTCTTCATAAGCGAGCAGATGGTCATAGGACCAACGCCGCCCGGGACAGGAGTTATGAAACTGCACTTTGGCGCAACCTCATCGAACTTCACGTCGCCGTTAAGATGGAATCCCTTTTTCTTTGTCGGGTCCGGCACCCGTGTCGTCCCCACGTCGATGATGACCGCTCCTTGCTTTACCATGTCGGCAGTAACGAAGTTCGGCTTCCCGATAGCCGCGATGATGATGTCGGCCTCCAGGCATTCCTTCTTTATATCCTTCGTATGAGAATGGCAGACGGTTACGGTTGCGTCGCCGAAGTTCTTCTG
>SAMEA3663069__coassemble_636_pt1 | contig 19045 bp, 15 predicted proteins | sample SAMEA3663069__metabat2_low_PE_007 | metagenome-assembled genome bin SAMEA3663069 (sample SAMEA3663069) | pig gut metagenome | biome: pig gut; feature: pig-associated habitat; material: faeces | place: France | collected 2012 | reverse complement strand
AAATAATTAACACTGACTTCTGACATTTTCTGGTAAGGGGTGCTGAGTAGTTACCAATGAGGCCAGTGGCATATCAACGTAATTTGAAGGGGGGAAATAGAAGAAACGTAAAAGGATAGCTCTTACCTTGCAAAAGGATAGCTCTTACCTTGCAAAAGGATAGCTCTTATCATGTAAAAGGATAGCTCTTACAACCTAAAAGGATAGTTCTTGCAACCTAAAAGGATAGTTCTTGCAAGACACCCCTGAATCTCCTTTGTTTAAAGGGCAAAGAACCGCCCGCATCATCAAAGGACAATGCGGGCGGAAAAAGCCTGTTCATCGGCGATACCTTTACTTGAAATACTCCCTGAGCTGTGCCGCAAGAGCCGACAGTTTCTCGGGATTGTCATTGCCATAGCGGTTCCATATTTCCTGACAAGGCAGGAGCAAGGGATTGATCATAAGGTCGTCACGGTTCAGATAAGGGTCGCAGAACTGGAAGACGTCCATAACCTCGCAGACCAGTTCCGGGGTGATGCCCATGAGCTTTGCCAACTGGCGCACCTCGGGGGTCTCTTTCACCATGGTTATGGGTGTCAGCCGGAAGTAAAGGTCAAGTATCATTACGAGCATGATGGGTTTCAGCTTTCCGTTCTGCGGCAGAGGCCGGAAGTCCTTTTCGAACGTTTCCTTTACCTCCACACCGTCGTAGAACATATCCGACTTGCCGAAGCCTTTCATGGAGCGCAGTTTCTCAACGTCGCGCCTGAGCTTCCGCGAGTTGTGCCCATAGGTCTTCCACAACAGCGCTATGACAGGCGAATTGCTATGGCGTATCTGGAAAAGCTGGTTATACAGATAACGGGGAGGGATATGTATCTCAAGGCTCAAGTCGACAAGCGGACGTGAGTACAAGGGTTTTATTCCCTCCGGCTTCCTCTTGTACAGTTGTATGAGCAGAAGCCAGTATTCGTCAGACCAAAACGGGTGTGTCATAAAGCTTTACCTGGACCTCCCAGCGGAAGGATATTTTATATTCGGAACCGAAAATCATAGATTGTGCATGGAGGCAAATTATGAGTTACGACCGAAAATCATGAATTATGAATTACGAATTATGAATTAATGAGACCAACTCTTTCATTCCCTCACTAGCGCCTTTATGGATATAGGTGATGTTCTCACCGGAATTGGCGTTCACGGCGTTAGGGTCTATGAGATAGATTGGCGTACCGGGCTTCGTATAGTAGAGCAGTCCGGCGGCAGGATAGACGTTCAGCGAAGTGCCGATGACAACGAAGATGTCGGCAGCCTGCACCTCGCGCGCCGCCGGTTCGAGCATGGGTACACTCTCACCGAAGAACACTATGAACGGACGAAGCAGGGAGCCGTCCTTTGCCTTTGTGCCAGGCTTCACCTCACAGTTGTCGGGACCAAGCTCCTCAACGTAGTCCTGATTATATGGGTCGCGGCTGGAGCAGACCTTCGTGAGCTCTCCGTGGAGGTGGATGACATTGGTTGAGCCCGCCTTCTCGTGCAGGTTGTCGACGTTCTGGGTAACGACGGTAACGTCATAGTCCTTCTCCAGTCCGGCAATGAGCTTGTGCCCTTCATTGGGCTGGGCGGCATAAAGCTTGCGGCGAAGCATGTTGTAGAAGTTGGTGACGAGTGTAGGATCCTGTTCCCAGCCCTCGTGGCTTGCCACTTGCTCCACAGGATAGTTCTCCCACAATCCGTCATTGCCGCGGAAGGTCTTGAAGCCGCTCTCCACCGACATGCCGGCACCGGTCAAAAAAACAATCTTCTTCTTCATTTCAGGTCCTTTCTTAATTGGAAGTCAGGGGAATGTCGATTGCAGAACGGTGGTTTGACGACGGCATCCGGGATCTATGTCCGTCATAGCTTCTAAACGTCTTCTTACAAAGGCTTCAGCACCGTCAACACCGTTTTAACACCACTTCTGTTCCCATCTTACTCCCAAAGATTTCATTTAAAGGGGTTATACATGGCAAAATTAAGAAAATTTATTGGAATAGCAATGTATTGTTCTTAGAAAATAACTAACTTTGCACGTTAATTGTTTAAGAGACAAAGAAAAATATAAATTCATAACAGAACATCAATGGACAAACTAAGTTACTCCCTTGGCCTGGGTATCGGCCGCCAGCTGGTTGAGTTGGGTGCTAAAAACCTCAATGTAGACGATTTCGCACAGTCTGTCAAGGACATTCTTGCCGGCAGGAAGCCTGCCATCAGCGACCAGGAAGCACAGCAGATAGTCAACACGTTCTTCCAGGAACAGGAGGAGAAGAAAGCCGCCGCGGCAAAGGCTGAGGGCGAGAACTTCCTCAAGGAGAACGCAAAGAAGGAAGGGGTCTGCACCCTGCCGTCAGGATTACAGTACAAGGTGCTGCGCGAAGGCAACGGAAAGAGGCCTTCGGCACAGGATATTGTAGAGTGCGACTATGAGGGAACGCTCATCAACGGACAGGTCTTCGACTCCAGCTACCGCCGTGGCGAGCATGCTTCATTCCCCCTCAACCAGGTTATCGCCGGATGGACGGAGGGCCTGCAGCTCATGAGAGAGGGTGCCAAGTACCGTTTCTTCATCCCCTACAACCTGGCTTATGGCGAGCGCGGTGCCGGACAGAGCATTCCTCCATACGCAGCTCTTATCTTCGACGTAGAGCTCCACAAGGTGAAGTAAGCTTATAATCGCTTATCATTGCCTATAATCGCTTATCATCGCCTATAATCATTAAAAAACAACAATAAACTACAATGAAGAAAATCGTTATCGTAGCCGTCATGGCTATCGCAGTCGGCTTGTTCAGCGGCTGTGGCAACTCAAACAAGAAGTCGGACACCGGCACACAGAAAGATGAGGACTCACTGGCTTACGCCATGGGTATCATGGAAAGCCAGCAGATGAAAATGGCCCTGAGCCAGATTGGTGTCGACTCTGCTTACATCGATGAGTTCATCAAAGGTGTAAAGGCTGGAATCAAGAACTCCGGCGACAAGAAGAAAGACGCTTACAACAAGGGACTTGCCATAGGTATCAGCGAGAACATGCGCTTCAAGCAGATGGTTTATCCGCAGCTCTTCGCCAACGACTCTACAAAGACTCTGCCCATGGACAAGTTCATGGAAGGATTCAGAGACGGCATGAAGGGTAAGCTGACAAAGATGAACCCTGAGAAGGCACAGATGGTGTTCCAGACTGCCGGCACAAAGATTCAGCAGCGTTACTTCGAGAAGGCTTATGGAGCCAGCAAGAAAGCCAACGATGCGTTCATGGCAAAGATTGCAAGGCAGCCGGGAGTGAAGAGCCTCGGAAACGGTGTCTACTATAAGGAAATAAAGGCTGGAAACGGTAAGACTCCTACCGCTCAGGACATGACAAAGGTGAACTATGAGGGCAAGACAATCGACGGAAAGGTCTTCGACAAGCAAAGCAACGCCACCATGCCTGTAAGCGGAATGATCCAGGGATGGACTCTGGCTCTCACACACATGAAGGCTGGCTCTACATGGGAGGTCTACATCCCTTACGCTGCCGGATACGGCTCTCAGGACAAGGGACAAATCAAGCCTTACTCTACTCTTATCTTCAAGATTACGCTGCTCAGCGTAGAAGACAAGGCTCAGCAGGGCGCACCGCAGGCTATTCCTGTTCAGCCGGGAAGATAAATGTAAATCTGGTTTGACTCTGAGATTTCTATCATGAAGAAAACTATATTAGCGGCACTCGTCATCTTGGCGAGTGCCTCTTTTGCACCTTTAAGCGCAAAAGACAAGAAGGACAAGAAAAAGGATGTCCCACAGGTGGAGCAGAAGGTACTGCTCAGAACCGCAAAGGACTCGCTGAGCTATGTCTCGGGCATGGCACTGACCAACGGACTGAAACCGTTCCTGATGCAGAACTTCGGTGTCAGCGAGGATGAGCTCCCATCAGTAGTGGAGGGATTCAAGGCTGCCATAAAGGACAGGAAGAACCCTAAGTCGAAGGCGTTCCACGCCGGAGAGCAAGTTGCCGACATGGTCGTTGGACGCATGCTGCCGGGACTGCAGAAGGAATTCACCATCGGAACTGACTCGCTCAACGAGGACGCGCTGTTCGAGGGGTTCATCGCCTCACTCAACAATGACACTACATACTATAAGCCTGAAGAGGCTGAGAAGCTCTTTGCAGAGCAGAGAAAGGCTTACAAGGACCGCGCCGACAGCATAAACAAACAGAAGGGTGAGGCGTTCCTGGCTGAGAACAAGACAAAGGAGGGCGTCGTAGTACTGCCGTCAGGACTGCAATACAAGATCCTGAAGAAGGGCACTGGAGTCGTCCCTAAGCTCACCGACAAGGTTCAGGTCGTCTATGAGGGCAAGACCATTGACGGAAAGGTCTTCGACGCAACCAGCAGGCACGGGGGCGCCAAGTATGACACGTTCACGCCTGGAAACCTCATCAAGGGCTGGCAGGAAGCTCTTACCATGATGCCGGTAGGCTCAAAGTGGGAGCTCTTCATCCCTTATGACCTCGCCTACGGACCACAGGGTGCCGGACGCGATATCGCTCCTTACTCCACATTGATTTTCACCATGGAGCTTCAGGGCATAGAGCCGGCAAAGGAAGAGGCCAAAGAGGCAGCAACTGCCAACAACAAGGCAAAGGGTAAGACCGCTGCAACTGCTTCCAAGACCAGGACAGCCGCAAAGGCAAAGACAGCTACAGCAAAGAAGCACTAATGCCTTTCGACACATGCAATGCAGGTGGAAAAAGGGAGACATTTAGTAAAGATTCTTTCTTAAAATAAGCAAAATGCGCCTTCTTGGCGCATTTTTTGTTTCTATTTGTTGCAAGGTATAACAAAAATTACTACTTTTGCTTGATAAATGCCAAGTTTTAACAGAGCTCCAGCATTGGCAATACGGTTATTTTAAATTTGGAATATAAACTTATAACGATATAGAAACATGGAAAAAATCGACAAACTTGACAGGAAGATTCTGTCCATACTGTCAAAGAACGCACGCATACCGTTCAAGGACATAGCCGAGGAGTGCAATGTCTCAAGAGCAGCCATACACCAGAGAGTGCAGAGGCTTATGGACAATGGTGTCATAACAGGCAGCAACTTCGACATCAATCCCAAGAGCCTCGGATACAGCACATGCACATACATAGGCATCAACCTGGAACGCGGCTCCATGTACAGAAAGGTCGTCGAGCATCTCGTCAACATTCCGGAAATAGTCGAGTGCCATTATACCACCGGACCGTACACCATGCTCATCAAGGTCTATGCACGCGACAACGAACAGCTTATGGACTTGCTCAACAATCAGCTGCAAGGCATTCCTGGAGTGGTCAGCACTGAAACGCTCATCTCCTTGGAACAGAGCATAAAGCGTGAGATTCCCGTCGAGACGGAAGAGGAATAATACATCCCATCCGCTACATCCATTAATAAATATTACCGACTAGCAAGCTTCCTACTCCCCTCCTTTGGAAGGGCTTAGGAGGCTTCTGAGGAGGCCTCATAATAATGTTCAGTTTAGATTCTCATCTTTCAAAGTTTTACAATAAGTTCCCAGAAGGAAAGCATCAGCCTATAATAGGCATAACGACAAACTATTCCGACGGAGGGGCTGCACTCAGCGAGAAATACTACAGCCAGGTGGTGAAAGCAGGCGGAACACCGTATCTCATTCCGCCTGTTGACGACCAGGATGTCATCATCAATACGCTGGAACATCTCGATGGACTAATCCTTACGGGCGGTGGCGACTTCAATCCTCTATGGTGCGGCGAGGAGCCATCGACAAAGCTCCACAGCATCAATGCAAAACGCGACCTGCCGGAACTGCTCATCACACGGCTGGCATTCAACAGGCAGATACCTATGCTGGGTATTTGCCGGGGAATACAGACGCTGGCAATAGCCCTCGACGGTGAAGTCGAGCAGGATATTTATGAAAATGGGGCGAAGATAAAGCACAGCCAGGACGCTGAGCGGTCGGAGCCGACACACTCTGTAAAGCTTGCAACGGGAAGTATCCTGCATGCGTTGTACCGCTCCGACAGCATAGCTGTCAACACGTTCCACCACCAGGCCGTTAGAAAGGCAGGACCGCGGTTCCGTGTAACGGCAGTAGCTCCCGACAATGTCATCGAGGCAATGGAGAGCAGTGAGTTCAAGCCTATAATGGGTGTACAGTGGCATCCGGAATGTCTTGGCGACGAAGGACTGAAGATTTTCAAATGGTTGGTGGCACAGGCTCATAACTTCTATGTAGCCAAGAATGTACAGCACAGGATACTTACGCTCGACACTCACTGCGACACGCCAATGTTCTTCCCACAAGGCGTTGAGTTCAGCCATCGCGACAGCAGGATACTTTATGACCTCCACAAGATGACCGACGGACGTCAGGATGCTGTCATAATGGCTGCCTACCTGCCACAACCGAAGATAGGACAGCGTTTCTCACAGACCATCGACCTGGAGGGCATAACGAAGTTCAATCCCGACCTGGCGGAGAAATACATCAAGACAAAGGCCGTGGAGACTTCGAAGGGCAGCGTTACCGAGAGAACGATAGCCCCTAACGACTATGCCGACCTGATATTCGATAAGCTGGAGGGCATCGTGCGCGACAACTCCCAATATATCAGCATCGCGAGAACGCCTACCGACCTCTATGAGGACAAGCGGAAAGGACGCAAGAGCATAATGTTCGGCATAGAGAACGGACTGGCCTTGAACGGCGATCTGCGCAACGTGAAGCACTTCGCACAGCGTGGTGTAGTCTACATAACGCTGTGCCATAACGGGGATAACGACATCTGCGAATCCGCACGGGGATGTAATACCCACAACGGGGTTAGCCAGTTCGGCGAGAAAGTCATCAAGGAGATGAACCGTTACGGCATAATGGTCGACCTGAGCCATGGTGGCGAGAAGAGCTTCTACGATGCCCTGGACATAAGCAGCCAGCCGATAGTTTGCAGCCACAGCAACTCCAAGGCCCTGTGCGATGTTCCAAGAAACCTCACCGATGATCAGATGAGAGCGCTTGCCGCAAAGGGCGGCGTGGCGCACATCACTCTCTTCCACGGATTCCTTAAGAAAGAGGGGGAGGCTACCATCCTTGACGCCGTCGCTCATTTGGAACATGCTATAGATGTCATGGGCATTGAGCACGTTGGCGTTGGCACCGACTTCGATGGTGACGGCACCGTTCGTGGAATGGCTGATGCCAGTGAGATGATAAACTTCACGCTCCAGCTTCTTAGACGTAAGTACTCTGAGCGCGACATTGCCAGAATATGGGGCGGCAACTGGCTCCGTGTTATGGCTCAGGTCCAGGCTTCCAGGCTTTAAGCGACCCTTAGCCTATTAGCTATAGTAACTATAGTAGCTATAGTACCTATAGTGAACTATAGTACCTATAGTTGACTATCAAGTCTATCAAAGAAAAAAAATAATGACAAGAAAAATGAAAATAGTAACCAGCATTGTTGTTGTCGCACTGCTTGGCGGCGGTTATGGCTGGAAACTCTACAAGGACAACAAGGCAGCCTCTGCCATTGCCGACGACAACGACACCATAGCCGTGGCACCGCTGGGACCACAGTTCAATGCTGATTCGGCATACGCGTTCACAGCAGCACAATGCGACTTCGGACCAAGGACGATGAATTCAACGGCACACGACAAGTGCGGCGAGTGGATCGTGAAGAAGTTCAAGTCGTACGGACTGGACGTAAAGACACAGAAAGCAGACCTCAAAGGCTTTGACGGCACCATATTGCACTCCACAAACATCATAGCCAGCTACAATCCCAAGGCTGCCACACGAATACTTGTCTGTGCGCATTGGGACAGCAGGCCATGGGCTGACAACGACCCGGATGAAAGCAAGCACAAGGAACCTGTGATGGCCGCCAACGATGGTGCAAGCGGTGTGGCTGTCATGCTGGAGCTGGCACGCGATATTGCCACGGATAAGAAGCTGAACAAGGACTATGGTGTCGACTTCGTATGCTTCGACGCCGAGGACTGGGGACAGGACAGTGTTGAGGACAGCTGGGCATTAGGAGCGCAGCACTTCGCCAACAACCAGCCGGAAGGGATGTCATGGACTTACGGGATACTCCTCGACATGGTTGGCGGAGAGGGCGCGCAGTTCTATCAGGAACAGATGTCGCAGCACTATGCACCTGACATCGTGACAAAGGTGTGGAATGCAGCGGCGGCGGCAGGGTTCTCTGCCTACTTCCCAACAACCTCAGGCGGGGCGGTTACCGACGACCACCTGCCTCTGAACAAGGCTGGGATACCTACCGTAGACATAATCCCGTTCTACCGGGACCTGCCCGACAACTCCTTCGGACCCACGTGGCACACTACCCACGACACCATGGAGCATATCGACAAACGCACGTTGAAAGCTGTCGGACAGACCGTCATACAGGTACTCTATTCAGAAGGGAACCAATAATGTCCTGTAAAGGAAAAAAGCAAATCATTACAGGCACACTCTATTAGCAACGTAAAGGCAAGCCGCTTACAGTGCAATGTGCTGTAAAGGGTTGGCCTTTACGTTGTTACTTTATAGTACCTATTTTACAATAGGAATTACAGCCATAAAAGACTCAAAGGTACTTGGCCAATTAAAAAAGTTTTTTTAATTTCATTAAGTTATTGTTATTCGAGAAAATATACGTAATTTTGCAGTCTGAAACATAAGTATGAGCGATATTCTTGTCATTCCTGCAAATACAAAACGTATAATGGACGACTATGTAAAGTTTCCTAACCAACTTTACAAAGACTGCCATGAATACGTTCCAGACTTGGACATGGACGTCAGAAACACATACAACCCGAAGAAGAATCCGGGCCTAAAGTTTTCTGACGCACAACCATTTGTGGCTTATCGCGACGGAAAACCAGTAGGACGCATCGCGGCCATCATCAACCACCACGCCAACGAGACGTGGAAGGCAAAGAACGTCCGATTCAGCCAGATAGACTTCATCGACGACAAGGAGGTCTCCAAGGCCCTCATCGACAAGGTTATCGAGTGGGGAAAGGAACGGGGCATGGACAATATCCAGGGACCTCTCGGCATAACCGACTATGACAAGGAAGGAATGCTGCTGGAAAGCTACGACTCCATGTCGGCCATGACAGAGTATTACAACTATCCCTATTATCCGGAGCACATGGAGGCTCTCGGCTTCAGCAAGGCTGTCGACTGGGTGCAGATACGCGTCAAGATACCGGAAGAGGTTCCGGAGAAATACGCCCGTGTGTCAAGGCTGTCAAAGGAGATGTTCGGCCTCACCACACGTACCGTCACAAAGAAGGAGGTCCTCAACGGATATGGAGCGGAGATATTCAAGCTTCTCAACGCAGCCTACGCACCACTTTTCGGTTTCACCCCAATGTCGGAGAAGCAGGCAATGGAATACATCAAGATGTATCTTCCATTACTGAACCTGGACATGGTTCCCGTTGTGGAGAACGAGAAGGGCGAACTGGTAGCAATCACCGTTACCATGACGAGCTTATCGCACGCCCTGCGCCGCACTCATGGACACTTGCTGCCCTTCGGATGGTATTATCTGCTCCGCTCCCTGAAATGGCATCCGGAACATACGGCAGGACTACTGCTCATCGCGGTTCGTCCGGATTATCAGGGACTGGGTGTCAACGCACTTCTCTTCGACTACCTGATTCCCGTTTACAACCGCATGGGAATAAAATACGCAGAAACAGGACCTCAACTAGAAAATAACATTAAGGAAATATCCCAGTGGAAACCGCTTGATCCACAATTCATTAAGCGGCGGCGCTGTTGGACCAAGAAGATAGACATATAAAATTTATGAGAAGAGTAGTTATAACAGGCATGGGAATATGGTCATGCCTGGGCACGACACTCGATGAAGTGCGTGATTCTTTGTACAATGGAAAGAGTGGCGTAATATTCAGTCAGGAACGAAAGGACGCCGGCTTCCGCTCCGCACTCTGCACTGACGTTCCCAAACCAGACCTGAAGCCGTTCGTAAAGCGCAACCTGAGACAGTTCATGCCCGAGGAGGCGCAATATGCATATATGGCAACAAGACAGGCTCTGGACATGGCAAAGATGGACCAGGAGTTCATCGACCGCAATGAGGTGGGAATTATCTACGGAAACGACTCTGTGGCACAGTCCACAATGGAGGCTCTCGACAAGTTCCGTGAGTTCAAGGACACGGAGATGTGCGGTTCCGGAGCCATCTTCCAAAGCATGAACTCTACCATCTCCATGAATCTAGCATGTCTCTTCCACCTCAAGGGCATCAACCTTACGGCATCGTCCGCCTGCTCATCGTCAAGCCAGGCAATAGGACTGGCCGCCCTGCTCATTAAGAACGGCCTGCAGGACTATGTTATCTGTGGTGGTGCCGAGGAAAACAACATGTATGGCATCGCAAGCTTCGACGGCATACAGGCTTTCTCCACACGTGAGGACGCTCCGACGAAGGCAAGCCGTCCGTTCGACAGAGACCGCGACGGACTCGTTCCGGGCGGAGGCGCCGCCACCGTGATAGTGGAGGAGTACGAACACGCCGTGAAGCGCGGCGCTCCTATCATCGCTGAAGTAATAGGATGGGGCTTCTCCGGCAATGGCGACCATATATCCACACCTACCGTGGAGGGTCCCGCACGCTCGCTTAAGCACTGCCTCGACAACAGCGGCATAAAGGATATACGGGAGATCGGCTATGTCAACGCCCATGCTACGTCAACCCATGTCGGCGACAGCCGTGAAGCTCTTGCCATAGCACAGAACTTCGGCGACTATAAAGTACCGGTAACGTCGACGAAGAGCCAGACAGGCCACGAGATGTGGATGGCAGGTGCCAGCGAGGTGATATACTCCACGCTGATGATGAAGAACAACTTCATCGCCGGCAACATCAACTTCGAGAATCCTGACGAGGAAAGCGCAAAGCTCAACATCATTCCTGAGACCATAGAGACTCATTTCGATATGTTCCTCTCCAACAGCTTCGGCTTCGGAGGCACGAACTCAACGCTCATTATAAAGAACATTTAACTATGGCTTTGCCCTATGGACGGAAAGGCATGTTACAAAAGCCTTGAAAGCCATGACCAACAGCCACAAAGCAAAAGGAAAATTATGACACGCGAAGACATCATTAAGAAAGTAAATTCAACTCTCGCTGAAGAGTTTGAGGTAGATGAGAGCAAAATCACAGGCGACGGAGCCATCAAGGACGTCCTCAGCCTTGACAGCCTTAGCCTCGTCGACCTCGTTGCAGTAGTCAACTATACGTTCAAGATTAAGATCCCAACAGAGGACCTGCGCAAGATCGAGACCTTCAACGACCTCTATGACTACATCGAGCAGCACGCAAAGTAGTCAGATAAGCCGCAAGAACGTAGCGGCATGCATAATAGGCAGCGGCCTTGGGGGGCTTGAATGCGCACGCATCCTGGCCCACCAAGGCTGTTGTGTTACAGTATTGGAGCGCGAGTACCAGCCCGGAGGATGCACACAGAGCTACCGTCGCGGGCGTTTCTTGCTCGATACGGGCATGCACTATGTGGGTGGCCTGGCGGAGGGACAGTCGCTCCACGATGCCTTTAAGGAGCTTAACCTCCTCCACCTGCCTTGGGTAAGGCTCGACAGCGACGGCTTCGACAGGATAACCATTGGCGGGCACACCTACAGACTGGCTGAAGGCTACAACAACTTCGTAGAAACACTGGCAAAGGACTTCCCATCCCAGCGCCAAGCCCTTGAGCACTATGCCGGGACCATGAGGCTTTCCGGCAGCAACGACCCGAAAGTAGCAAGGTGGATGATGGAAACCAACGCATGGGACTGGCTCCATGAGACTTTCAGCGACCCTCTGCTGATAAACGTCCTGTCGGGCTCCTCGATGAAACTTGAGCTTCGGAAGGAGTCGCTTCCGCTGTTTACGTTCATGCACTGCAACAGCAGCTATATAGAGAGCTCATGGCGTCTTCGTGGCAACGGCTCGCAGATATCTCAATCGCTCATACACGATATAGAGTCTGAAGGCGGAAAGGTGGTATGTAACGCCGAGGTCGTGGAGCTCAAGGAAACCGACGGACGCATCACAGAAGCCGTCTGCAAGGATGGCAGGACGTTCACAGCCGATGTGTTCATCTCCGACATCCATCCGGCAGCAGCATGCTCACTGGTGAAGGAGAGCCAAAAGATAAGGCAGGTCTTCCGCCGGCGTATGGCGGAGCAGACCAACACCTGCGGCATGTTCACCGTCTCACTGGTACTGAAACCCCATAAGATACGTTACTTCAACCACAACCACTTCGTCTACAGGAATGCCGACGTATGGGACTTCTATCTCAAGGACGGACCCGTTGGCGGAGAGATGATTTCCTGCCGTGTGCCTGATGATGCCAACGTATCGGTCGATGGCAGACTCCTTGACAAGGAGCTATGGGCGGAGCAGATAGACTTGCTCACGCCGATGACATGGAGTGAGGTGGAGCAATGGGCGGACACGACCGTCGGGCACCGACCGGAAAGCTACAAGGCGTTTAAGGCGCGCAGGGCGGAAGAGTGCGTACGACTTGCCGAGACGGTAGTCCCCGGCATCTCAGAGGCCATAGAAAGCATATACACCAGTACACCGCTGACCTACCGCGACTACACCCTCACCCCTCAAGGCTCGGCTTTCGGCATGAGGAAGGACTCCGGCAACGCACTGATGACAGAGATTTCCATCCACACCCCGGTTCCCAACCTTCTGCTGACAGGGCAGAGCGTCATCCTCCATGGCATACAGGGAGTGACGATGACAGCATTTGAGACTACATCGGAAATTGGGAGCACGATGTGAGGAACGCATAGTCAAAGAGAAACAAACAATATGAACATATCTCAGGCATTCGGTCGAAAGGTGCCGGAAGACACATGAACGAAGTCTGGGACCTCTCAAGCCGAACACGGCGGAGAGCATTTTAATATAATCATCAATCCCTCTTCAAGAGGGTTTGGGGGAAGTTTACGTTATGAAAGGATACGCATTAGTAACGGGCGGAAGCCGTGGCATTGGCCGCGCGGCAAGCATCCGCCTTGCGCAAATGGGCTACAAAGTGCTCATCAACTACGTTCACAACAGCGCAAAGGCCAAAGAAACTCTCGACATGGTACGCGAGGCAGGGTCTGACGGCGAGCTCCTGCAGTTCGATGTCGCCGACCTTAAGCTCACACGCTCCACCATCGACAAATGGCAGCAGGCTCATCCCGACGACTATATCGCCGTCTTGGTGAACAATGCAGGCATCCGGCGCGACAACCTGCTTGCTCTCATGCCCGACGACGACTGGACGGCGGTGGTGAACACCACCCTGAACGGCTTCTTCAACGTTACGAAGCCCCTCATCCCGATGATGCAGTTCCATAAGTTCGGACGTATCATCAACATGGCAAGCCTCAGTGGCATCAAAGGACTGCCCGGACAGACCAACTATTCTGCCGCCAAGGGCGGAATAATAGCGGCTACCAAGGCTCTGGCTCAGGAGGTGGCACGCAAGAACATCACCGTCAACGCCGTGGCCCCGGGCTTCATCAAGACCGACATGACTGCCGACCTTGACGAGGACTCACTGAAGAAGACCATTCCGGCACGCCGCTTCGGCAGTCCCGAAGAGGTAGCGGCCCTCATCGGCTTCCTGGCTTCCGACGAGGCAGGATACATCACCGGAAACGTAATCTCGATAAACGGAGGACTGTACACCTGATGAAAGCACTTGAGGACATAACCCGCATACGGGTGAAGTTCAGCGAAATCGACTCGATGCGCTGCGTCTGGCACGGCTCCTATGTCAAGTACTTCGAGGACGGACGGGAGTCGTTTGGCCGCCACTATCCCGGCATCGGCTATGCCGACATGGAGAGGGCTGGCATCTACGCCCCGGTTTATGACCTTCACATACACTACTCCACGCCCGTTGGACTGAACGACACGGTCATCATTCACACCAAATACAAACACCACTTAGGTGCCCGCCTCGACTATGAATATGAGATATACCGCGAGAGCGACGGCGCCTTATGCTGTACCGGTTCCACGACGCAACTCTTCATCGACCAGAACGGCGAGCTGATGGTGGAGAAGCCCGACTACTTCGTTCAATGGCAGCACAAGTACTTATAGCCTGTTCCTGCCCTAAAAAGGCATGGCAAGGAACAGCACAACATAAAACCATTACCAACAACTTTTAAAACACGCCCGAAACAACCCCGGAGAGCAATCTCACAGCCCGCAAGCCACAGGGCTACAGGGTGGGCAACAACACTATGCAGGACTTGATTATTTACAATACCCTACACAGGCAGAAGGAACTCTTCCGCCCTATTAACGCACCGCACGTGGGAATGTATGTCTGCGGTCCTACCGTCTACGGCGACCCGCATCTGGGACATGCACGGCCTGCAATCACCTTCGACGTACTCTTCAGATACCTCAAGCACATAGGCTACAAGGTACGCTATGTCCGCAACATCACCGATGTGGGGCACCTGGAGCACGATGCCGACGAGGGCGACGACAAGATAGAGAAAAAAGCACGGCTGGAGCAGCTGGAACCAATGGAAGTAGCACAGTACTACACCAACCGATACCACGATGCCATGCGAGCACTGAACGTCCTTCCGCCGTCAATAGAGCCGCACGCCACAGGACATATCATAGAACAGGAACAGCTGGTGAAGCAAATACTCGACAACGGGTTCGCATACGTCAGCAAAGGGTCCGTATACTTCGACATACAGAAGTACGACAAGAAGTACCACTACGGCATACTATCGGGAAGAAACCTGAAGGATATTATCAACAAGAGCCGCGAGCTTGCCGGAACAGACGAGAAAAAGTGCCAGGCCGACTTCGCACTGTGGAAGAAAGCCCAGCCGGAACACATCATGCGGTGGCCAAGCCCATGGAGCGACGGATTCCCAGGATGGCACTGTGAGTGCACGGCAATGGGACGCAAATATCTGGGCAATCATTTCGACATACACGGAGGTGGCATGGACCTGGTATTCCCGCACCACGAATGCGAGATTGCACAGGCCGTGGCATCACAGGGCGACCAGATGGTGAAGTACTGGATGCACAATAACATGATTACCATCAACGGACAGAAGATGGGCAAATCACTTGGAAATTTCATCACACTGGAGCAGTTCTTCACCGGTGACCACCCTACCCTCGACCAGGCATACTCACCTATGACCATCCGTTTCTTCATTCTCTCGGCTCATTACCGCGGAACGGTAGATTTCTCCAACGAAGCCCTGAAAGCCGCTGAGAAGGGCTACCAGCGCCTTATGACAGCCATTGACGACCTGGGACGCATACAGACTTCTGACCACAGCGATGAAAAAACACACGAAATCGTCAACGCTCTGCGACAGAAATGCTACGACGCCATGAACGATGACTTGCAGACACCACTGGTAATAAGCAATCTCTTCGAGGCTACACACACCATCAACTCCATACTCGACCACAAGGCAGCGATAAGCGCAGAAGACCTGAAGGAACTTACAGACACTTTCAGACTCTTCACCTTCGACCTCCTCGGACTGAAGGACGAGCGCGGCAGCAACAACAGCAAGCGCGAGGAAGCCTTCGGAAAGGTTGTCGACATGGTACTGGAACTCCGCGCCAAGGCAAAGGCTGCTAAGGACTGGGCTACCAGCGACCAAATCCGAGACGAGCTCGCAAAGGACGGCTTCGAGATTAAAGACACCAAGGACGGTGCTACGTGGAAGTTGAACCAATAGAACGACGAAGAAATTCACATATAAATCTGATTTATTGATGACTTCCGCCACATCATAAGAAGAATAACCATCAACTCAAATAAATACCAAATAAGTTTCCAAGAGCAATCTGTCGGAAACTTATTTGGTATTTTTTTGTTATCTACTATCTAGATTCTAATATTGGAATTTTACACATAAACTCATCAACAAGACTCCTTTTTCATAATCTTCCGGATGATATTTTGCCGATTTCAGGAACAACAAAACAGCCGTTTCGTATTCTGCTTCTGCCAGTCAGAAATTATCCTGGCTGACAAATAAAAATGCGAAAGAAACATTAAATCCAAACTTTTTATGCTTTACAACCTTCTTATGGTGGATTATTATTCTGAATAGGTGGATTATTATTCTGAAATGGTAAAGAGTAACAATATTTATGTAACAAATATTCAGAAAAAAACTAATTTTGTTGACAAAATCTACAACTAATACTCTCTAATTTACACTAATCAAATGAAGAAACTTACCGAATTAGCTAAAATTCAAAAAATTGAGCGTGCTTCTATTTTTTTATGTATTCTTTTCCTAGGAGCAAACGTCAAGGCGCAGAAGGTTGATTTCGACCAGTCAGGACGCCGTACAGATGAAGTAACCCAGACAGGTTTCAAATCCTGGCAAGTAGACCAGCTGTCATACAACGGCAGTGCCAGTACAAACATCAATGGTGTCAGCATTACCGTTACGAACAGTACGCGAGGCTATGACCTGCGCACAGGATGGTACAAGGCGAACATTCTGAAGGACAAGCTTATCAACGATGGAATCCATCATGATGGCAATCCCCGAAGCGCCACCAGTATTACCATCACTGTCAGCGGACTGAAAAATGGCAATCACTCGCTGCAGGCTTATCACAACAATCCTGACGGAGTAACAGGAATGGGAAACATTACAGTTGTTGTAAATGGCAGAAAAAAAACTGTCGTTACTCCTTCATCACGCGCCGCAAACATCTCGCAGGCTGCCAAATCCTACATATCGTTCAGCGGCTCATCGGCTACAATAGTATATAGCAGCAACACTGACTTCTACATAAACTCTCTCGAATTCGACGTTGCCGACGCCAATGCGCTGGCCACATCACCATATCCCACAAATGAGGATTACCACGCCAATGCCGACTATGGAAGCATTGCACTCAGCTGGAAACTGGCTAGCAATGGCACCGATTCACAGGTCCTCTATTGGGGAACCGACAAGAACGCTGTCGCCAACGGCTCTGCAACGCGCATAAATCTCTCGGGGAGTACATCGTCATACACTCTAAGCAGATTGTCACCACTGAAGAAATATTACTGGCGTGTGGATGAGATAAAGAATGGCATTACACACAAAGGAGAAATATGGACTTTCCAGCCACGGCGTCTGGCATTCCCTGGTGCTGAGGGATATGGAAAGTATGCTATCGGTGGACGTGGCGGAATCGTATATCATGTTACTAATCTGCGTGATGACAATAGCTACGGCTCTTTCCGATATGGTGTAACAAAACTTACAGGTCCGCGTACAATCGTATTCGATGTAGCTGGAGTCATTACTTTGACATCCAGACTAACCATCAGCGACCCGTACATAACTATCGCCGGACAAACAGCGCCAGGACGTGGTATCATGTTCCGGTCGAAAGCCCTTGGAGTGGCTACAGATGGCATCACACGGTTCATAAGGCTCAGACTCGGAGGAGGCGACAGCTGGAATGGAAGCGGTGCCAACCAGAACACTATGGACGGCATAGGAATGGCTGGCAACAACAACGCCATCATGGACCATTGCTCTATTTCATGGACCATTGACGAAGCTTTCTCGTCACGCAATGCCAAGAATATCACACTACAGCACACTCTAATTTCCGAGGCTCTCAACTATGCCGGACACAGCCATTATGTAGAACAATCCAACAGATATGTCGAACACGGATACGCTGCCACTATAGGAGGTGGAGAAGGGGGAATACAGGGTGCAGGCTCATATCACCATAATCTGCTTGCACACAATGAAGGACGAAATTGGAGTATGTCCGGAGGACTTGACGGAAATGGTTATTACGACGGACATCACGACATGTTCAATAATGTTGTCTACAACTGGGGAGGACGGACAACAGACGGTGGTACGCATGAAGGAAACTTCGTCAACAACTACTATAAAATGGGACCATCCTCGGAAGAAAAATATCTTATCACTGCTAACTTGGAAGGAACCGGAAAGGGAACACAGAGCTATTATGTCAGTGGAAATATACGCGAAAACATTGACCACTCCAAAACTACCGACCAGAACCAGCTCAGGAGATACACTCTTAGCGGTGGACAAAAACTCAATTGGACAGTATTCCAAAACAAACCATTCTTCCCGTCCCTGGCCAATATTGAGAGCTCTGAAGCTGCTTTCAAAAATGTATTGTCGGATGTAGGCTGCAACATGCCGGAATTAGACAATCACGACAAGAGAATGATTAGTGAGACTCTTAACGGAACATACTCCAAGACCGGACACTATACAAAGAAAAAGGGATTAATAGACCGTGAAAGTGACTCCGAGGGATTCAACGGACTAAACATTACTTACGACAAACGCCCAGCAAACTGGGATACCGACAATGACGGTATGCCCGACTGGTGGGAAAAAGCATATGGCACCAATCCAAATGTACCTGACAACAATGGCGACTTGAACAATGACGGATACACAAACCTAGAAGAATATCTGAACTGGATGGCTGAACCGCATTTCGAAATAAGGGGGAAGATACAGATTAACCTATCAACGTATTTCGCAGGATATACAAAACCGTCATATCATGTTAGCTATACTGCCAATGGAGCTGTAGCGGGAATCAGTGGAAACACACTTACCGTTTACAACGGAAAAGCAAGCGCATTGTTCAACGTTAAGGTCTCGGCTTCACAAAATGGGGTTTCACTTACTAGAACATTCAATTTCTACATACAAGGGACCACGGCAGGAGGAAGCCAACAAACTGACGGAAAGACTGAGAACGGAACTATCAAATGGGCTTTCGACAAGGGTACAGACGGACAACAGGCTACCATTGCCGACAACCTGAAGAAATATGTAACTACAGACGTACAGATGGCCTACGGACTCACTTATGGAGGAATAAAAGAACTCAACGGACTCAATGAAACCAGAA
>SAMEA3663069__coassemble_631_pt1 | contig 19277 bp, 20 predicted proteins | sample SAMEA3663069__metabat2_low_PE_007 | metagenome-assembled genome bin SAMEA3663069 (sample SAMEA3663069) | pig gut metagenome | biome: pig gut; feature: pig-associated habitat; material: faeces | place: France | collected 2012 | reverse complement strand
TGTAAATCAAGAGCAATTATGAGTATAAAAACTGACTAAATTTTTGACAGCCTAACTGAATGTTATATCATCTGCGTAACGGGAATAGTTCACTCCAAAACGCTTTGCAAGTCCGGCAAGACGTCTGTCAAGAGTGTCGCATATCATATTAGTGATTATTGGAGAAGTTGGAGCGCCTTGGGGAAGAATGTAATTATATTTTCCGTCTGATTGTTTCTCTCCTCTCATTGAGCATAGTCCAGCTAAAACGTTTGCTATTGGTTGAGAGAAGTTAATAGGCTTTAGTTGCAAGCGTTTCCATACTCTTGGTTGTTCAATACTAGGAAAGAAATCCTTGATGTCAGTATTAAAGACATAGTTCATCCCTTTATGCTTTGATGCGTTTGTAACAACAGAACGTCCCTCTGTGAACCCCATAGCAAATTCTGATGGCGTATAAACAGCTTTAAATATTTCATTCACGTATCTGAGCATTAGTGTAAAGCTCCTGTTACGTGGTGCTGAAATTGTACGGAACCCACCAGATTTCTTCTTTATCTTGAATTGGCTGTATCTGTGAAAGACATTATTTGGATTGCAATAATAGAGGAGTAGCTTCATAGTGAACGGATGAAACTTATCGCTCATGCCATTCTCGTACATCTCGTCCTGCTTAATTCTGTTAAGCAAGGCAAGAAGGTCTTCTCTTGAAGTCATCTGGCGAGCCAGTTTAGCGATTGTTTTCTTTTCCATGTCACTTGTTGTATAAAAGCAGTTCAATGACAGCTAAGACTGCTGGAACATCGTTTCTTTATGTAATACTACTATAATATACTATAAAATAATATATCATAATATATAATAACATACTATGTATGACAAGTCACGTTAACGAAGTAACATTGTTATCTCTATGGTACCGAAGTGTCAAAGAGACATCTTGCGAATCTACCTCCTAAAAGGCAGGGCTTGCGCCACGCAGGACGGAATCAAATTTATTTCCAGTACGCTTACGCTGTCAAAGAACGCTCTTTATTTCTTTTTCGATGCAAAGTTACGAAATGCATTCGAACTCTTTGTTCGTAATAATGATAAAACGATGTTTTTCCTAATAAATTGTGCTTTTAATCTATGTTCCAATATGCATCAGGGTCGCCCTCGAAAGCATCATTGATTACATCGTCGCTGTAGCCTTCTACGTCCTGAGCATAGGAGCCAGCAAACTCACCATAATGGGAACCATATCTCTCACTTGTCGTCTCACTCCTTTTTATTTCATTATTCTTCCGAAGTTTGCCATTCAAATAGTTCAGATTTATCCTATAGCTTCTATTACCCTTTTCTATCGTAACCTTTTCCAGATTCTTTCCATAGAAGTTCCATATTTTATCATATTCAACATGCATTACTTCTTCTCCTTTATCGTTGATAATGCCCCATAGTGCCTTTCCTACACTTCCTTGATTTCTTATGAGGACTCTTGCAAGGCCGTTGTCAAAACCGTCTATCCAGTCGTATTTCCCATATGGAATGAGATTGGAACCATCAAAATTTAAGACACCATAACTGTATTCTTTCTGTACGGTAAAAAGAGGTCTGGAGCCTATGGAAGTCAGTATAACATCATACTCAGGCTTTAGGACTTCACCTTTATAATTAACAAAGCCTTGCAAATTCTTAGTATAGATTGCAACCTTGTCACCGCTACGCTGAAAGCCGTATGAATAAGGTACAGTAATACGGATTAAGTCGCTGGGCTTATAGCATTCGCCATAATACATATTGTATTTTGCTTCCACAACAACATCCCCGCCTTGGTTTATAAAGCCTATTTTGTCTTCTTGAGTAAATGGAATAAGTAGTCTATGGTCTGATTTGAAATCATAGGAAGTTCCTGGCACAATGATTTTTGTGTTTTTGTTTATTGTTATTTTGCTGTCCTTTTCCATTGTCTTATCTTTTGCAAAGTTACGCTGTTATCACGAACTGTATGTTTGTAGAGGATTACTTTAACTTAGTTTTTTGTATCTATCGTACATTTTTTTAACTCTTGAAGTTATCTCTTGGCTTATTTCTTTCGGTGACAAGACAACTAATTCAGCACCAAAAGAGCATAATTCTCTTATTAGTTCATAGTTCTCTACACAATCAATTGAGAAGAAAGAGCCACCTTCAAACATAGGATATTCTTCTCTGTACGAGTTTTCTTGTACACCCTTGTAATGGATTTGAGAATCATGTAAAGGCTTGGTATCTACATAATGTTTCGAGGTGTCACTAACCCAAAAAACTATATGCTCAACAGGTTGCCCTATATGCAGGGTCACGCCTATGATGTCATCAAAATATGCGTTAAGGTCTCCTTTATATTCTCTATACTTTAATTCTGGTAAAGGCTTGACATTGTCTATTCTGTCCAAACTAAAACAGAGAAGTTTGTCATCAGAGTCAGCAGCGGCAAATAAGAACCATCTGCGATTATACTCTTTGAGCAAATAGGGATGAACTGCAACTTCCTTTTCATTCTTTTCATCATTGAATGTGTGGTATGTAAGTTCTATAACCTGACGCTGAGAGATTGTTGTAAACAGTTGACCTATAAGGGACGAATTCTCTAAAGGATTTTTAGTTAAGGAGATAATTTTCCTGTCTTGCTTGACACCGAGTCCAAGACACAGACCTTTAAGTCCGTCCAAATTCGGTAATCCTTCAAATTGTCCTAACAAGCTCAATGCCTCTGACAAAAGATACTCTTCATCGGCGGTAAGTTCCTTTTTGAATATAGAGAAAGATGGATTAGCATATCTTAGACATTTCTTTGTAAATGACCTTTGCTTTTCCTTACTATAACCTGGAGCTGAATACCTTTCTATTTCAACAAGGAAAGGTCCGTCGTACTCTAAATAGTGAATATCTTTCTCTACACATCGACGAGTTACAGAGTCAATATCCATATCATTTAGACGGCGATTAAGTTCTTCCGTTAGATCATCTAAGGAATAATTATGGTATCTATTACTTAACAATTCGTCAAGTATCTTATACCTTGTCATTGCATTTTTGTTCGTAGGCATACTTAAAATGGTAAATCGTCAGAATATTTATAATTAGGAATAATTTTTCCTCTTATAATGTCTGAAATGGCTATATATGATTTTACTCCATCTTTTTCAACAATTATGGAATCATAATCTTTCCCATCAAAATTCCAGATGTTGTTATATATTGTGGGTAAGAGTAATTTTCCTTGTGAATTGATGATACCCCATTTGCCATCTTTAATAACTCGTGCAAGTCCTTTGTAAAAGCCATATATCTTATAATAGGTGCCAATTGGTAATATTTCCTTTCCAAATCTGTCGAATAGGCCAGCTCCCTGATTTGTATTTGTTGGCCCATTTGAAACGACAATAAGATTGAAATTATCTGCAAAATATATATCATCAAATTCGGGTTCAAGTATTGTATTACCATTCGTATCTATGACACCATACCTTTCCATTAATTGAAAACTTGTTTTGGGTCTTTCATATACCACAGGAACTGTTTTCCCAACCCTTATAAGTTGTTCGTGAATGAAGACGTTATCTACAATAACATCGTATTTCGGTTCTGCTATTATTTTATAATCCTTGTCAATTAGACCATATTTGTAAGGTCTAAATTTATCTTTCCTTACTGCAAGAGGAAATAATATTTGACTTTGTTCTATCTTGCTATCGACGCTATTAAGGATAACACAATTATCTCCGTAATCTTCTAAAAGAGAAACTGCATTGTCAATAGTTTCATATGTTTTGCTATCATTAAGCAAATCATTGAAGTTTATTTTATCTGAGTCAGTCATAGAATGTTTTTTATTTTCAGGTGCAAAGTTACAATAAACATACGAACTCTTTGTTCGCAATTATTGTATTTCTCTAATAATAGAAGAATCTTCTATAATTATTGTGATACCTGGGCAAAAATACTCATAATTGGTTAAATCAATAATTGAACTAAAATTATTTTTCTTAATTAATATGTCTTTTATTTCTTTTTAACAAAAAAGGAGTTGGTATATGCCTTAATATTCATTTTGTCTGTTTCAAATAAAGCGTACATTCATATGAAATTATGGGTTTAACTTACAATTTTTGGTTTGACTAGCATGTATATCGGCTAATGGGTGTAAGTCCCTAACAGACCCTAGTAGTGGGAACTGCCCAGCCAGAGAGACAAGGGTGTCCATCGTGAGGTGGAATCTGAAGGAAGTCAGCGGCAAACATCTGCCCCGACGTATAGAAACCTAATACCAAGGTTGTTTGCGAGGGTGAGACGGCCAAAAGCGTCAAAGCCCTATAACTACTCGGAATCGTAAGCAGTAAATTAGGCGGGGATAAGATGAAAAGTCGGTATGCTTAACTAGTGAGGTCTCACGGACGCATTGGTGAAGATGAATCATTCGATGTACATTGTGGAGTAAAGCTTGTCGTGAGAAGTCAGCAGAGGTCATAGTACCTAATGCACGTGTGCATAAGGGGAAGGACTGAATCGTGCAGTGCAAAGTAAATGACTGCTACCATGCGAGCGTTCAAGACAGATGTCCATAAGGAGCTCTCTATCCACTACGATAGGACGGAATCCGACAATAGGATAGAAGTGTCAAACTCAAATGGATGGTTTAAAACAACTTGCCACACACCGTGAGGTGTGAAAAGCACGAAACCGCCGTATGCGGAACCGCTAATACGGTGGTGTGGGAGGTCGGTAAACACGAAAGTAGGAGATAAACCCTATGATTAGTGTTTACCTCCTACCCAGTTGGCAATACGTGAATACCGATACGCTTACGGCAAAAATAAAAATATGAAGAAGTACTTATTATCGGGAATATTTTATTATTTTTGCAGTGGATTTGGTGTTTAATAAGATTCTTCTGAATCTCCTTAATCTAAAAAAATCTCACGAAGAGCCTTGCTAATCGAAAATTTTCTCTATTTTTGCAAGAAAATCAAGATTTAATGGAAAATTCTCTCCTTATAAACGAAATAATCATTGCATCTTCAGACCCGGAAACTTCACGTCAGATTACAAAGCTGAAACGTGAAGGTAAGATTACGAAGATTGCCTCGCGTGTATACACGTCTAATATGAATGATGCGCCGGAACATATTGTTAGGCGCAATATCTTCTATATTCTTGGCAAGCTTTATCCAAAGGCTGTTATCAGCCATCGCTCGGCATTTGAAGTAAGGCCTTCTACTGATGGCGATATATATCTTACATATACTTATACTCGTAATGTAAAGTTGCCTGGTGTTACCGTTCATCTTATGGAAGGTCCAAAGGGATTGCCTTCTGATTCCCCTTTTATTGAAGGGTTGTATGTTTCAAGTGAGCCTCGCGCATTTCTGGAGAATATGCAAGAAGTGAGAAGACGTAGTGGATCTTCTAAGTGTTTACCAAAAGAAGAATTGGAGAACAGACTTGAAAGGAAAATTCAGGCTAATGGTGAGGATTCTGTGAATAAGCTAAGAGATGAGGCTAAGTCATTATCCATAAAATTGGGTATGACGAAGGAGTATGAAAGTCTTGACAAACTTATCGGTGCTATGCTCTCTACAAAGCCCATAAAGAATTTGTCGTCTCCATTGGCAGTTGCAAGAGCTTTGGGTGAACCATATGATGCCGAACGGGTTTATCTTTTCACTATATTGTATGACGCATTGAAATCACGAGAGTTCCCGTCATATCCGGAGCCCAATATGACAGAGTTGTCTTACAGATGTTTTGCATTCTTTGAAAGTTACTTCTCAAACTACATTGAGGGGACTGAATTCGAACTGGATGATGCCCGTAAGATAATAGAGACTGAGACTCCGATACCAGCACGTAATGCCGACAGTCATGATGTGCTCGGCACTTTCTATATTGTTTCCAATAGAAAAGAGATGTCTGTTACTCCAAAGTCTGTTGACGATTTATACAACATACTTCAAAGAAGACATTCCATATTGATGTCTGCAAGACCGGAAAAGAATCCTGGACTATTCAAGACACAGAATAACCGTGCCGGTGATACTCATTTCGTAGACTACAGACTTGTGCGTGGTACGTTGAAGAAAGGCTTTGAAATTTACCAAGCTCTTACATCGCCATTTGCCAAAGCAGTCTTTATGCTCTTTATGACAAGCGAAGTTCACCCATTCGCTGATGGTAATGGTCGAATCTCTAGAATAATGATGAATGCGGAACTTACGGCAGCCGGTGAATCTAAAATCATCATTCCGACAGTCTTCCGTGATGACTATTTGGGAGCACTACGAGAGCTGACGCGCAAGCAGGATCCATCTGCTATTATAAAGGCAATGGAGCGAGTAAGATTGTTTAGCAATAATATTCGTGGAGAAAATTACGAGGTTGTTCGTGCTTACTTGGAATCTTCCAATGCTTTCAAGGATGAGGATGGATACATTCTAAGATTTTGAGTAATATATTGGTGATCTTAATTTGTAATTCTATAATTGAAATTTTCATGAGGATTGCAAATTTATGGCTGGTTTTTCCAAAATTATTTTAAGGTGTGCAGTTTTTTGTTACTACCTGCCGCTATCTTTGCTGTCGTTTTTTAATAATGGAATTATGATGGATAATAAAAACAAGAAGGGCGATGTCAGCAATAAGATTGTTGGCAGAGATGAAGTGGAACGACTTATAGAGGATTATGGGCATAAAGGCTCAGGGCTGAGTATGGAAGAGAAATTTGGTTACCTTCGTAATGAAAAGACTATTGTGAAGGTCAGGATAATCTCTTTTCCGTTATCTGATGAGTCGCGGGTAAATGCGATTTTTCGAGAGTACAAAGACTATTCTCAATTTAAGCCGGAGAATTATTCTCGCTTTGTCTTCTGCCTGGAATATTCCATGAGCCACCCGTTGCTGATGGATGAAGAACAGATAGTTCGTGATTTCTGTTCCGGTATTTGCCCGGCAGAAGACAAGGTCTTGTTTTATACTGCTGAGAATGCGTCATTGAAAGATAAACTGTTGCTGACGATTATTGCCAGCCGATAATAATTTTCAATTGAAGACCATATCGTCAGGATGGGTCGGCGGTATGGCCTTCAAATTAAGCATTAATAAATAGATTATCCCACCTGATGGAATCCGATGGAATGCTTCTCTTTCTTTATTGATTCCTGCTGGCAGAAGGTGTCGAGAGTCTTGAGGGTGACGGTTTCGGTGCCTTTAAGGATTGTCTCGATGGTGTAATGGCGGGCGATGTTCTCAATCTGACCGCCACTGAAATCATACTTCTGTGCCAATGAATTGACGGTGCTGTTGTCAAGCTCCGGAATCATAGTATGCCAGATCTTTGCTCGGGACAGGATACCAGGACGCTCGAACTGAATCTTATAGAGGAAGCGGCGCTCGAAGGCTCGGTCCATGTTCGATTGCAGGTTTGTCGTGGCAATGAGGATGCCATTGAGGTTCTCCATCTCCTGAAGAATGATGTTCTGCATCGTGTTCTCCATCTTATCGGCAGCAGAGTCGTGGTTCATGGTGCGCTTTCCAATGATTGCGTCAGCTTCATTGAACAGCAAAATCGGAGTCCTGCGGGCATCCTTGACGAGACCGGCATAACGGGTAAAGATTCCTTTGACGTTCTTCTCACTCTCGCCAACCCACATACTGCGGACTTGCGGAATGTCGACGACCATAACGTCTCTTCCCGTCAGCTTCGCCAACTGATAGACGGTCTCTGTCTTGCCCGTTCCAGGTGTTCCATAAAACAGACAAGTAAAACCACTATGGAATCCTTTCTTCTTCATTCGCTGACAGATTTCCTTGTAGTGCTTCTCCTGCAGCAGGTCTTTTAGTTCGTTCACCTGACTTTCGACAGATGAAGGGAAGAAAAGTTCCTTTGCCTTGATGTCCTTATGCTTGATGACATCGCTTGCGCTCTTGCCATTCTGTACAGAACGGATGTCCAACTCGCCAAGAAGATTTCGCTTTGCCTGCTCGGTGAGCTTAAAGCATTCCTTGTTAACAAAGCCTCCGTCATTGGTATGCTCGACCATCTTTGTTTTAATCAAGATATGGCAGTCGCCAGAGAGCTCGGAGCGGACTCCCATCGAAGTCCGATGGTTATCATAGAGAAACTTCAGGTCATTCCAGCCGATATTGTCGTCGGCATTGTTGACAAACAGATGGCAGAAGACGATGAGCAGCATCTCGTCTTCCTCATTCAAGGTAAAGGAGCGGACCTTGCGGACGAACTCTAGTTCCTTGTTCACGTCAAAGAGCTGGCGGACTTCCCTCACAAGATGAGCAAATGATATTTCCTCATTTTCGCGGGATTCAAATAGCTCCTCAAGGATAAAGAACAGAGCCCTTGCAGATACCTTCTCATATTCCTTGTGGACAAACTTCGTGTTGTGCTGGAAGCAGTTCAGGACGCTGTCCGGTATCTTATAAGACTTCTCACCCCAATGGTCCTTGATGCGCATAAGATACCGGTTGTCGACGAGCCATTCCACGTCGTTCATCAGTTCCAACTTCCGTGATGTCGGGCAGTCGGTGTCATCGAAAACATCGTTAATCTCTATGTTCTTGTCGAAAGCGTGGTTGATGAACCGAACCATCATTAGGCTCTGCGTGTCGGTAGTGCCCAGTTTCTCTGAGATAACGTCCAGTGCAGGCTTCATCTTCTTGACGAAGTCCTCACCTAGATCAGAGTCCTTAGCGTTCTTAGTAATGGCATCAACAGCCTGAAGCATTGTAGTGATTTTCTTTTCCTCCATATTGATATGCTTTGAATTTTCTGCAAAAATAGCCTTAGGTTGGGAGTTTTTGCTTCCCATCCTATATAAAAGTACAATGATTAATGAATTTTTTTTGGTAAGTCAGAACTCTGTTTCCATAGCAGTCCGAAGTCTTTCATCAAGATGCTTGGATACATGCTTAAAATGAGGAAAAACGAATTCGCTTTCCACATGCGAGTGACCTCCTCCTGTCAAGTCATAAACCATATATGTGTCGTCGGAATAGTCCATCCACAAGTCCTCACCTTTTTTAAGGTGACCGTTCTTGACTGCACGTTCACGGAGATAGTTGACACGCTCAACAGAGGGTGGCTCACCATCGACGATGGAAAGCAGCAGCTGGTCATGGTCATACACCTCGACAATGTCTCCATGCTTGAAACGTTTCTTGTCCTTCGGCCTTACACGGAAGATTTTGTCTCGGTCGACATAATTTCGCTCATAGAACGAACCGTCTTTCAGATATGTCTGCCTTGATATGACATCCAAACCATTGTCGCTGTCTATTTCCCATTCGGTAATGATATAGCAAAGTGTTTCGCATATTGGCTCCGACTCTTTTTCGATATCAACAGACGATGCAATATGCTCTTTAGCTTTGTCTGATGTTGAATGGTATCCTAATGTCCAACGTGTTGTTTTTCTTACCGGATAGCGATTGGTGTTTATGCAGACTTCCTCAAGTTGAAAAACTGTATTCATTTTACTATTCATACCTAACCGAAAATCTTTTCGTAATCGTCTTTGTTGAGCATAGAGATAAGCTCGTCCCGTGTAAGCAGCTGTGGCGGCTCCTCAAAGGAGTTCCAGCGTGATGTACACTCGAAGCTGCCGTCCTTATCTACAATCATGGCAATCAAGGAGAGTCCGTAATCATCTTTCGGGTAGCCTTCGCCTTTTGCCTTGTGGACACGTGGCATATCGCTGCGGATAAGGACAAAGAGCTTCTTTCCGCCTTGCAGGTAATATTCCATGGCAACGTCGGAGAAAACTATGCACCACTCGGTATAGCCAGCGTATGGCATCAGCTCGTCATAATTGTCGATTCTTACTACTGTGTATTTCTTCTTGTTTAAATCCATCCTTTCTTTATTTTTTTGTTTTTAATGGCAAGCGAGTCTGTTGTGGCTCGCTTGCGCGGTTTGTTGTTTTCAGGCGTAGAGGTCAATGGTGTTGTAGCAAACTTTGTCTTGGCTTACGTAGTGCCCGATTTCGCGTTCCTGTCGGCGGTAGTGGGCTTCCTCTTCGGCTGTGCTCCGGCGGACGAGTCTCTGTAGTGCCGGTTGCTTGCTGATGACCAGGCGGATTGTGAGGCGGAAGCGATAGCGGTGGTTTACTTCATAGAGCCAGCCCTGTCCTTTCTCGAAGCACTCCGTGACGGCTTTTTCGAGGCTCTTGAATGCCCACGGCGTGAGCTTCTCGTGGCGGCGGAGACCGAGGAAGAGGAAGTAGTCGGCATATCCGGTGGTTACCTCGCTCTCATGGAGCCACGCCTCGAAGTTTTTGAAGAATTCCTCGTCCGACTCGCCTTTCTCTTGTTTGAACTCATAGGCTACTGTTTCTGTTCCTCCGGCGAGGTAGTCGATTTCCATCGGGCTGAGGATTGGCTTGCCGTACACCTTGATGCTCTCCAGATACTCCTTGAAATTCTGCTCAACTTTTGTCGTTTTCATATCGTTTTGTTTTTAACTGCTTACAAGTTATCTAATACGAAGAAGAAAATTTGACAAAGTTGTTGTGTGCGAGCACAGTGCTATTTTAACATTTCGATTTTAGTTATTTTAAGTATTGAATACAGATATTTAGTTAAAAAAAATGTTGTAGAGCTACTTTTAGGTTATTTGCCATTCATTAAATTCCAGCCGTTGATGTAGCTTACGACCTCTCCGTAATCCTGTGGAATGACTTCGACTATTCTTCTCAGCATAAACTCATCGGAGTCGTATTTACCTTCAATGTCTTTCTGGACAAAGGTGAAGACAGCTGGGTATTTCCCAAGCAGGTCGTCAGTCATTCCAACGGGCTCATAGAATATGTCGTCTTTCATTTTATGGTATGTCTCAATGTATAGGTCTCTGTTGGCAATAGTGTCTTGTGGATCGGAGTAGATTATCATGTCAACAGCAACCAGGATGTTCCCTCTTGATACTGTGGCAACGATAATATCCTTGCCATTCAACCAACTGTCGAAAGAGTCATACACGAGCATTGCGAATGATGCATAGAATTTACCGGCAAGGGAATGAGGATGGACCTCTTCAAATCCATACTCATTCTTCAGTTTTGACTCAAATAAGGATGTCTTGCCCGATACGGTCATGCCGAGCATGAACCGTGTCAGTTTCTGTGCCGGTGACACTGTGCTGAACAGTGCCACCAGCAATAGGAGTGTTGCTATTCTTTTCATAGTCTTCTAGCTGAACTTAACCTCAAAAACTCCGCAGTTGCCATTGACATCAATGTTGAAGCTGTCGTAATAGCCGTCCATGTCTGCCAGTTCAGAGATGGCATGGCCAAGGTCTCTGAGTGATTTAATAACAACACCGGAGTTGCAGAGATAGTGTATGTCGTCCGGCAGTCCTTCAACCTTGTCTGCTCCATACATGCACATATCATGGTTGCCTGCGACAAACACCTTATGCTTATAAGGCAAGTCGCAGAACCACTGCATAAATTCAATCGCTTCTTTCTCAGAGCCGCCGAGGGTAAAGTCGCCAGAATGGACTATAACGTCAGCGGCTGTGAGGTTGGTCAATTGGTTGTGCAGTCCGTGTGTGTCAGAGATATGGAGAATGGTCACCTCTAGATGTCTAGATATTTTTCTACGAAATCCTTTTGATTTTTATAATCAACTACGTCTTCCCAATGTAAGCATACAATTTGGTCTCTTAAGGCTTTTACATAATTTTCTTTAAAATCTAAGAGCATTGTGTTACATCTTTTGTTATCTTTTGGGAAGATGAATATTGAGAAAGTATTTTGGCTAGTAACTCTAACAATATTTCTCATAAGTTGATAATACTTTTTATATGAGATAGCCGAAACCAGTTCCGTCTCATCAAGAACAGATTCTTTGATCATACGTTTATAGAGTTCATTGTATCTGATATCCTGATTGTGTTGCGACTTTGAATCATAGGTCCCAAATCCATTCTCAGTGTACTTTATCTCAAAGAAGTATTCTTTGTTATTCGATTTTATATAAAAATCGAAGTTTGTGTTTTCTTCTTTAGGGAACTTATCACTGTCTTGAACAAACTCTAGCTTGCAGCAAGAATCTTTTCCAATGGCGAAGCCTGGATCAATAAATTCTTTCATCCATTGCACCAATCTTGAATTAGGAATAAACTTTTTGTTCAGTTCATCCCATTTAAGCATAGGGATGAAAAAGTTTATACACATGATTTGTGATGAATTCAGATGATTAGCATAAGCTTGGAAACTTATCTTTTCTTGACTAAATAGAACCTGGAATTCTTTACAAGATTGTACGTTGGGAAGTATATTGTACTTGCAAATCCGTTCTTTTTTCTCGCTTTTATTTAAGCCTCTAGTGTTGATTATATAACTATAATCATGTTCTTCCGTAGGAACTATTACAGGAATGTCTCTTAACTTAGCATATTCACGCAGATGATCAAGTATTCCATTATAAAAATTGTCTCTTGTCATAATGAATATTTAAATTGATATTAATTTAATTGTAATGATTCTATTGATGCGTCTTTATCCTTGTGGATTCCGATGATTTCTTTCGTATTAATGGTTTCGATGACTTGCTTAAGAGTGGCTCTGTCAGCATGTCCGGAGGTATGGATGTCGACGACATTCGGAAAGAGATCGCGGAAGGCTTTGTACGACTTGTTGTGCTCTACCTGCTCAGGGATTTTGTAGTAGCCGTCCCAGTTGGAGTAGATGAGCAATGTCTCTGACGGATCAAGCGAATCACGGAGTTGCTTTGCCTTATGGTAGGCACTTGCTCCCAAAGCCATGACGAAGCCGTCTTTCTTCAGGGTTGCTGAGGCTGTCTTGCCTCTGTAAAGAGTGGGTTCAAAATGAAAGAGCTTTCTCTTTTGTCCCATTCGGCGAGTGAAGATAGCCATTGTCTTTAGCATGAACTCTGAGCAGACGTAGAGCTTCTTTTCAGAGAACTCGCAGGCTCGTTGTACAGCTGCAAGACGGTCGATGTCGGTAGCGGAACAGAGTACGAAGACATACTTGAAGGCTTTCATCACGTGAGCCATCTTGTCGGACACTTCTTCCTCAGTAATGTTCACCTTGTCCTGATTGAGCATCGTGCCCTCGATAATGAGAGTGTCGATGTTGGTGGCGTAGGCTTTCAGCATTGCGAAGAGGTTGCCGCTGAATCCGTGGTTGCGGAAATCACCGGTATGCCAAATACGTTTGCCGTCAGCCTCTATAAGAAACATCGAAGCGTCGAAGATGGAGTGGTTGCAATAGAACGGAGTGATGGCTATGTCGCCAATGTGTATAGCCTCGGGCTTATGTCTTTTGGCTGGGCGTTCCCAAGTCTTGAAGTTCTTTAGCTTGTCTATTAATCGCTTGTCCTCGTTGATTATTTCTTCATAGTACTCTTTTGTGAGTTCTATGTCGGCTTTCTTCAAGGACTTCTTGTGCGACTCTGCTATCAGTTCGTACTTGGTAAGGATAATTTCCCTTGTTCCATCGCTCATGTATTGAGGGACATCATCAGGCACGTACATGAACAGCCCGATATGGTCCTCGTGTCCGTGGGTGTAGAATACAGCCTCGTGTTCCTTCTTGTTCTGGACAAACAGGTTCTTGACCATTTCATCGTCCTCCTCTGGTAACGTCGGTTCTGCGTTAACTATCGTTGATTGTAGGCTGCGCTCGGCAGAGCCAAAACGCGTTTTGTCTTTGCTCTCGCTTGCACTACAATTACCCGGCAGGTTCTGTCCCATGTCAATGAAGATTCGGGATGTGTCAGTCCATATTTCTGTTATGCAGCCTCCGATTTGGTTGAGACCGCGGTGTACTTTTATCTTTACCATGCTTATTCTGGCTTAATTCTATGGATGTTCACACGGACGTTCTGCAATTTTATTACCGGGTGGTACGCCATGACGATTGACTCATAGCCGTGTGCCTTTGCCCAGTCGCCGACTTTCATCCAGACTTCGTTGTCGTAGTAGAGGTCAACTCTCAGCATTCTGTCGTTCTCGTCTTCAGGTGCCTTTGTGATAGGGTCTTTTGCTTTTAGAGTGCCATCATCATTTACTGGGTTGATGGTCGTTATACCGTAGATGTATGCGATGATACTACCGTTGAGAGAATTCTTGTCTTCGACTAGTGATGCATTCAGGTCTTGCTTCACACCTTTGATAATCTCTGCAAGGTCGTTGAAACCTTTTATCCAGTCGCGTTTGACAATCGTGTCGATCTCTGACTGAAGAGCGGCATTGTCCATACTCAGATTTGGCAGAACTTTCTTTAGCTGCCACTCGACCTGAAACTTGAAGGCATCGATCTTGGTGCGCTCTGCCAGTGCGGCTTTCCGCTTTGTGTCTGACTTTTTCTTCTTACTCATAGTCCAATTGTTTTGGTTTCCACTCAAGCATTGAGTCCTGTTCTTTCGGGCTGGTCTTGACGACATAATAGCGGTAGCCGTCTGCAACATCGCATTCTATTTTTACGGGGAAGAGTTCCTCTATGGCATCCTTGTGGCCATGGAAAGTTCGCAATGACAATTCTGAGTCGTCATCGTTGAGATATGAGTCCTTCCATTTACTCTGGAGTTCCTTGAACGACAGCTTCTTATATCTGAGAAGCGTGTTCAGCAGCCATAGTTGTCGTTTGACAGGTCGGTTCATAAGCGGTTCTTGTTATTCTGTGGACAAAGATTTTGCAAGCGAGTGCAATGAAAGTTTACTTTAACATTTCCGAGCGCAGCTAAATCTTATACAAAGTTAGTAATTCTATATGCGAAAAACAAGCATACCGCCAATTATTTTTCAAAAAAGTGAAGATTGTCTGGTTTGAGTTGTATTATCTGGCAGTGGGGTAGGGTAGCCCCCTATTGAAAATCGGGCTGCTCTCCCACTTGCTTTGTCGCTTTTCAATGGTAGTGAAGGATTGCTCTCCCACTCGCTTATATTCCTGCAAGCAATCCGATTGCCAAGAGAATAATCATAGCAATTGCAATATATCTGAGGATATGCTGATATAGTGAGAATATGCTGCCCTTTCCTACTGCCTTTAAAATCATGCTGTCCATAACCGTGTCGTTTTTGTTTTCCTTGCTTGATAAGCAAGGTTTTATATTATCTGATTGCAAAGGTATATGAACGATAATACAAAGTCGTTACAAAGGCATGAAGATTTAGATACATGATTTAAAGTTATTGCCCATATCAAAATTTGTTTATTTGCAAATTTAATTGGGTATTTCGTGAAAAATAATCAAAATAGCGATTTAAAAATAGGTTTTGGGTTTCTAACAAAGATATGAATAGAATTCTTCCAAAGTGTGCGTGCTTTCTTTTTGTCTTCTGACCTTAAAATTCATTTCCTAGCGGTCACGAATCGAATAATAGTTTTCTACCCAAAAATCTCTTATCATAGCGTATTTTTTTTGCGAATATTTTGGCGATTTTCGTAAAATAGCTACGAAAATCGGCAAAATATTTGGGCAAAACAAGAAAATTGAGGAAAATTTGGCTTTAAATTTAATTTATTGATAAATGCTCTATTTAGTGCTTAAAGGTTTGCTCAGTCCTTGAGAGAATATGTAACTGTGGTGACGACACGGACACGCTTGATGTAAGGAGTGTTGGCATCACGGTCCTCGATGGAGAATTCGCCCTGGTTGGCGCTGACGATCTTGTTCAGGGTGGAGTTGCTGTTTTTGGCGAATTGCTTTGCTGTCTGCTCGGCATTCTCGATTGCCTCGGTCATCATCTCCGGTTTCATCTTCTTGAACGAGACATACTCATAGTTTGTCTGCTGGTCGTAATCGGCAGCGACGATGGCAACGCCTTGCTTGAGCAGCTCACCCTGTCGTGCGATAATACTGCGGACAAGGTCGACGTTGTTGGACGTTACGGTGATGACGAGCGTGATGTTGTAACGGTATGCGTGGTTCATGGAATTGTACTGGTCGGCAGACATATCCACGACCTTTGGCGCTCCGACGCTGATCTCGTTTTCCTTGATGCCGTTCTTAAGGAGAAACGACTTGATGGTATTCTGCTTCTTGGCTATGCGGTCGTAAAGTTCCGGCAGGTTGTCGCCAAGCTCCTTCGAGACGATAGGCCACGTAACCTTGTCTGCCTTTACTTCTTTCTCCGCCAGTCCTTTCACTGTAACCTTGCGGTCCTTCTCCGTAAAGTTATCCATACCTGCCTTCAGGCTGAAACCGAGAATGATGATTCCAATTGCAATGATGGCTGAAGCCACAATCTTTGTCCTGTCCATAGTTTTTGAGGTTTAAAGTTACTGGCTGCAAATATATGAAGGAAGTTTGATATTTCCAAATGTTATGATGCTTAATTTAAGTTTCGCAAACTGATAATTACTTTCCAGCCAAGTCTGCCGCATGCAAGGGCCGGTCTTGCGCCCCCTCAAAAAATGTCCCAACCTCTAAAAGAAATGTCGAACATTACCTGTGGACCGGCACAATACCGGCCTCTGCGAAGCGTCAGTAACTGCGGAAGTTGATTTATTAAGTACAAAGTTATGGCTTTACTTTTCCTTATATGGCTATAGCGTTTCCGTTTGCCTTTAGCTCTCTGTAGATGATGATGCCGATGGCAATCATGAAGCCACATGCCATCCCGCTTATGTGTCCGGTCATGCTCGTGGTCCGTGCAAAGCTGTGAAGCAGATTTATTATGCAGATAGCTCCAATGACAACAAGCCCTTCTTGTCGTCGTCCCGTTTTTATCCAGGTGTACATGGACAGAGTTATATAAGTGCCCGCCATGCCGAAGATGCCTCCGCTGGCTCCTACGACAATGCCCTGCGAGAAGGCAAGAAACGCAAGGCCTGAGAACAGGCTTGAGGCTAAGAAGACGGCGGCTTGTCCCATAGGCTTTACTTCTGGTGTCATGAAGAACGAGACTATCAGCAACGCCGAGATGTTCCCGAAGAGATGACGGAAGCTGCCGTGAAGGAACGCATAGGTAAACAAGCGCCACCATTGCTGGTCTTCGTATATCGCATAACTGTTCAGTGCCCCTAACTTGTATAGGATTTCTCCTCCAAGGCTGGTCTCGTCGTACCCCATTGCCAGTTCTACGACAAACATGATTATGCAAGCAAGCAATATAGCTGTCACCGGCCAGAATATGACCAATAAATTCAATATGACTGTCATGCAACCCTTTGTCGAAGGCTCGTCCTTTGTCCTGATGCGTCTGTGTTTCTTCCCCTTTGTAAAGCGGAACGCAGCCCCCGTTATCATCATCCATATGGCAAGGACTATTCCGCTGATTTTTATATTCTTCCAAAGTGGATTTCCATCATCATATGGGGATATGCCAAAGAAGACAAAGTTATCTTCTTCTCCCGGGTCGTTGATGCCTGACTCAATGACGGCTTTTGTCGTGTTCTGATAATCAGTGCTTTCGTTCTTGTCGAACTTGCTTAGGTAACAATGGCTGTGAAGTGGTGTCTTCTCTTTTATTTTTTGCAGCTTTTCTTTTACTTCCTGATACGTTTCTTCTATCTTCTCATTAGAGGCATAGTCGTAGCTGCAAGAACTGATAGCTTCCCTTGTGACATATACATCATTCAAACCCTTGATCTGTATGACGAGAATACCTTCGAATTTAAGATTGGTGGAATATCGGTCGCGTTGTATGCGCTGGTAAACGTATGTTCCTGTCTTTGACGTGTCAAGTTCAAGGTCCATAACCTCAAGATAGTCGTATTGCTTGGCATTATGGGCAGTCAGTCGGTCTACTTTCGCTTTCTCGCCTGTGCTGTACCTCAAGCCGGTGTTCATCAACATTGCAACAGCAAGAAGCATCATGCAGGACATGTATGAGAAAAAATCCCGCGACCTTTCCTCGTAGACAAACTGCAAGTCTTTCCTTGTAACTTTCCAACAAATTGCGCCAACAACGATTACCGGTATGATTAATGAGAAAAAGCCGTCGGATTGCTTGTTTGCTACAAAGGCCCCCAGCGTCGTTAGGATGGAGCCTATGAGCCAGACAATGGTGAAATGCATCCATTGCTTCCTTCTGTTCTTATTATCTCTTACCCTCTTCATGGCTCTCTTTCAATATAGTTCAGTCTTTTGCGGAATGCAATAAGGTAGAGCAGTCCGGCAGTAGTCAGTCCGAACGGGAAGGAAGCCCAGACTCCTACAAGTCCGAAGCCCATCACTATTCCGAAGAGATAGCTTAGGGGAAGTGAGATGATGAAGTAGGCGATGAAAGCATAGAGCACGAGCGGGCGGACATAGCTCAGTCCGCGGAGGCTGTTTCCGAAGACGATCTGCAGGGCGTCACCAAACTGGTAGACAACGAACGGTATGACTGTCAGTGCTACAAGGCTTGCGACGTCGGAGCTGTCGGTGAACAATCCGCCCAAGTCGTATCTGAAGATGAATATCGCAATGCTGACGACGCCCCCGATCATCAGCACTATCTGCAGTGCGGCGTAGGCGTTTCCGCGTGCCGCCTGCCAGTCGCGCTGTCCTACTGCATTGCTTATCCTCACTGCCGCGGCAGCCCCCAATCCATAGTAGATCATGTATCCAAGCTGGCTTATCGTCAGCATGACCTGATGGGCAGCGAGTGCTGATGTCCCTATCCAGCCGACGACAATGCTCGTAAGGCTGAAAGCCGCTGCCTCCATTCCCATCTGGAAGGCGATAGGCGTTCCGAGCTTGCATAAATGGACAAAATCTTTGCGGTTGACAAGTCCGTCTTTGAAGCCGCGTGCATAAACCTTGTACTTCCCGGCAGACGCGAATATGATTATCATCGCCAATGCCATTACAATCCGTGAGCCCAGTGTGCTTAGCCCCGCACCGACGATGCCCAGCTCTGGCAGCCCGAACTTGCCGTATATCAGTATCCAGTTTCCAAAGATATTCAGTATGTTCCCTCCGATGATTACCCACATGGAAAGTGCCGTGTCGGTAATCCCATCGGCAAACTGTTTGAAGACATTGAACAGGCAGACGAACGGCAACGAGGCAAGCAATACAAGGAAGTATGGCTTGATGTAGGGAAGCAGCTCCTCCGGCTGTCCCATGAATCCAATGCACGCATAGAACACTGACATGACCGCCACGAGTATTGCCGCAAGCACCATGTTTGCCACAACTCCGTTCTTGACCATTCCGCCAATCTTCTTAGTCTCGCTGCGCCCATAGAGTGTGCCGACCGTCGGCGTTATCGCGTATGAGAAGCCCAGGGCAAAGATAATTGCCAGGTTGAACACCTGACTTTAGCGTTGCGTCACCCAAATTTATTTTTCGCCTAACAGAGGCTTGAT
>SAMEA3663069__coassemble_629_pt1 | contig 19532 bp, 10 predicted proteins | sample SAMEA3663069__metabat2_low_PE_007 | metagenome-assembled genome bin SAMEA3663069 (sample SAMEA3663069) | pig gut metagenome | biome: pig gut; feature: pig-associated habitat; material: faeces | place: France | collected 2012 | reverse complement strand
AGAGACTTATAAAAAATATTAATAAAGAATTACGCAATTAGTTGCGGAATTAAGGCAATAAAAACGGTAATGTGTCGTTTTTAAAATTGTATATACATCTTTAAGTTTTTATTTCTTTTCATAATGATAGACTATATTAAGGGCGAACTGACTGAATTGCAACCGGCACAAGCCGTTGTGGAAGCAGCCGGAGTGGGCTATGCCCTGGGCATTTCGCTCAATACATATACCGCCATTCAAGGCAAGAAGGATGTCAAGCTTTTCGTTTATGAGGCAATCGTTACCGGTGGGCGCGACGACAGTATCACTCTCTATGGCTTTGCCACAAGGCAGGAGCGCGAGCTCTACCGTATGCTTATCAGCGTCAGTGGGGTAGGGGCCAACACTGCGAGGATGATTCTTAGCTCGCTTAGTCCGGCGGAGCTGTGCAATGTTATCACTAACGCTGACGAGAAGATGCTCAAAAGTGTCAAGGGCATTGGGCTGAGGACGGCTCAACGCATTATCGTTGACCTCAAGGATAAGATTATGGCAAGCGGAATAGCCGATGAGTTGCACGTTTCCACAAAGCCAAGTGATGCTCCTACGGTGGATGTAGCCATAAAGGATGAGGCTGTGAGCGCACTGACAATGCTTGGCTTCTCGCCTGCTCCAAGTGCAAAGGTCGTGGTGAAGATTATGACAGAACAACCGGGACTGCCTGTGGAACAAGTCGTAAAACTGGCGCTGAAGCAGATAAAGTAATTGAGGTTCAAAAGATACATATTAGTCCTTGCCGTTATGCTGGTGGCTTTCGCAATGCCATTGGCAGGACAGAACCGTGCCGGTAGAGACCGCCAGGGACAGATGCGCAATGCTCCTGCCGTGAACCAGGGCCGTGGCAATGGAGCCGCTTCACAGAAGAGGGACACGGCAAGGATTAATATGCCGGACGTAATCATCGACGAGGAGGAGATCCCTGACTCGCTGCTCCATCCGCGCTGGCCTGTACAGAGAACCACACCGCTGACGTTCGACGACCTCAGCCAGGGCTCTTACGACTTGAAGCGTCCGGATAACATGCAGCAAACGGTGGAGTATAACGATTCGCTCGACCGATATATCATTGGCTACAAGATTGACGGCACGTATATCAACGCGCCAATCATGATGACGCAAGATGAGTACCGGAAGTGGAGCGAGAAGAGAAGCTTCGCCGACTATTACCGTTCCAAGAACCAGGAAATACTTCAGCGGCAAGGCAAGGAGAAGTTTGATTTCACCAACATGCACTTCTCCCTGGGTCCGGCAGAGAAGATTTTCGGTCCCGGCGGCGTGCGTATTCGTACCCAGGGAACGGCAGAACTGAAGTTTGGCGCAACGATAAAGAAAATCGACAACCCCTCACTGCCTATCCGCAACCGGCGGACAACGACAATGGATTTCGACGAGAAAATCAATCTAAACGTCAATGGAAAGGTCGGCGACAAGGTAAATCTGAACTTGAACTATAACACCGATGCTACATTCGACTTCGACCAGCAGAACCTGAAGTTGAAATACGAGGGCAAGGAGGATGAGATAATAAAGCTTGTTGAGGCTGGCAACGTGTCATTTCCTTCGAACAACTCGCTTGTCCGTGGCGCTTCCAACCTGTTCGGACTGCGTACCGACATGCAGTTTGGCAAGCTCAAGCTGCAAACGGTGTTCTCCCAGAAGAAGAGTGCCTCGAAGAGCGTCAGCTCTAAGGGCGGAGTACAGCTCACGCCGTTTGAAATCGACGTCGCAGACTATGAGGAGAACCGCCATTTCTTCCTTTCGCAATACTTCCGGAGCCATTACGACCAGTACATGCGTACACTGCCAAACCTCATGAGTGGCGTAACAATAAACCGGGTGGAGGTGTGGACAACCAATAAGACAGGTACTACATCGAACACGAGAAATATCATTGCCCTTGCCGACCTTGGTGAAGGTGGAACGAGCACTGTGCCAAGCAATGCCGCTAACAGCGTGTATGCGACAGCTTCCGGCGGTACGCGCGACATCGACCAGATAAGTACTGAGCTCGACGGAAAGGGCCTTGTGGGCGGTGCCGACTATGAAAAGCTTCAGAGCGCGCGTCTCCTCAGTTCGTCGGAGTATACTGTCAACCAGGCTCTTGGTACTATAAGCCTCAAGAGCAGCCTGCAAACCGATCAGGTCCTGGCCGTCGCCTATGAGTATACTTATGGCGGAGTGACTTATCAGGTGGGTGAATTCTCGACCGACCGTACCAATGCCAGCGATGTACTTTTTGTCAAGGCACTTAAGAACACCAGCAACAATCCGCAGCAGAGCAACTGGGACTTGATGATGAAGAACGTCTACTATCTCGCGTCAAGCGTGGAGAAGGACAAGTTCCGGCTTGATGTCAAGTACCAGAGCGACTCCAATGGCGTCTACCTTTCATATATCCCTGAGGCGCAAGTTAAGAGCCAGCCTATCATAAAGCTTATTGGCGCCGACCGTCTCGACAACAACAACCGCACCAATTCCAATGGATATTTCGACTTCGTGGAGGGTTATACGGTCTCGAACGGACGTGTCTTCTTTCCAATGGCAGAGCCTTTTGGTGAGGGCTTGAGGCGTATGCTCATCCAGAACGGCGTCTCCGAGAGCGTTGCCGACCGTTACGCTTTTACGGAACTTTATGACTCTACGAAGACTATTGCCAAGCAAATAGCAGAGAAGGACAAGTATGAACTCGTGGGACAGTACCGCGGGACATCGGCTAACGTCATCTCGCTGGGAGCATATAATGTTCCGCAAGGCTCGGTGGTCGTTACCGCCGGTGGAGTAACGCTTACCGAGGGCTCCGATTATTCTGTTGACTACAGTGCCGGAGAGGTAACCATTCTCAATCAGAGCATCATTGACGCCGGGACGGCTGTCAACGTATCGTTGGAGAGCAACACCGATTACTCACAACAGCGCAAGACTATGTTCGGAGTGAACTGGGAGTACGACTTCTCTAAGGACTTCCAGATTGGCGGTACGTTGCAACATCTCAGCGAGCAGTCGCTTACCACGAAGGTCTCTATGGGCTCGGAGCCGCTGAACAATACAATATGGGGACTCAACATCAACTGGAAGAAGGAAAGCCAGTGGCTCACCAATATGCTCGACAAACTGCCGTTCCTTCATCTCACCCAGCCATCCTCCATCTCCTTCAATGCTGAATTCGCACAGCTCATTGCCGGAAAGCCGCATGGCACACAGGACAATGCCAGCTACCTGGACGATTTTGAGAACTCAAAGAACCCTATCGACGTAAGTCAGCCGACGAGTTGGATTATTTCTTCCGTACCCTCTGACTTCCCTGAGCAGAAGGACAAGACCGGACTCACCAGTGGCTACAACCGCTCGTTGCTCGCCTGGTACAACATCGACCCCCTGTTTACAAGAAGGAGCTCGTCGCTGACACCTGCACATATAAAGAGCGACCTCGACATGCTGTCGAACTGGTACATGCGTGAGATATATGTCAACGAACTTTACCCCGACCGCGACCAGAGCTCCTATAATGGCGTTACCAGTACGCTGCCCATCTTGAACCTTGCCTTCTATCCGTCGGAGCGAGGCCCTTATAACTTTACCACCGATCTTGATGCCAACGGCCATCTCAATCACCCGGAGAAGTCGTGGGGCGGCATGATGCGCAAGCTCGACACCAACGACTTTGAGCAGGCAAATATCGAGTACATAGAGTTCTGGATGCTGGACCCGTTTATCTACACCCGCAAACAGGGCGTCGCAAACCAATACGGCGGCGACTTTTACATAGACCTGGGAGAAGTCAGCGAGGATGTTCTTCACGACGGAAAGAAATTCTATGAGAGTGGAATGCCCGTCGACGGCTCTCAGGCATGGACTACGACACAGTGGGGACGAGTGCCCACCCAGAGCGTTGTTACCTATGCCTTCGCGACAACCAGCGGCAGCCGTGAGCTCCAGGATGTGGGCTTCAACGGACTTAATGACACGGAGGAGAAAGCCTTCTATTCCAACTACGTGGAGCAGATACCGAGCATCGTCACCAATCAGGCTGCCCTCGACTCCATACTTGCCGACCCTGCAAACGACGACTACCACTATTTCCGCGGTTCTGACCTCGACGAGCGCCGCGCCGATATCCTTGAGCGGTACAAGAGAATAAACATGCCTCAGGGCAACTCGCCCGATTCCGGCGGCTCCGGCAACCTCGACTCGTCTTACAAGAGTACGCCTGATGTAGAGGATATCAACCAGGACTACACCCTTAACGAGTATGAGCGTTATTACCAGTATCACGTGTCCATCCGGCCGGAGGACCTCGTCGTCGGACAGAACTATATCGTCGATGAACGTGAGGACGCTCAGACCCTCCGCAACAACAAACTGGAAACCGTACACTGGTACCAGTTCCGAATACCACTGAGCGACTTTGAGAAGAAGGTGGGCTCCATCAGCGACTTCTCCAGCATCCGCTTCATGCGTATGTTCCTCACCGGCTTCTCCAAGCCTATCGTCCTTCGCTTCGCCAACCTCGACCTTGTGCGCGGAGAGTGGCGCACCTACGAGCAGAACCTGACCAACTCAGCGTCGACATCCGGCTCCATGGTCGTAAGTGCCGTCAACATAGAGGAGAATGCCGACAAACGCCCTGTCAACTACGTCTTGCCTCCAGGCATAAACCGTGAGCAGGACCCGACACAACCACAGCTTGTGCAGTCGAATGAGCAGGCAATGCAGATGACCGTTACCAATCTTGGCAACCAGGAGTCGAAGTGCGTTTACAAGAATACCACCGTAGACCTCCGTCAGTACAAGCGTATTCAGATGTTCGTCCACGCCAATGCCTTCGAGCAGAACACCACCAACCTTCAGGACAACCAGCTGGCAGTGTTCGTCCGCCTTGGTTCCGACTATAAGAACAACTACTACGAGTATGAGATACCATTGAAGCTCACGCCGGAGGGAACATACGGTCGCTACAGCCTCGAGGGCAGCCGTGCCGTATGGCCGGAGGAGAACATGCTCGATGTGCCACTGAGTATTTTCACGTCCTTGAAGAAGCAGCGCAACATTGCCGTTGCCCAGGGTACGGGAAGCTACAATCGTGAGTTCAGCATCTATGATGACAATCATCCTAACGACCGTGTTACCATCATGGGTAACCCTACCCTTGGCGAGGTGAAGACGATGATTATCGGTGTGCGCAACCTTTCCAGCGACCAGAAGAGCGGTGAGGTGTGGGTCAACGAGCTGCGCCTTCTCGACTACAACAACAAAGGCGGCTGGGCGGCGCAGGGAAACCTGAACATGCAGCTGTCTGACCTTGGAACGCTGAACGTACAGGGCAGTTACATGTCCGACGGCTTCGGCGGACTGGAGGAATGCGTCAGCGAGCGTTCCACCGACAATGTTGGTTCCTACAGTGTAACGACAAACCTTGAACTGGGAAAATTCTTCCCCGACAAGGCAAAGGTTTCCATACCATTATATTATAGTGTGCAGAAAGAGGAGAGCCGTCCTAAGTACAATCCCCTTGACACCGACATGGAACTCAACGACGCACTTGATGCCGCCGAGAACAAGCAGGCGCGCGACTCCATAGAGAATATAGCCGTAACGAAGCGCATGTCGACTAATTTCTCACTGTCAAACGTCCATGTCGGCATTCAGACAAAGGGACATCCGATGCCTTACGACCCCGCAAACTTCTCAGTCTCCTACAGTCATTCCCACACGCATACCCAGGGTGAGACCACCGTCTATGAGAATGAGGACAACTGGCGCGGTGCCCTTAACTATAGCTGGTCGCCGAACTACCGCTCGTGGGAGCCGTTCCGCAAGATGATAAAGAGCCGCTCTAAGTGGCTTGACATCTTCAAGCGCTTCGGTCTGAACTATCTTCCACAGAACCTGTCGTTCAACTCTGAGATTACCCGCAGCTATTACGAGCTCCAGGAACGCGACATGGAGTCGACGGAGAATGCCGACCTGCCCGTAACGTTCAACGAGCAGTTCCTATGGAACCGCGACTTCTCCCTGCGCTGGGACTTCACCAAGAACCTGCACATGAATTTCCAGAGCGCAACCCATGCCGAGATAGAGGAACCGTATACGGTTATCAACAAGGATCTTTATCCCGACGAGTATCATGCCTGGAAGGATTCTGTATGGAACAGCATCCGCCACTTCGGAACGCCACTTGACTACCAGCAGAACTTCAACGCCTCGTATCAGCTTCCGCTGAACCTTGTTCCCATCTTCGACTGGGTGAATGCCGACGCCAATTATACTGCCGCTTACACATGGGTGCGCGGTACCGACCTTGATGACGGCACATCACTGGGCAACACCATAACCACCAACCGCAGCCTTAACGTCAACGGAACGTTCAACCTTGAGAGGCTCTACAACCACGTGCCCTTCCTGAAGAAGGCTAACGACCGGTTCAACAAAAACACTCCCGTGACGGCAAGGAGGAACAACCGTCAGGCTGACAAGGCGAGGAAGCTCGCTGACAAGAAGAAAAAGAACGGCAATGACGACAAGCAAAAGCAGCAGCTGCCAAAGAACAAGCGCAGCTTCGAGAAGGAGATAACCATCAAGGCAGACACGTCGATCGTTGTCAGCCACAATAAGAAGACCCGTCGGCTGATGGTCAGCGGCAAGGATGAAGCTGGTCATGCCGTAAAACTCAAATGGCGTAAGGTCGATGACAACAAGATTAAGATTTTCAACAAGACAGACTCCACTGTGCGAATGAAGATTACGGTTACTCCCAAGGAACCGTTAGAGAATATGAAGTGGTACAAGACCGCCCAGACCATAGCCCGTGTGCTGATGATGGTGCGCAACGTCAGCGTCTCTTACCGCAACCAGTACTCCATGTCCCTGCCAGGCTTTATGCCGACGGTGGGAAAGGCGTTTGGACAAAGGCGCAATATGGGAGCCTTGGCACCGGGACTTGACTTTGCCTTCGGCATGGTTGACGACGGATACATCGACAAGGCACGCGACCGCGGCTGGCTCCTTAACAACGACAGTGTGGCAACGCCGGCGGTAACCAACAAGACCGAGGACATACAGATACGTGCTACGCTGGAACCTGTCAAGAACCTGAAGATAGACCTCATGGCAAGCCGCACGGAGACGAAGGCGCGCAGCATTCAATATATGTATGTGGGCAATCCTACAACACAGTCGGGACAGCTCACCATGACGACCATCTCGATAGGCTCGGCATTCGAGTCGATGGGCAATGCCACCAACGGATACCACTCTCGGACGTTTGATAAGTTCGTAAACTCGCTCGACGGCTACAGACAGCGTGTGGAGAACCAGTACAAGGGCGCCGTCTATCCCCGGTCGATGGTAGGCAATGACGGCGTGGTGTTCAATCCGGAGAATGGAACCGTCGACAAGTACAGCGGCGACGTGATGATTCCGGCGTTCATCAATGCCTATACATCGATGCCTGGCGACAAGCTGGAGCTCTTCCCAACCCTCACGCGACTGCTCCCGAACTGGACTATCCGCTACAGCGGACTGTCGAAGCTGCCGTGGTTCAGAGACCACTTCCAGAGCGTTAATATCAACCACTCCTACAAGAGCATCTTCGCCATCGGCGCATATCAGAGCTACAGCACCTGGCAGGAATATATGAATGGTCTGGGATTCGTGCAGGACGTAACGACGGGTAATCCTATACCAAGCTCCATGTACAACATCAGTCAGGTGAGCATCAACGAGGCCTTCTCGCCATTGCTTGGAGTGGACATGACGTTCCGCAATAATCTTACTGCAAAGCTGGAGTACCGCCAGACACGTATTGTCAATCTGAGCATGACCAGCGTTCAGGTTAACGAGGCGGTAAGCAAGGACTGGGTGCTCGGCATGGGCTACAAGGTCAACAACCTGAACCTTTTTGGTCCACGCGCGCGCCGTACCGGCTCACGGAACCGCAACAGTCAGAACAACAACAAGCAGAACAGAAATAGCAACAACCGGAACAATGGTGGACTGAACCATGACCTCAACCTGCGCCTGGACCTCAGTTACCGCAAGCAGGCGGCAATCACGCGCGATATAGCCACGCTGACGAGTGCCGCCTCGAGTGGAAACTCAGCCCTGAAGATTTCCTTCACCGCCGATTATACCCTCTCGCGGCTTATCACCATGAGCTTCTATTACGACCTGCAGACCAACACCCCGCTCCTCTCGGCAAGCAGTTATCCTACGACGACACACGATTTCGGATTCAACTTCAAGCTGAGTCTCACACGATAGGCGATATATCAAGAAACGAAAAAGGCACAGCACCGGCATGGCTTATTTTTCACTTGAAAGGAGGTCCCTTCCTCCTTCTTGGCGAAAAAGCCATACCGGTGTTGTGCCTTTTATTTGCCTGCTTCCTAAAAAGTGTCCTTTTGCGTTGTAAAAGGAAATCCCTTACCACTTCAGATATCCATGTTTGTTTTTGTACCAGAGTTGCACGGCATTGATGATGTTTTGCCAAACAACGTAGGCGCATGGTGCGATGACGGCTACGGGATTAAGGAAGGAATGCATGAGCCAGATGCCTACCACGTTGTTCTTCTGCCCCAGAGCCTGTCCGCCATTGATACGCTCGCCCCATATCCCGCCGACAGCTTTGCCAAGGGTGAAGAGTATGATGCAGACCACCAAGGGCAGAAACAGCAGCAACAGTAGCGTTGCTCCGGTCAGTTGCGTGCGCGTAACCATTCTGACAGCCAGTCCCATGATGATTGAGAGGTTGAACGACCAGAGGTAGAAGGCGAGGTTCTTGCGGCTCTTTGCCCATTCCGCAACCTTGGGGAGGTACCTTTTCGTTAGCAGGGCGAGAATTAATGGCACGGCAAGCACGAGGAAGACGCGTTTCAGTACCAGTATGAACGCCAGTCCGAACGATATGTCGGCACCTTTCTCCACCATTGGGAAGAATGTGGGAATGATGATTACTGAGAAGATGTTGGCGATAATCATGTAGACGGTCATCGTCGCTATGCCGCCACCAAGCTTCTCGGTGAGCACCGGAGCGGCAGCTGCCGTGGGGCAGATGACGCAGATGAAGACTCCCTCCATAATGATTTTTGTTTCTACATCACCGACTGGTATCAGCCTTATGGCAATGACGACAATGGCGGTAAGCAGGACACGGATGCCCTGAAGGGCGAAGTGCCACTTGCGTGGACGGAAGTTGTGCATGTCTATCTTGCAGAACGTGATGTAGAGCATGCAGAATATGACGTAAGGCATGAGGTCGACGAGCTTGGGACCTACACAGTCGCCTATAGGCTCCAGCGGAGCTATCCTGGAGAACAGCAAATATATGACGCTTCCCACAATGAGTGAGCAAAGCAGAGTCCAGTCTTTTACAAATCTTATTATCCCCATAGCTATACAATCGTTAAACGGCTGCAAAATTAATCATTTTATTCATCAAAGCCAAATGACATGTTGCATAATGTCGGAAAAGGATATGATTTGTTGTCTTACGTTTGTTTTGATGCCTTGCAGTACAGCGCCGGAGTAAAGGTAAAATTATGCTATTTTTCTTTGCTATCACTTAAAATTAGATTACCTTTGCATAGTTAATCGACTTATTACTAATGGCAGAGGATAATAATTTCCAGCTTATTAACAGAATAAACTCGCCGGCCGACCTGAGAAAGCTCAGGGTAGACCAGTTGCCTGAGGTGTGTAGAGAACTGCGCAGCTTCATCGTGCGTGGCTTGAGTACTAATCCCGGACACCTGGCATCGAGTCTGGGCGCGATAGAGATTAGCGTGGCCTGCCATTATGTCTTCAATACACCCGAGGACAGGCTTGTGTGGGATGTGGGCCATCAGGCTTACAGCCACAAAATCCTTACAGGACGTCGCGACAAGTTCTCTGAGAACCGCAAGATGGGAGGGCTTAGACCATTCCCCTCGCCGCTGGAGAGCGATTACGACACCTTTACTTGCGGTCATGCGAGCAACTCCATCTCGGCGGCATTAGGCATGGCGGTGGCTGCCAAGTTGCAGCATAAGCACAGGCATGTTGTGGCGGTCATCGGCGACGGAGCCATGAGTGGCGGATTAGCCTATGAGGGGCTCAACAATGTGTCGAGCCAGCCCAACGACTTGCTCATCATCCTTAACGACAACGATATGTCCATCGACCGGGCTGTTGGCGGAATGGAGCAGTACTTGCTGAATCTTGACACCAACGAGACGTACAACAAGTTGCGCTTCAAGGCAAGCAAGTGGCTGCATGCCAAGGGCATGCTCTCTGACGAGCGGCGGAAGGGCATCATCAGGCTGAACAATGCGCTCAAGAGTGCCATCAGCCACCAGCAGAATATTTTTGAGGGAATGAATATCAGGTATTTCGGACCATTCGACGGGAACGACATCGTTGAGCTGGTTAGAATCCTGAGACAGGTGAAGGATATGAAAGGCCCGAAGCTCCTCCATCTGCATACCGTCAAGGGAAAGGGTTATAAGCCTGCCGAGCAGAGTGCTACTATATGGCATGCACCCGGAAAATTCGACCCGGAAACGGGAAAGCGCATCGTCGACGGCAATGATAACTGCCCGTCGAAGTATCAGGATGTCTTCGGGCAAACACTGCTCGAACTTGCCAAGAGGAACCCGAAGATTGTAGGGGTAACGCCTGCCATGCCCACGGGAAGCTCTATGTGCATCATGATGAAGGCTATGCCGGAGCGTACCTTCGACGTGGGCATTGCCGAAGGTCATGCCGTTACTTTCTCGGCTGGGATGGCAAAGGACGGACTGATGCCGTTCTGCAATATATACAGTTCGTTCGCGCAGCGCTCCTATGACAATATCATACACGATGCGGCAATCCTCAACCTGCCCGTCGTGCTGTGCCTCGACCGTGCCGGACTCGTTGGTGAGGACGGGGCGACGCACCATGGTGTCTTCGATATGGCGGCATTGCGCCCAATCCCCAATCTGACCATTGCCTCACCGATGGATGAGAGGGAACTGCGCAGGCTGATGTTCACGGCACAGTTGCCGGGAAAGGGTACGTTCGTCATACGCTATCCGAGGGGACGTGGCGTACTTGCCGACTGGCGTTGTCCGTTTGAGGAGATACCCGTAGGCACCGGCCGCAAACTGTCCTACTTCTGTCTGCCGGCACCTTCCGATGACGGGCAGAGGAGGTACCGCCGTGTTGCCGTCATATCTATTGGACCGATAGGCAACGATGTTGAAAAGGCAATGGAGGAACTGTCGGGCAGTCAGCCTGATGGCCCTGAAAGGCTTGCTGACGATGGCGGACAAGAGAACGGACTGAAGCCGTATGGCGAGGTGCAGCATTATGACCTCCGGTTCCTGAAGCCGCTGGATGAGGCTATCCTGCATGAGGTGGGCGAGAATGCCGACACGGTCATTACCGTGGAGGACGGAGTGCGCAACGGAGGCATGGGCTCGGCGGTGCTGGAGTGGATGGATGACCACGGCTATAAGCCTGCCGTCGTCCGTTTGGGACTGCCCGATAAATTCATCGAACAAGGTACGGTCGCACAGCTTCACAGGCTTTGCGGCATTGACAAAGATAGTATAAAGGATGCAATAGTGAAGGCATTGTGTGGTAAATAGCCTTCGCAACATTTAATTAGGTAATCAATAATCCTCCCGCACAGGGAGGTTTGGAGAGGCTTTATAATGAAAGTTATTATCGCAGGCGCGTCAGCCATAGGAAGTTATCTTGCAAAGTTGCTCTCAAGGAACGACTATGATATAACGATTATTGACCAGGACGAGGATGCCCTCGACCAGCTCAACCGCAACTACGACTTGCTCACCATGGATGCTTCGTGCACCAGTCCCAGGGCTCTTCGCAATGCTAATGCAGACAAGGCCGACTTGTTCATAGCTGTAACCACTGACCAGACCGCAAACCTCACGGCTTGTACCATGGCGCATGCCCTTGGCGCAAAGAAAACCGTAGCGAAGGTCGACGAGCCGGAATATACAGAGCAGATTGACAAGGCTTTTTTCAAGGAGATGGGCGTCGACAGCGTCATATATCCTGAGATGCTTGCTGCAAAGGATATCATTAACGGACTGAAAATGTCGTGGGTAAGGCAACGTTGGGACGTACACAATGGCGAGCTGGTCATGCTGGGGATAAAGCTGAGGGAGGGCTGTGAGATCCTTAACCAGCCCTTGAAAGACATCAGTGGTCCGGATGACCCATACCATATAGTGGCAATAAAGCGTGGAGCTGATACCATAATCCCTGGCGGAAATGATGACCTGAAGCTCTACGACATGGCTTACTTCATGACCACGAAGAACTATATCCCGTACATAAGGAAGATTGTCGGTAAGGAACACTATGCCGACGTGAAGAATGTTATGATTATGGGTGGTGGCACAACGGCGGTACGTGCCGTGAAGATGATGCCCGAATACATGAATGTCAAGATAATAGAGCAGGACTACAAACGATGTGAGGAACTTAATGAATTGCTCAATGAGGACACGCTGGTCATCAATGGCGATGGACGGGATATGTCGTTGCTCGTTGAGGAGGGCATCAGGAACACGCAGGCGTTCGTGGCACTTACTCCAAACGCTGAGACAAACATCCTTGCCTGTCTGACTGCAAAGAGAATGGGGGTGAGGAAGACCGTGGCTGCTGTGGAGAATATCGACTATGTGAGCATGGCTGAGAGCCTTGATATTGGTACAATCATCAACAAGAAGATTACTGCTGCCAGCTACATATATCAGATGCTGCTCGACACGAACGTCTATAATATCCGCTTCCTGCCTACGGCCGATGCCGATGTTGCCGAAATCGTGCCTGCCGAAGGCTCGAAGATAACGCGCAAGCCTGTGAAGGACCTGGGGCTTCCGCATGGAATTACCATCGGAGGACTTGTAAGGGACGAGAAGGGTATGCTCGTTTCCGGTAATACTCAGATACAGGCGGGCGACTCCGTCGTGATATTTGCGCATCAGATGGATTTGAGAAATCTTGAGAAACTGTTTAAATAAATAATGTGAAGGTCCATCGGGACCGGAAACCTCTCTCCCTTACGCTGCGTTTTCAATGGAAGATGTGGAGGAGTGGTTGTGACGTTTTACATTATTGATATAGGGGACTTGATGATATAAGCATGAGGGACAGCCATGCCTCTTTTGGTGCTTGACAAGAAATTCAGTTAACTAGGATATGTTGAACTACAGGATCATAAGCAAGATAATCGGCTCGTTGCTTTGGCTGGAAGCAACGCTGATGATTTATTGCCTTATCGTCGCCATAGCCTATGGAGGGCACGACATATGGCCGTTCATATGGAGCATACTGATTATCATTGGAGTGGGAGAGCTCTTCCGGCTCTATGGGCGGAAGGCTCCTTCGTCGTTGGGAAGGCGCGAGGCCTATTTCGTCGTTACTGTCATATGGGTGTTGTACTCTCTCTTTGGCACGTTGCCGTTCCTCTTCGACAATCCGGCAATGACATTCACCGACGCGTTCTTTGAGAACATGTCAGGATTCACTACGACGGGAGCATCCATCCTGGACCATCCCGAGACGCTGCCGCACGGCATCCTCTTGTGGCGCTCGCTTACCCAGTGGATAGGAGGACTGGGAATAGTGTTCTTCACCATTGCGGTCCTGCCGTCGATGGTCGGTGGCTCAGTAAAGATTTTTGCCGCTGAGGCTACCGGACCAATAAAGTCTAAGTTGCAGCCACGGCTTAGTACCAATGCAAAATGGATTTGGAGCATCTATCTCATATTGACTGCCGGATGCGTGATATGCTACTGTGTGTGTGGAATGGATTTGTTCGATGCCGTCAACTATGCCATGACTTCAACGGCAACGGGTGGCTTCTCCACTACCTCCGGAAGCATTGAGGCTTTTGAGAGCCCTGCGGAGGATTATGTGTGTACCTTGTTCTGCTTCCTTTCAGGAATGAATTTCACACTGCTCTACATGACTGTTGCAAAGCTGAAGATACGCAAGCTCTTCCAGAGTGCTGAGTTCAAGTTCTATCTCTTTACCACTGTAGGGTTCACGTTGTTTATAATGCTTGAGCTGATAGCACGCAACGGATATGATATTGAGCACGCTTTCCGTTCGGCAGCGTTCCAGGTAGTGAGCTTTATGACCACAACGGGACTGTTCAATGATGATGCTTCAAAATGGCCGCACGTTACCTGGGTCATCCTTGCCCTGTGCATGTTCCTTGGCGGTTGCTCAGGAAGTACGAGCGGTGGCATAAAGAGCATCCGGGGAGTGATGATTCTTAAGGTCATGAGAAATGAGTTTACGCAGATTCTGCATCCCAATGCCGTACTGCCGATGAAGATCGATGGCGTTAATGTGTCTCAGGCAAAGCGCGTAACGTTGCTTGCCTTCATTGGATTATACCTTACGCTGGCACTTGTTTGTGCCTTCATAATGATAGCTGCGGGCATTGACAACACCAATGCTATAACAATAACGCTAAGCTCCCTGGGAAATGTTGGTCCTACACTGGGTGTTGAGATTGGGCCTACAATGTCGTGGGCCATTCTTCCGCAATGGGTTAAGTGGGTTTGCTCGTTTCTGATGCTTGTGGGACGTCTCGAACTCTTTACCGTTCTGGTGCTTTTCACTCCGGCATTTTGGAAAGAAAATTAGTGGGTTCTATGGTAACCGGCCATTATTAATTCTTACGGATTTTGCTGGTAGTGCGTCTCAAGGAAGTGGCGCACGTCGTCCTGCAGGCGCATGAAGGGTTCAGAATGACGGTAGCCGGTGTTGCGGCGAAGCATTGGTATGATGTCCTCAATGCTGTGGTTATAACTTGCCAGCTCGTTGTACCGTTGGGTGTTATGCACGGCATTCTCGTTAATCTCCTTCTGACGTTCACGGATGAGAACGTCGCATACCTTACTTAATATAGGGACGACAACGTTGTCGAAGAGATGGTGCCCTTGTATGAAGAGGTAGGTTGTCTGTGGTGTGACACCAAGTTGCTTGAGTTCCTCCTTTAGTTTTTGCCAGCTCTCCTTTGCTGTAGGGTTGTCGCGTTGGAGCTGCTGTATCTTTCGTCCTACCTTGTGCCTGAGATTGTGAATGCCCCGGTAGGGATTGTTTAGACTGAAACTTCCGGTCTCTATAACCTTGTTGAAGTCGCTGATGGTGAACCTGCCATAGCTGTTACGGCGGTAGAACCAGATGTTCCACACGAACAAAGGGAATATCGTCTCACTATATTCGCGCAGATATTCCTCAAAATCGAAGATTATATGGTCGTTAAGGGCAACGGCAACGCTGACGTCGTGCAGGCTGGGTGCATAGCACTGATAGTTTTCTATGGCATAGACATATGTGTGGAAGACGTAGGGATTCTCGTTGAGTTGCTTTGATACAGCCGTCGTCCCCTGAAGCAGATAATCATAATCGGCATCCACGCAGGCTATCATGCTGTCACCAACCTTGCTGCTGAGCAGACTCATAAGCGCACTTTTCTTGCCCTTTGTAAGGTTCTGCCGTGAAGGGAGCATCACCTCGAAGTAAATCTTGTCGTTTTCGAATTCCGACAGCACGGTACGCCAGAAGAAGATGTCATCGTAAGCCTCTACATAGGCAACAATCCTCCTCCTCGCATTACGTCCGTTCAGTCTGTTGGCGGCATGGACGTATTCGGATGTTATGTTGTCCTTTAGTCTTCGCATGATAGAACCATCTTAGTTGTCTGTAATCTCGCTCACCTCTGTAACCTTGTCCATCCATCCGTTCATTATCACGGCAGGGCTGTGGGTAGTGAGGATTATCTGTACGTTCGGGTTGAGAGTCTGTATGAGGTCGATGAGACGTTTCTGCCAGTCAACATGCAGGCTGACTTCCGGCTCGTCCATGAAGAGCACGTAGTTCTGATTGTCTTCCACCAATACGGTCAGCAGAATGGCAAGGATCTGCTTCTCACCGCTTGACAACTGGTATGGAACAAGCGTCTCCCCAATCTGCGAGAAGCGTATCTCGTTCTCGGTGCGGATAATCTTCTTGCCCGTATATGAGAAGAGGTCGTCCATGATATCCTGAAACTTCTTCTTGGGTGCGGATATCCTCTGGGCTTGTTCGGCGGCGTCTGGCGCACCGCTCTGCAGGACTTGTATGATACGGTTGCCAATGTTCACTTGATAATCAAGATACTTGCGCTGTAGCTTGTAGAGTTGCCAGTCGAGTTCCGTGGCAAGTGATATGTCAAGCTTGCTTATTGCGTCGGTATCGAGCAAAGGACGGTCGAAAGAACGGATGAGGTCAAAGCGGATCCATTTCGCATCTTCCGGATAAACGGTGATGTGCACGCCTTTAAGCGCATGACTTGACATCTCGCCACTATGCGAGATGCTCTTTACAACCTTGTTTATAATAGTAGACTTGCCCTCACCGTTGATGCCGCTGAGGATGTTCACCTTCCTGTCAAGGTCCCATTTGATGTGCTTCCTGCCGCTCCAAAGGGAATCAATCTCTATCTGTACAATGTAATCGGCGTATTTCTGCATAGTATTTTCAGTAAGTCTTGTTTGGTTGGTTACGTTTGCAAAAATACAAAAACTATCCGACAACCACCAATTTTATTTGCGCTTTTTTTGTCCGGAATAGGAATGCGGTCATCAGTCAGACTGTGTTAGAATGGTGGAAAATATGGTGCTGATATGGGAATATTTAATAAAAAAATGGCAAAAACATCACAAATACCATAAATATGGTATGTGAAATGGTCTATTTGTGGTATTTGCGGACTGAAAAAAACGTCGTAACTTTGCACTCAGAAATAAAACATAAAAGTAACGATAATGTTTCCGCACTCATGGCAATGAAAATCCATCGGTTGCGAGACATAAAAAACAGAAGACGATTATGGCAAACGACAATCAGAAAAAGTATCATTTCGAGACGCTACAGCTTCATGTAGGTCAGGAACAGGCAGACCCGGCAACAGACTCACGTGCCGTTCCAATATACCAGACCACATCTTACGTGTTCCATAACGCTCAGCATGCCAGCGACCGTTTCCATCTAAAGGATGCAGGAAACATCTATGGTCGTTTGACTAACACGACTCAAGGAGTCTTTGAGGACCGTGTTGCCGCCCTAGAAGGAGGAGTTGGCGGACTGGCAGTTGCTTCCGGCGCTGCAGCCGTTACTTATGCCATCACCAATCTGGCTTATGCCGGCGACCACGTGGTGGCTACCGATACCATATATGGAGGCACGTACAACCTCCTCAAGCACACTCTCAGCAAGTATGGCATTGACACCACATTCGTTAATCCTGATGATTACGACGCTCTGGAGGCAGCTATCAAGCCGAACACGAAGCTCGTGTACATCGAGACCCTTGGCAACCCGAACTCCAACATCTCTGATATAGAGCGCTCGGCAGCCATCGCCCACAAGCATGGAATACCATTGGTTATCGACAACACCTTCGGAACACCATACTTGATACGTCCATTGGAGCATGGCGCAGACATCGTCGTCCACTCCGCAACAAAGTTCATAGGCGGACACGGAAGCTCTCTCGGCGGCGTAATCGTTGATGGCGGCAAGTTTGATTACTTCCAGAACGACAAGTTCCCTGGCTTTACCACACCGGACCCGTCGTACCACGGACTGGTCTTTGGAAAGATTCCGGCACCGTTTGTTACCCGCGTTCGTGCCCTTCTGCTCCGCGATGAGGGTGCCTGCATCTCACCTTTCAACGCATGGGTGCTGCTTCAGGGACTGGAGACACTCTCCCTGCGCGTTGAGCGCCATGTCTTCAATACGCTGAAGATCGTCGATTATCTGAAGACTCAGCCTCAGGTGAAGAAAATCAACCATCCGTCTCTGCCGGACCATCCAAACCATGACCTCTATGAGCGTTACTTCCCTAACGGTGCCGGCTCGATATTCACCTTCGAAATCGACGGCTCCCAGCAGAAAGCCTGGGACTTCATCGACCATCTGAAAATATTCTCCGACCTGGCAAACGTTGCAGATGTGAAGTCGCTTGTCGTACACCCGAAGAGTACTACCCACTCTGAGCTTAGCGACGAGGAGGCTTCCGAGCAGGGAATCTTCGACGGAACAATCCGTCTCAGCATAGGCACTGAGTACTATCAGGACCTCATTGACGACCTTGACCAGGCATTCGAAGCTGTAAAAGGCGAGAAATAACCTATAAGGAGAGGACATCGTCCAACAATACAATTAAACATTCCATTATTGATAACCAATCTTTCCGCCAATTATCCGGACCGTCGGACATCCTTCCTCCGAGGAGGAATGGCGGAAGTTAACAAAACATTAAAGTTATGTCTAAAATAGCAAAGAAAATAACCGACCTTATCGGTAATACACCTCTGGTAGAACTGGGTAATTATTCTAAGTCCCGTGGGCTCGACACGCCTGTAATCGCAAAGGTTGAATACTTCAATCCTGGCGGAAGCGTCAAGGACCGTATAGCCCTCGCCATGATAGAGGCTGCTGAGAAGAACGGAACCCTGAAGCCTGGCGCAACCATCATTGAGCCGACAAGTGGAAATACCGGCGTCGGACTGGCACTGGTCTCTGCCGTGAAGGGCTACAAGCTCATCCTGACAATGCCTGAGACGATGAGCGTTGAGCGCCGTAACCTGGTCAAGGCATATGGAGCTACCGTCAAGCTCACCAGCGGCAAGGACGGAATGCCGGGTGCCATCAAGGCAGCCGAGGAACTGAGAAAGTCCATCCCTGGCTCCGTCATTCTGGAGCAGTTTGAGAATCCTGCAAACCCACAGAAGCATTACGAGACAACAGGTAAGGAAATCTGGGATGACACCGACGGAAAGGTCGACATCTTTGTTGCAGGTGTAGGTACCGGTGGTACTATCAGCGGTGTGGCAAAGTATCTCAAGGAGCAGAATCCTAACGTAAAGGTCTATGCTGTCGAGCCTGCTACATCACCAGTCCTTAACGGTGGCAAGAGTGGTCCTCATAAGATCCAGGGCATTGGTGCCGGCTTCATCCCAAAGACCTACGATCCTTCAGTCATAGACGGTGTTGTTGACGTTCAGAATGACGACGCCATCCTTGCAGGACGCCAGCTGGCGCAACTCGACGGACTGTTGGTCGGCATCTCTTCCGGTGCTGCCGCTTTCGCCGCAACCGAGCTTGCAAAGCGCCCGGAGAACAAGGGCAAGAAGATTGTAGCCCTTCTGCCGGATACCGGTGAGCGCTATCTGTCCACAGTGCTCTACGCCTTCGACGAGTACCCACTATAAATCGTGAGCAATACGTTACAGAAAGGTCGCAAATTCTAGATTACAAATTAGCCATTTAATCATAATTGCACAAAATTTTCAGAAAAGGGCATCACCTGTAGTGGGTGGTGCCTTTTTTCATGCTATCCGTTTGGCTCCAGACAAGTATCCCGTAAGCTATGGCAAAGAAAAACTATAGGGATTTTCCTACAAACAGTAGGGATTTGTCACTTGTCTGTTTCGATTATA
>SAMEA3663069__coassemble_627_pt1 | contig 19665 bp, 15 predicted proteins | sample SAMEA3663069__metabat2_low_PE_007 | metagenome-assembled genome bin SAMEA3663069 (sample SAMEA3663069) | pig gut metagenome | biome: pig gut; feature: pig-associated habitat; material: faeces | place: France | collected 2012 | reverse complement strand
TGGAACTACTACCACTCAAAAATGGCAAATTAATTTTTCAGTGAACACTATTTAGTTTTTGTGCCGAATATTCCAGAGTCATATTTCTCTGAAAGAAAATGGAGAAAGAGGCTTGGAAAATTTTATAAGAGTCAAAAGTAGATTTTATATTCAAATAACAGCAATGGGGTTGAATACTTAATATGATATAACGGCATGATTAGGGGGCTACTCCCTATATATCCATGAGAGAAGCTTGTTTATCCATCCGATGGTAACATGGAACCATCGGTAGGCACTTACCGGCTTGCCGCCGAACTTCAGCAAGAAGTCGCGATAGCGGTTGGAGCGGAAGGGCAGTCCAACGTTCATGAAGTATATGTGGTTCTTGCCGCTGTCATAAGACGAGCGGATAGCGTGCCAGACAGTGAGTACCTCGGGATGGACGACAGGATGCGACTTCTTCCGCGACGCTACAAACCACAGATAGGCGTTGTTGCCAGAATAGACGACGGCGCTTCCTCCTATAACCTTCTCACGCTTGATGGTTACATAAACGCGTCCGTTGCTGTTCTTGGCAAGCGCAAGGAAGAACTCCACCGAAGGAATGTAGCGGTGCAGCTTGAACCGATAATAATTCTTCAGCATCTTGTGAAAGGCGCTTATCTCTTCCTCATTGTCGGTCTCACGGGTTATTATTCCGGAGCTGTAGCCCTTGTCTATCGTCCTGATGGTCTGTTCCGACAGGCGTTCCTCAGGGCTCAGGCTATGCAGGGAGTTATGGATGTGCATCCACGTTACAGGGAAGAAGGAATGCTGCCGGAATGCCTTATATCCGAACATTTTTGAAGACAGGTCGGAGAACTCGACGAAGAGGCAGAGCTTGTTGTGAAACGCCCTGATGACGGCATCAAGCATCAGAGGAAATATGTCACACTTCTCGGCATCGTCGAGGTAGACGCCCTCACCATAGACACGTCCCTGGGAGAAGAGATATGGCGGCAGCAATGAGCCACGCCGCCATAGAATAGCCAGCATATGCGCATGGACCTTACCACTCTTGTCGCTGACGACCACCATGTAGGGTAAGCAGCCCGGAACGCCTTCCAGTATATGGAACAACTCTGGGTTATGGAAGAAGTTTCGTCCGGACAAGTCGGGCAACTGTCCTCCACGTCTTATTATCTCAACATGATAGTCTTTCATTTCTTATAAAGATTACTTCACGAATTTATTCAGTTCATCCCAGATGCGCTGCACTGGCAATCCCATAACATTGAAGTAGCTGCCATGGATGGAGGTAACCCCCACATAGCCTATCCACTCCTGAATGCCATAGGCCCCAGCCTTGTCGAGCGGATGATAGCGGCGGACATAATAGTCGATTTCGTCATCACTCAGACACTTGAATGAAACATCGGTACTCACGCCGAAGGTCTCCGACTTGCCGACAGCAGTCAATGTAACACCAGTAACGACCTTGTGCGTCTTTCCGCTCAAGGCATGGAGCATGCGCTTAGCGTCATCGTCGTCCTTGGGCTTCCCCAGAGCCTCACCGTCGAGGATAACCATGGTGTCGGCGGTAACAAGCAGGTCGCCCTGACGAATGGAGTCCTTGTAGGGTTCGGCTTTCTCCTTGCTGACGAAGACTGGTATCTCCTCAGCCCTCATGCCGTCGGGATGTCGCTCAGAGACCGATGGCAGGACGCGCACCTCAAAATCGAGGTCAAGACCACTGAGGAGCTCTCGCCGCCGTGGTGAGTTGCTTGCCAGGATAATATGATAGTCGTTTAATTCCACTATTCTTATTCTATTTAGTCATATCCGTTCTCATGTCTATTATTGCAAGTATGCAGCTGCTACCATCCGAACGCCTTGGCATCGCTGAGCCACTTGCCCTGCGCCTTAAGGACCTGCTCTATGATGTCGCGGGCACATCCGCAGCCACCGTTGCAATCACTGACATATATCGAGATGGCCTTAATCTCAGGAGCGGCATCCTTGGGACAGCACGGGCACCCTGTCCGCTTCATAATCTGATAGTCAGGTATGTCGTCGCCCATATATATCACCTCGTCGTCATGAAGTCCGTACTTGACAAGGAACTCATCCCATGTCTTTATCTTGACGGCGCAGTTGAGGTATATGTCCTCGACGCCAAGGTAGCCATAACGCTTCCTAATCTCCTCATTTCTTCCGCCTGTCATCAGTGCCAGGCGGAGTCCCATCTTCTCGGCAAGCTGGATGGCATAGCCGTCCTTGATGTTTATTGTGCGCACGGGCTCGCCCTCGGAGTTCATCTGGACAGTCGAGCAGGACAGCACGCCGTCGACATCGAAAACGATGGACCGTATCTTTTTCAGGTCGTAATTTATCATATCTCTGTTTTTGCTTCTTATATGTCAGTATGTCTTCCCCTCATGCTATCCCTTGCCATGCTTCTGTGCCGCGAGATGTATGGACATCGACAGCCGCTCATAGAGATCCTTGAGTATTGGATTGTCGCGCATAAGAGCCGCCTGGGAGCGGATGACATTTTCATCGAAGCGGACGGCAGGACCCGTCTGTGCATCGATGGGCTTCATGTCATGGACCTTGGCAGCGGTCTCGTCGATAAGCGGCAGCATCACATCGAATGGTATGCCATGCTTTTCAAGGACCTCAGAGCTTACCTCATAGCAATGGTTCACGAAATTGCACGCCCAGACTGCGGCAAGATGCAAGAAACGGCGATCGGCGGATGGCATCTCATAGACCCTGTCGCTTATAGATTCGGCAAGTCCTCGGATCTTCTCCCTGGAGAAGTCGTCATTGCCCTCAATGAAGCATGGGATGATGCGGAAGTCGACGTCGCGTTGCTTGGAGAACGTCTGCATGGGATAGAATACGCCATAGTGGACGGCCATGCCCTCAAAGCAGCTCATGGGCATTGACCCGGCAGTATGTATCATCAGCTTCTCTGCCCTGCCCTTGGTAACCATTGGCACCACCTCGCTCAAAGCACTGTCCTTAATGGAAAAAATATAAACATCGGCCGTGTCGACAATATTGTCGAGGCTGTCGGTTGCCGCGCCGCCGATGATGGTCGCCAGCTGCTGAGCGTGCTCCCATGTGCGGCTATATACCTGGACTATGTCGTGTCCGGCATTCTGCAGTGCCTTGCCCAGATTCGTGGCGAGGTTGCCTGCTCCAATCATCACTATTCTCATAATATCGGCAAAGTTAGTGCTTTAATCGCAAACCGACGACTTCTGCAGATAAAAATAACATAAAAAATTCTTATTTTGGGATAGTTAAAAGAGATAGCCTCAGCCTGAGAGGACTCTGGCGGCATAACAACAGAAAGCAAAAAGCCCACGGCGAGCGTCCATAGAAACGCAAACCGTAGGCTTATATTATAATAAATGAATGTCTATTCCGATGACATCCGACCGTTATCAGGCAAGTCCCAGGCTCTTTTTGATAGCCTCTATCTTCTCGGCACCGCGCTTGTCGCAGTTCACATAGTCGGCAGGGCTCTTCATGGTGTCCTTGACCTCGATATAGAACTTGATCTTCGGCTCAGTACCCGAAGGACGGACGCTGACCTTTGTGTCGTCGTCACAGAACCACTGGAGCACGTTGCTGGTCTCAGGCATGTCGAGCTTGGACGTCTTGCCCTCGGCATCTGTAGCCTCAAGGCTCTGGTAGTCCTTCCACAGGACGATCTTGCTGCCGCCGAGTTCCTTAGGAGGATTGGCGCGGAAGTCCTTCATCATCTGCTGTATCTCGTCGGCTCCTGCCTTGCCCGGACGCTCCACGTTGACAGTGAACTCCTTTGAGAAGCCATACTCCATGTATATGTCCATGAGGATGTCATAGAGGGTCTTGCCCTTGTCCTTGGCATAGGCACAGATCTCTGCAAGCAGCGAGCAAGCTGAAACGGAGTCCTTGTCGCGGACAAAGTCCTCAGCCAAGAAGCCGTAGCTCTCCTCACCACCGCCGATATACTGCTGCTTGCCCTCCGAGAGGCGGATCTCACGGGCAATCCACTTGAAGCCGGTATAGACGTCGCGCATCTCGATGTGATGCTTGTCGGCAATCTTCTTGATGACCTCAGTGGTCACAATCGTCTTGACGATGAAGTCAGTAGGCTTCATAAGTCCTTTTGCCTCGCGGTTCGTGATGATGTACCACAAGAAGATCAGTGCTGTCTGGTTTCCGTTGATAAGCTGCCACTCGCCCTTGTCATTCTTGCAAGCCATGCCAATGCGGTCGGCATCAGGGTCGCTGGCCATAAGGATGTCAGCGTCAATCTTCTTGGCTAGGTTCAAGCCTAAAGTCAGAGCCTCTGCGAACTCCGGGTTAGGACGGTCAACGGTTGGGAAGTTGCCATCCTTTATCATCTGCTGCGGAACGCAATATACGTTGTCGAAGCCCCAGTAGGCAAGTGAGCGCGGAATAATGACGCGGCCTGCGCCGTGCAATGGAGTATAGACAATCTTCAGATCGTGCTGGCGGCGGATGACATCACGGTCAATCGATATGGTACGGATTTGGCGAAGGTAGGGCTCGTCGATGTCCTCACCGATAATCTGGATAAGGTCCTTGTTACCCTTGAACTTCACGTCCTCAATACTGCACTTGTTCACCTCATCAATGATGCCCTTGTCATGAGGTGCGAGCACCTGCGCTCCGTCCTCCCAGTAAGCCTTGTAGCCGTTATACTCGCGGGGGTTATGGCTTGCCGTTACATTGACACCACCCTGTGCCTTGAGATAGCGGATGGCGAAGGAGCACTCCGGGGTAGGACGGAGGTCGTCGAACAAGTATGCCTTGATGCCGTTTGCCGAGAAGATGTTGGCAACGGTCTCTGCATATAGGCGGCTGTTGTTGCGGCAGTCGTGGCAGACGACGACGCTGATCTCGTCGCGGTCCTTGAAGTTCTTCTTCAGATAGTTGGCGAAGCCCTGTGTAGCCATGCCTACCGTGTAGATATTCATGCGGTTAGAACCTGCTCCCATGATACCGCGGAGACCGCCGGTACCGAACTCCAGGTCCTTATAGAACGACTCCACGAGGTTGGTCTTGTCGGGATTGTCCAGCATAGCCTGAACCTCCTGGCGAGTTTTTTCATCGAAATCTGGGGTCAACCACTGCTGTGCTTTTTTCTCACACTGAGCAATGAGTTCTGCATTATTTTCCATAATCAGATTGTGTTTTTAAATATGTGATTTTAAGTTTGCTACAAAGATAATGATAATCGGAGAAAACACAAAATAAAACAAGGATTTTTACTTTTATTTTGTGTTGCTTACAAAAATTAGAAGCATTGGCGAACAATGCCGGTTGCAGGTTCCGTGTCAGTTCAAAGCCAACCGTGGACTTGCCGATTGCAGTGGCGAAGCGTCAGCAACGTGCGGAACCTGAATGACATATCCACATTGAGCCTAACTAAGAACGGTCATTGGAAGGTCCCAGCAGGAACTTCCAATGACCGTTCTTTGGATTTAAGGTATGTCAAGCCATAAATGGGCTGCTATTTAGCATAAGCTATTGAGCGTGTCTCGCGGATGACCGTTATCTTCACCTGTCCGGGATAGGTCATCTCGTTCTGAATCTTTGTGGCTATCTCTGTCGACAACTTTTCGCTATCAGCATCATCCATCTTGTCGGCACCGACTATGACACGGAGCTCACGGCCAGCCTGAATGGCATAAGTCTTGGTCACACCAGGATAGGACATAGCAATTGCCTCCAAGTCATTGAGACGCTTGATGTAGGCCTCGACAATCTCGCGGCGGGCACCCGGGCGGGCTCCTGAAATGGCATCACAGACCTGGACGATAGGAGCTATGAGTGAGGTCATCTCCACCTCGTCATGGTGGGCGGCAATGGCATTCACGATGTCAGGTTTCTCCTTGTACTTCTCTGCTATCTTGGCTCCATAGAGTGCGTGCGGCAGCTCTGTCTCCTCGTCAGGCACCTTGCCTATATCGTGGAGGAGTCCAGCGCGCTTAGCCTTCTTGGGATTCAGCCCGAGCTCCGCTGCCATGACGGCACAGAGATTGGCGGTCTCCCGGGAGTGTTGCAGAAGGTTCTGGCCATAAGAGGACCGATACTTCATCTTGCCGATGATGCGGATGAGCTCAGGGTGCATGCCATGGATACCCAAGTCGATGACCGTGCGCTTGCCGGTCTCTATAATCTCATTGTCGAGTTGCTTCTTCACCTTTGCCACTACTTCCTCGATGCGAGCCGGATGAATACGTCCGTCGGCAACAAGCTGATGGAGAGCCAGGCGGCAAACCTCACGGCGTATAGGATCGAAGGCTGAGATAACAATAGCCTCCGGCGTGTCATCGACGACTATCTCAACGCCCGTAGCGGCCTCGAGGGCACGGATGTTGCGGCCCTCACGGCCGATAATGCGTCCCTTTATCTCGTCATTATCGATATGGAAGACGCTGACGCTGTTCTCGATGGCGGTCTCTGTAGCTACACGCTGGATAGTCTGAATGACAATCTTCTTTGCCTGCTGGTTGGCATTGAGCTTGGCATCGTCCATAATCTCATTCACATAAGCGGCGGCATCGAGCTTTGCCTGGTCTTTCATGCTCTCGACAAGGCGGTTCTTAGCCTCGTCGGCACTAAGCCCGGAAAGTTCCTCAAGCTTGGCGCGCTCCTGGTCCTGCATCTTCAACAGCTCGGACTGCTTCTGCTGGAGCATCTTCTTGTCATTGTCGATGCGCTCCTGTTGCCTGTCGACGTCCAACTTGCGGCGGTTGAGATCGTCATGCTGCTGCTTAAGGGCAAGCTCCTTCTGCTTCAGCCGGTTCTCATTCTGCTGGATCCGCTGGTTGCGCTGCTGGGCGTCCTCCTCAAGTTTGCTCTTCTGGTTGAGGTACTTCTCCTTAACCTCAAGCAGCTTTTTCTGTTTCAGCACATTGGCGTCCTTGTCCGCCTGTTCCATAACCCTTTTATATTTCCCGGTAACAACGTAACGGAAAATAACATAACCGATGCCCCCACCGACAAGCAGGGCGACAACGGCGACTATAGCGTAAATCATAATTTATATTTTTGTTAGTGTTCGAATATTCTCATAAAAGTCATTTCTTCTTCAATGCCTCATCAATGTCGGCAGTAAGTTGGTTGAGAATATTCATGAACGGGGCAGTATCGTTACGGGGAGCGTCCTTCTCCAGGCGGAGGGCTATGTCGAGCATGGCCATATACAATATGTCCTTATCATCCTTCTTGCCATGCAGAACCGACTCGTGGAAGATAGACTCATACGTGTTTACCGTGTCGGTAATGCGCTGGGCAGCCTTGCGGTAATATTCCTCTTCCTCAGCAGGTGCGTTGACGGAGAGTTCCCTGTTATATAGATGTAGCGTTATGTGCCTTTTCTCGTTTGACATGTGTGGCGGTTATTTCTCGCTGAGAAGGGTGATGCATTTGTTGACATCGCGAATGAGCTTGGTGATTCTCTTCTGCGCGCCTTCCATGTCACCCTCACTAATCTCAACCATTTTTGCCATCTTCAGAGAATCATAATCGTGCTGCCTTTGAACAAGCTGGGCCTTAAGCTTCTTGATCTCACGGTCGCGCTCATCGACAATGCCATAGAGCTCGTCATTTTCCTTCTTCACCTCCTGGTACTGAAGGATGAGCTGATGGACCTTGGCAGCAAACGTATGTATGGTTTTCTCTTGGACTGACATTGATTATTTCAATTTGGCTACAAATTTACTTTAAAGTTTTTATTTCAGCAAATTTTTACCTGCTTTTTGCAAAAATCACTTCGCAGGTTGTTCGGCATCTTTTGTCCGCGGCTCTTTCTTTGCAAGCATAACGACCTGATATACAAAATCGGTAACCCACTTCTGGGAAAAGTCCAGACGCTTGTTGAACTGGCGGACAGCAAGGACGGTTTTGATGACATCGGGCTCCTTAAAGTCGTTCTTAGTGAAGATGTCATTAACGGTCTTCTCGGTCATGGCATACAAGGCTTTCTTGAAGAAACCGGGCATGCGGAGCTTGAACTTCATCAGGTTGCCGACAAGCATCATCAGGTCCTGGGTGAAGCCCTGGAATTGCAACAGATAGCCTTGCGTGTCCTGCAAACGGCGGCAGTTCTTCTTGATGCTTTTGTCTATCTCGTCAAAGAAATCATCATCAGTATGATAAATTTCTTTCATCATCTTTCGGCAGCGGTTCTTCTCCCCTACTCCAAGTTTGTTGTTGACTGTTGGTACGTGCAATGTGGCCTTGAAGACACGGAGGTCAGGCAACATGGCTAAATTAGTGATACCCAATCGGCTGGCTAAGGTAGCTTGAAAGTAAACCTTAACCAGTGTCATATAGTCTTCCATCCCTCCCACCTTCTCTTCAGAAGCCGAGCCACGGTGAAAGAGCTTTTGTATTATTCCCATAATTTTGTAATATTTTTATCAAAGAAACGAATTAACTTGTTCTGTTTTCAAATGCAAAAATACAAAATATTTACAAGAAAATTCAACTTAATGAAAATAATTTTTCCGTTTAGGTTTCGTTCTATAGATAAATTTTACTAACTTTGCACCTTATAAAAATAGGAAGAGAGGAACTTCAGAGAAAAGCTCCTGAAGATGCAAAGTCAGAATTAAACCATATTAACAGAAACAACGCAAAGGGCTAGTATTTTGCCACTCGGAATTAGCTTCTCACACTTTGACGCTTATTGGGAATGGCAATCCGTGCTATGAGTCCTGCGTAAGTTGAGAACAGAGTCTGGCAATTGATGTCTTCTGCTTTATTTGCTAATTAGAGAACATGAGAGACCATAGGAACGCTAACGAATTCATTCAGCAGGGAGTTGCGGTGTGCGACTTTCTGCTAACTAATATGCTAATCCTACTTTTCCTATACACCCCGGAACTGCACATTGCCGACACGCTAAAGGGTTCGTCAAAGGTCTTCATCCTCACTGCAAACTTTGCATTCATCATAGCTGAATATTTCTTCCACACTATCATTCACATCCGCAAACTGAAAATTGGAGACATTGCCAAGAGAGTAGCAGGACTTGCGGCAACACAGGCGGCTGTCTCATTCTTCGTCATGAGGGCCATGGGGGATTTCGGAGGAATGTTCTGGTTCTTCATCGTCTATTCCATCTCACTGTACGTAGTACTGATGATTTCCAGAATCATAGAGCACTCCATATTGAAATACTACCGCTCTCATGGCCGGAACACAAGGTCTGTGGTTCTGGTTGGAAATGACCCGGCCAACGTTACTGTCTATAAGGAGCTGGTTGATGACCCGGCAACGGGATACAAGGTATTGGGCTACTACAGCAACGGCACCATTAAGGACGGACCGAAGGAACTAAAGAAGCTCGGCGACATTGACCATGACCTGTATGCCAGAATCATCGACAAGGATTCTGACAGCAAGCTGTGCAATGACATCTTCTGTTCAATGTCACACAATGAGTATGAGAAGATAATAAGGATAATGCAGTACTGTGACCGGAGCGGAATTCATTTCTTCTATGTTCCAAGGCAATTCGGTAACTATCTGTTGCAACTGAAGACAGAGAGAATCGGAAACGTTGAGGTGATGACCAATCATGAGGAGCCGCTCCTTGACCCTACAAACAAGTTCATCAAGAGGTCCTTCGACATATGCTTCAGCATAGTGGCTTGCATATGCATGCTGCCATTCATACCAATCATTGCTCTGATAATAAAGGTACAGAGTCCAGGACCGATATTCTTCAAGCAGAAACGGACGGGACTGAACGGGAAGACCTTCGACTGCTACAAGTTCAGGTCGATGCATGTGAATAAGAATGCCGACCTGGAACAGGCCACAAAGAACGACCCGAGGAAGTTCCCCTTTGGCAATTTCATGCGCAAGACCAACATTGATGAGCTGCCACAGTTCTTCAATGTTCTGAAGGGAGACATGAGCATTGTAGGGCCAAGACCACACATGCTGCATCACACTGACATATATTCGAAGCTGATAGGCAAATACATGGTTCGCCATTTCTCGAAACCGGGCATCACCGGATGGGCTCAGGTTACCGGCTATCGCGGGGAGACAAAGGAGCTGTGGCAAATGGAAGAGCGTGTAAGGCGTGATATATGGTACATAGAGAACTGGAGCTTTTGGCTCGACATAAAGATAATCTTTATGACCATAAAGGATGTGTTTGTCCATGACGAGCACGCATATTAATAGAGTTTAGTTATCTGAAAACAAAAATGAAATAAGCATACACTATGAAAGGTATTGTTCTTGCAGGAGGCTCAGGCACACGCCTCTATCCAATCACAAAGGGCATCAGTAAACAGCTGATACCTATCTTCGACAAGCCGATGATTTATTATCCGCTATCGGCTCTCATGCTTGCAGGCATAAGAGACATTCTGATAATATCGACACCTTACGACCTGCCGGGGTTCAAGCGTCTCTTCGGCGACGGACACAATCTGGGGCTGAACTTATCATATGCCGAGCAACCGTCACCGGACGGATTGGCACAGGCCTTCATCATAGGAGAGAAGTTCATCGGCAAAGACAGCGTCTGCCTGGTACTGGGAGACAACATCTTCTATGGAGCTGGCTTCACCGGACTGCTCAAGGACAGCCTTAATGAGGCTGAGAAGAACGGCAAGGCTTCGGTATTCGGATACTATGTCAACGACCCTGAGCGCTATGGTGTGGCTGAATTCGACAAGAATGGCAACTGTCTGAGCATAGAGGAGAAGCCGCAACATCCTAAGAGCAACTATGCCGTCGTGGGATTATATTTCTATCCCAACAGTGTCGTGAATATTGCCAAGAATATCAAGCCCAGTGCACGGGGTGAGCTGGAGATAACAAGCGTCAACCAGGAATACCTTAAGCAGAAGAAGCTGAAGGTGCAGACTTTGCAGCGCGGATTCGCCTGGCTTGACACCGGAACACACGACAGCCTTTCCGAAGCAAGCACATTCATTGAGGTCATCGAGAAACGGCAAGGACTCAAGGTGGCTTGTCTGGAGGAGATAGCCTACGAGCAAGGATGGATTACAAAGGAGCAGCTTATTGAGGAGGCTAAGCCTATGGCAAAGAATGATTATGGGAAATACCTCCTGAGACTTGCGGAGGGAAAGGAATAAGCTACACATTATTTATATTACACGCAACTACAAATTTAAAAGTACGAAGCATTTCCAGCAACCACCTCTTAAGAAAGGAAAACAAGTATGGAAAATACAAAAGACATAGAATTAGAGAACACTCAGGAAAAAGAAGAAATTTCTTCCATTAATTTCCAGACCATCTACAAGGCTATTGTTCTCAACTGGTACTGGTTCATCCTGGCATTAATCATATCCTTAGGATGTGCATACATCTACCTTCGTTATGCCACACCAACATACCAGTCAACAGCCAAGCTACTCATCAAGGATGACTCTGGAAACGGCAGCAACGGCAGCAGCCTTGCAAACGCCAGTGCAACCAGCCTGGGACTTATCAGCAACTCTAATGGTATCGACAATGAGATAGAGATTCTTCAGTCTCACACACTTGCAGCACAAGTGGTCCGCGACCTGAAGCTTTATGTCGACTATCAGCACAAGGGAAGGGTTAAGAACACACCGGTCTACAAGGACCAGCCAGTCAATGTTGATATCGACTCTTCACATCTGGAGAAGTTGAACTCGCCAATAAACCTTACTATCACACGCAAGGGTAACTCATATGTCGTGGAGGGGTCCTACTCCGTGCCTATTGACGAACTGTCGTCTGAGGGACCATTCTCCCTGAACAGGACATTCTCTTCACTGCCTGCTCAGATACCCACACGTGCCGGACTCATCACCTTCGAGGCCAACCCCGGCAAGAGCATGCAGGATGGCGATGTGTCTATTGTAACAATACAGTCGCCGAGAATGGCTGCTTATAAGTATGTCGGTGAGCTGAGTGTTTCACAGACTTCAAAGGTTACCACTATAGCTTCATTGCAGATTATCGACCAAATACCGCAAAGGGGCATCGATTACCTCAACCAGTTGGCCATCGACTATAACCGTCAGGCTAACGATGACAAGAATGAGATTGCTCTCAGAACAGAGAAGTTCATTAACTCACGTCTTGAGAAAATCAATGCCGAACTCGGACAGACTGAGTCACAGCTGCAAAACTACAAGCAGAGAAACAAGATGGTGGAGCTCAAGATGAACGCCTCCAACTCGGTAGAGAACCAGAACACCTCTGAGCAGAAGCTCCGCGATATGGACACACAGGTGGAACTGCTCAACAGTATTAGGGACTTCATGAACGAACGTGGCAACAAGTACCAGGTCATACCCTCAAATGTAGGACTGGATGACCAAAGCTCAACTTCACTTATCAACAAGTACAATGAGCTTGTGCTTGAGCGCAACCGTCTGCTAAGGACTGCTGCACCCACATCGCCGGTAGTAGAGCCTATCACAGATCAGATCAATGACCTGAACCGCAACATCCGCCAGGCTATCAACCAGGCTCTGAAATCCCTGGAGATCCAACGCAGTGCGCTGGCTTCTATGAATGAGAAATATAATGAGGAGGTAGCTGCCACACCGGAGCAGGAGCGCATGCTCACACAAATAGGACGACAGCAGGAGGTGAAGTCGGGACTGTACCTCATGCTGCTGCAAAAACGTGAGGAGAACAGCATCTCTCTTGCCGCAACAGCCGACAAGGGGAAACTCATCGACCTGCCGCTATTTGTCGGACAGGTTAGCCCGAAGAGGGGAATGATCTACCTCATAGCATTAATCATTGGACTGGCACTGCCGGCATTATTCATCTTCCTCGTGAACTTCTTCCGTTACAAGATTGAAGGACATGCTGATGTCGTCAAGCTGACGAAGTTGCCAATCATTGCCGATGTGGCTGTGGCAAGCGACTCGGCTATGACAAAGGCTGACATCGTGGTTCATGAGAATGAGAACAACCAGATGGATGAGATATTCCGTTCCATGCGCACCAACTTGCAGTTCATGCTCAAGGACAACCAGAGGGTCATTATGTTCACTTCCTCTACATCGGGTGAGGGTAAGACCTTCAACGCTGCCAACCTTGCAGTATCTTTCGCATTACTGGGTAAGAGAGTGGTGCTTGTAGGACTTGACATCCGTAAGCCGAGACTGGCTGAGCTGTTCCAGATAAACGACCGAGTGCATGGCATCACGCAGTTACTCGTCAAGGACAACCCAACCCCCGAGGACATCAAGAGCAACATCATCCCATCGGGTATCAACGGCAACCTCGACCTCCTCATGGCTGGTCCTACTCCTCCAAACCCTACGGAGCTGCTCTCACGCCCCAGCTTGGACATTATCTTCAAGCAGTTAAGGGAGGCTTACGACTACATCCTCGTCGACACGGCCCCTGTCGGACTTGTTTCCGATACTATCCAGATCGGACGTGTCTGCGATGCTACTGTATTCATGTGCCGTGCCGACTACACACCGAAGTCAAACTTCAACATGATCAACAGCCTGTCGATAGAGAAGAAGCTGCCTAACATGTGTATTGTCATCAACGGCATCGACATGAGCAAGAGAAAGTATGGCTACTACTATGGCTATGGGCGCTATGGCAAGTATGGCAGATATGGCCAGTACAGCGACTACGGACACTATGGCAATTATGGCAACTACGGTAACTATGGCAATTACAGTAATAGCCATTATGGCAAGAAAGACGACCACTCTGTAAAGAGATAGTATATTCAGGAAACGACAATAAATGACTATTGCAGTTGATTTCGACGGAACAATCGTCGAACACAAATATCCAAAGATCGGTGACGAAATCCTTTTCGCCACCGATACTTTGAAACAACTTATTAAGGATGGGCACCGGATAATTCTGTGGAGCGTCCGCGAAGGGCAACTCCTTCAGGATGCCATTGACTGGTGCCATGAGCGTGGAGTAGACTTCTATGCCGTCAACAAGGACTATCCCGAGGAAAACGGCAGGGAAAGTAACCAGAACTTCTCCAGGAAGATAAAGGCGGACATTTTCATCGACGACAGAAACCTCGGCGGACTGCCCGACTGGGGACAGATTTATCAGATGATAAAGAACCACGAGACATGGGCAGACAGGATAAATGAGGCTTCTCGAAGTCTCAATGACCATGAGCCGCCAAAGAGAAAGCACTGGTGGAGCAGAAAATGAACAGCAATGTAACAGAAGAATCAGAAATATAGAAATGGGGGACTATAAAAAGGATAACCTTGTCATTATACCCATTCAGCATTAAGCATTCAACATCAACATCATATTATGGCAGAGACAAAATATATATTCGTTACCGGCGGAGTGGTTTCTTCTCTTGGAAAGGGTATTATCTCCTCATCCATCGGTAAACTTCTACAAGCAAGAGGTTATAATATTACCATCCAGAAGTTCGACCCTTATATCAACATCGACCCGGGAACACTGAACCCCTATGAGCATGGCGAATGCTATGTCACCGTCGACGGAATGGAGACAGACCTCGACCTTGGACATTATGAGAGATTTACCGGCATTCAGACCACAAAGGCGAACTCCATGACCACTGGTCGAATATACAAGGCTGTAATCGACAAAGAGCGCCGCGGAGATTATCTTGGAAAAACAATACAGGTCGTTCCGCATATCACGGATGAGATAAAACGCAACATCAAGCTGCTCGGACAGAGATACCATTATGATTTCGTTATTACCGAAATCGGTGGAACCATCGGAGATATTGAGAGCGCACCTTTCCTGGAGGCCATCCGACAGATGAAATGGGAACTCGGAAAGCGGGCCGTCAACGTTCATCTCACATACATACCTTACCTCAAGGCAGCAGGGGAACTGAAGACAAAGCCTACACAGCACAGCGTCAAGGAACTGCAAAGTGTAGGCATACAGCCTGATATCCTTGTCCTCCGCACGGAGAAGCACCTTCCTGACGGCATCAGAAAGAAGGTGGCTGCATTCTGCAACGTCGACTTCGACTGCGTTATCCAGAGTGAGGACCTGCCAAGCATATATGAGGTTCCTGTCAACATGCAGAACCAGGGCATGGATGCAGCCATCCTCCGCAAATGTGGCGAGCCGGTAGGACCTACACCGGAACTGGGACCATGGAAGAAATTCCTCGACAAGCAGCGCAATGCCACTGAAGTTGTAAACATCGGACTGGTAGGCAAGTATGACCTTCAGGATGCATACAAGAGCATCCGCGAAAGCCTGTCGCAGGCCGGCACATATAATGACCACAAGACAAAGATAACATTCATCAACTCTGAGCAGATTACCGAGGAGAATGTTGCCGAGAAACTGAAGGGACAGGACGGAATAGTCATATGCCCAGGCTTCGGACAGCGAGGCATAGAGGGAAAGATTATTGCTGCACATTATACTAGGACACATAACATCCCTACATTCGGAATATGCCTCGGAATGCAGATGATGGTCATAGAGTTTGCACGCAACGTCCTTGGATACAAGGATGCCAACAGCCGTGAGATAGACGAGAAGACTCCACACAATGTCATTGACATCATGGAAGAGCAGAAGAACATCACCAATATGGGCGGCACAATGCGCCTTGGCGCTTACGAATGCGATCTTCGACAAGGCTCACGCGTCTTCAATATCTACAAGAAGGAGCACATACAGGAGCGCCATCGCCACCGCTATGAGTTCAACAACGATTATGAGAAGGAGTTTGAACGCAACGGTATGAAATGTGTCGGACGCAATCCCGAAAGCGACTTGGTGGAAATCGTTGAGATTCCTACCCTGAAGTGGTATATCGGCACACAGTTCCACCCGGAGTACCAGAGCACGGTGCTCAAGCCACACCCTCTTTTCCTCGACTTTGTAAAAACAGCTATAGAAAATCAGGATAAACAAAAATAAATGGACAAAAACACTATTATCGGTTTTGTGCTCATTGCAGCTGTACTCTTCGGCTTCGCCTGGTGGCAACAGCCTTCGGAAGAACAACTGCAAGCACAACACGAACAGTATCAGAAAGACTCCATAGCCGCCGCAAAGAAGCTGCAAGAAGAGAAGACAGCACAGGCAAAGCAGAAAGCAGCTGCCATTGCTGCTGCCGCCAACGACTCGGCACTCTTCCACACCGCTATAAAAGGCAAGGCTCAGGACATTGTTCTTAAGAACTCCAAACTGGAATTAACATTCAGCACAAAGGGTGCCACGGTAACAAAGGCATATATTAAGAACGAAAAAGGCAGCAAGCGCTACGTTGGACACAGCATTGCTGACAAGACTGGCAAGCATGACGACCTCGGAGGTGTAACACTGTTTGATGGAAAGGACCAGCAGCTCAACTACACACTTGTAGCCAAGGAGAGCAACATCAGCACACAGGACCTTTATTTCACTCCGACAAACCTTACCGACTCAACGGTAACGTTCACGGCTGAAGCCGCACCGGGGAAGACTCTCGTCATCGAATATAAACTCGGCAAGGACTACCTGCTCCATTCCAGTTTGAAGGTGAACGGAATGGCTGGACTGTTCGACCCGAATGCCTCTAAGTTGAATATCGACTGGCATGAAAAGGTCAAGGAGCAGGAACGCGGCTTCAGCTTCGAGAACCGCTATGCCCGCCTTGACTGGAAAGAGAAGGACGGTAATACCGACTATCTCAGCGAGTCATCCGAGAAAGAGGAGAGCACTGAGGAGGCTGTCGACTGGATAGCTTTCAAAAACCAGTTCTTCTCCGCCGTAATGATATCGAAGGATGCCTTCGACAAAGGTGCCGACCTGCGTAGCGTGCCCTATGACAAGAAGAGTCAGGAAAACAATCCCGTCCGATACCTCAAAGACTTCACTGCAAAGACAAAGGCAAACTTCGACCCGACGGGGCAGAAGCCAAGCGAGTTCGAGTTCTACTTCGGTCCTAACGACTTCTATATCCTAAAGAGTGTAGAAAAGCAGAGCTCATTCGGAAAGGAACTCGACCTAGAGCGCATCGTCTATCTGGGATGGCCTCTCTTCAGATACATCAACCGATGGTTCACACTGCCGGTATTTACCCTCCTCACCAAATGGGGTCTTCCAATGGGTATCGTGCTCATACTTATCACGTTGCTGCTGAAGCTCATCACCTATCCGATGGTAAAGAAGAGCTATATGGCATCGGCAAAGATGCGCGTCCTCAAGCCGAAATTGGACGAGGCGACAAAGCAATATGATAAACCGGAAGACCAGATGCAGAAACAACAGGCTATGATGCAGCTATATTCTGAATATGGAGTAAGCCCATTGTCCGGCTGCCTGCCAATGCTCATTCAGATGCCTATCTGGATTGCGATGTTCAACTTTGTGCCTAACGCCATACAGCTTCGTGGGCAGAGCTTCCTGTGGATGCATGACCTGAGCACCTATGACCCTATCGTCGAGTGGGGCTCTAACCTATGGCTGATAGGAGACCATCTGAGCCTTACGTGTATACTCTTCGTTGGAGCACAGCTGCTTTACAGCTGGTTCACAATGCAATTACAGAAAGACCAGATGGTTGGCGCACAGGCAGACCAGATGAAGATGATGCAGTGGATGATGCTGCTCATGCCGGTAATGTTCTTCTTCATCTTCAATGACTATTCGTCAGGACTGAACTTCTACTATTTCATCAGTCTCTTATTCTCGGCTATAATAATGTTCACACTCCGCAAGACCACCAACGACGAGAAACTTCTCGCCATTCTGGAGGCGCGACGGGTAGAGAACAAGAACAACCCGAAGAAGATGACTGGCATGGCTGCTCGTCTTCAGCGCATGCAACAAGAGCAGCAGGAGCTCCAGCGCAAGCGTGAGGAACTCGAGCGGAAACGGAGGAAACTCTGACGGAAATGCAATTGGGTATCAAGGGTCTTGCTTTTGATACCCAATTGTCATGCAAGAAGAGCTTGTTCGCATTAAATCCAGTATCTATTAACAAGCCATCCGGTATCTACTTGCTGAGCTTTTAAAGCCTAATTACAAGCCAATAGATACCAACTCGTTTCCCAATGAATAATAATTCGTGTAACTATCTATGAATAAATCAATTATAACAGCAACATTTCTTAGTCTCTTAGGATGCTGCACATTAGAGCTACAAGCACAGAACGTGAAGATTGGAAAAAATAACATAAAACTCACTCAGGATACAATGACCCCAGAGGCCCTATGGGCAATGGGACGCATTGGCGGCATATCGGCAAGCCCTGACAGCAAGCGGATAGCCTATCAGGTGGGCTACTACAGCGTTGAGGAGAACAAGGGCCACCAGATTCTCTATGTCATGAATGCTGATGGCTCAAACGTCAAGCAACTGACGACCACCGACAAGAGTGAGACTGATGCCGCATGGCTCGACAACAACACTATCACCTTCCTCTCAGACGGACAGATCTGGAAGATGAACGCTGACGGCACGAACCGTCAGAAACTTACCTCCGATAAGACCGACATTGAGGGCTACAAGTTCAGCCCCGACGGAAAGAAGGTTGTCATCATTAAGAGCCTGCCCTACCACGGCTCCATAAAAGAGAACCCGAAGGACCTTCCGAAGGCTACAGGGCGGCTCATTACAGACATGAACTACCGCCATTGGGACCACTATGTTGAAAGCATACCCCATCCCTTCGTTGCCGAAGTCGCTAGTGACGGGACAATCGGTGAGGGCGTCGATGTTTTGAAAGACGAGCCTTTCGAGTGTCCCATGGCTCCTTTCGGCGGCATAGAGCAAATCGATTGGAGCAAGGACTCAAAGTTCGTCGCCTACACCTGCCGCAAGAAGGAAGGTGTGAGGTATGCCATCTCGACCGACGCTGACATATACCTATATAATATAGAGACTCGCCAGACAAAGAACCTCTGCAAGGACGACGCTGACAAGGAATTGTTGAAGGAATGGGCACATGCCGATTCTACCGTGGACGCTACGAAGAGCATGCGCAATCAGGCTGTGGACTCTAAAAAGTTCCAAAGCCTCAACGTTGGCTATGACGTAAACCCCAAGTTCTCACCCGACGGTCGTTATGTGGCTTGGCAGAGCATGGCACGCAACGGTTATGAAAGCGACCTTAACCGTCTGTGCATATATGACCTGAGAAAGCATACAAAGTTCTACGCTACAAGTGCCGATAACTTTGACACAAATGTTGACGACTTCTGTTGGGCTCCTGACAGCAAGAGCCTTTACCTCATGGGAGTATGGCATGCAACGGAACGTATCTGGAACGTAAGCGCTAACGGTGGTAAGGTAAAACAGGTTACCGATGACAGCTATAACGACTTCGGAAGCATTCAAATGCTCAACGGCAAGCAGCTGCTCACCACACGCCATTCCATGCTCCATCCTGACGACATCTTTATTGTTACTCCGTCTAACAAGGAAAAAGCTGCAAAGGTTCAACAGATTACTGATGAGAACAAACAGATATTCGACCAGCTTGCCAGTGCACAAGTGGAACAGCGTTGGGTTAAGACAACAGATGGAAAGCAAGAGCTCGTCTGGATTATCCTGCCGCCACACTTCGACAAGACAAAGAAGTACCCTACCCTTCTGTATTGTGAGGGAGGACCGCAGAGCCCGGTAAGCCAGTTCTGGAGCTACCGCTGGAACTTCTCCATCATGGCAGCACACGGTTATGTCATTGTAGCCCCTAACCG
>SAMEA3663069__coassemble_617_pt1 | contig 20144 bp, 16 predicted proteins | sample SAMEA3663069__metabat2_low_PE_007 | metagenome-assembled genome bin SAMEA3663069 (sample SAMEA3663069) | pig gut metagenome | biome: pig gut; feature: pig-associated habitat; material: faeces | place: France | collected 2012 | reverse complement strand
TTGCGGAACTTGAATTACTTTATCATTCCGGCCCCTACGGTCTCGTTGGTATCCGGGTCGATGAAAATCAGAGAGCCTGTAGTGCGGTTGTGCTTGTACTTGTCGAAGACCATCGGTGAGGCGGTATGCAGGGTAATCTCCGCAATGTCGTTCATGTTGAGCTCGCTGACGCCTGTCTCCTTCTCAAGGGTGTTGATGTTGCGGCGGAAGTTGATGACACGCACCATACCGACGGTCTCGAACGTTGTCTGGCGGATGACATACTTCTTGCGGAGTTGCAAAGGCTGCTCATTGAACCAGCAGACATCCATCGTAGCGTCCTGCGACACCTCCGGCTGTGGTTCGTCGGCACGGACGATGGTGTCGCCACGGCTGATATCTATCTCGTCGTTGAGCTCAATGGTGATGCTCAGTGGAGCGAAGGCCTCATCGACGACCTTGATATCGGCATCGGAGCCAATGGCTGAGGGACCCTCGGAAAGACGCTTCACGGTGCTCTCCTTCCCGGAGGGCAGCACGCGGATCTTGTCGCCGACATGGAGGGTTCCGCCCGCCACACGGCCGGCATAGCCGCGGAAATCGCGCCATTTGTCGGAGATAGGACGGATTACGTACTGTACCGGATAACGGAACTCGGCACTGCCGGTCTTATGGACGATGGGAACGGTCTCAAGGTATTCGAGCAGGGGCTTGCCCGTATACCATGGCATGCGGTCCGACTTATTGACGACATTGTCGCCGTCCTTGGCGCTTATAGGGATGAACACCACATTCTTTATATCCAGCACCTCCGACATCTTGTTATAGTCGGCTATTATCTTGTTGTAGACATCCTCAGAGAAGTCAACAAGGTCCATCTTGTTGATGGCTACAACAATGTTCGATATACCTAAGAGAGAAGAGATATAACTGTGGCGGACCGTCTGCTCAAGGACGCCATGACGGGCGTCGACAAGTATAATGCTCAGGTCGGCTGTGGACGCTCCTGTTACCATGTTGCGAGTGTACTGCACGTGTCCCGGCGTGTCGGCAATGATGAACTTCCGCTTAGGCGTAGCGAAGTATCGGTATGCCACGTCAATGGTGATGCCCTGCTCCCGCTCCGCACGTAGTCCGTCGGTCAGCAGGGCGAGGTTGACCTCCTCGTTGCCTCTCGACTTCGAAGCTGTCTCCACAGCCTCGAGCTGGTCCTCAAAAATCGACTTGCTGTCATAGAGCAGCCGTCCTATCAGCGTGCTCTTTCCGTCGTCAACACTGCCCGCGGTAGAGAAGCGGAGCAGCTGCATGTCTAAATATCCTCTGGTGTTATTGCTCATTTGTCTTTTTCGTTTATCAAGAATTAAAGAATATGGGGTAAGGGGCTGTGGTTAGAAGTAGCCTGCCTTCTTGCGGTCTTCCATAGCTGTCTCGGAGCGCTTGTCGTCGGCACGTCCGCCACGTTCCGTCACACGGCTGGCGGCAATCTCCTCAATGATGTCCTCGACGGTGTGTGCCTTCGACTCGGTGAGGCCTGTGCAGGTAATATCGCCGATGGTACGGCAACGGACCATCTTCCTTACGACCTCCTCTGTGGGCTTGCGCTTGATGACCGGAGAGGCGGCAAGCCATTGTCCGTCACGGTTGAACACGCGCTCGTGGGTGAAGTAAAGGCTTGGCATGGGTATATGCTCCAGGAGGATATACTGCCATACGTCCATCTCCGTCCAGTTGGAGATAGAGAACACACGGAAATGCTCTCCCATATTCTTCTTGCCGTTGAAGATGTTCCATAACTCCGGACGCTGGTTCTTGGGGTTCCACTGTCCGAACTCATCACGGTGGCTGAAGAAGCGTTCTTTGGCACGGCTCTTCTCCTCGTCGCGGCGTGCGCCGCCGATGGCAGCATCGAACTTGTACTTGTCGATAGTGTCGAGGAGGGTAACGGTCTGGAGCTTGTTACGGCTGGCATAGTAGCCGGTCTCTTCCTTGACGCGACCCTGGTCAATGCTCTCCTGGACGCTGCCGACAATGAGGTCGGCACCCAGCTTCTTTACCAGGTCGTCACGATAGTCGATGGTCTCCTGAAAGTTGTGACCGGTATCTATGTGGACCAGCGGGAACGGTATCTTAGCCGGGAAGAATGCCTTGTAGGCAAGATGCGTGACTACAATGGAGTCCTTGCCGCCGGAAAAGAGTATGCACGGACGCTCAAACTGCGCCGCAACCTCACGGAGGACATAAATGGACTCCGACTCCAATTCTTTAAGATGTGTGATGTTATGATTCATTATTCAACTTGTATTCTATGGCATTTACTTAATGTCCAGGACTTTTTCTGATATCAATTTGTTTATTCTGTTGCGTACCCTTATGGAGCGGTGAACGTCCCTGGCGTCCGAGCTGACGGCAATGGCAAGATTGTCGCCGTCCTGACGGCTTACCGCCGGCGAGGTGAAATCGCAGTAGGAAGGGTCGTCGCAGACGCTTGTGAGTATGCCCTTCCTTTCAGCTATAGCCTTAATGCGGTGGTTAAGGTCGTTGTCGCCCGTACAGACGAAAAGCAGGCGGACACCGTCCAGGTCGCTCTCGACAAAGGCGCGCCTTATGATTCGGAACGGCAACTTCTGAATATCGTCTGATACGGAATCGGCGATTACAGTAACCTTGTCGGTAAAACGATGCAGGATGGCTGCCTTGTGGGAAGCCTCCCTGCCACCGCCGACAAGGAGTATGCTGCCATCAGTGATACGGACGGATATAGGCAGGAAGTCCATCATTTCTTACGTATCAGAACTTTCCAGTAGTTGTCGACCTTCTCAGTACTGAGTACGGTGTGCCCCTCGTTCCTTACGCTGCCTGGTACGTTCTGTATAGGCTGTCCGTCGTCGAGAAGGATCTCCAGGAGTTGACCCGACTTCATTGGGGCAAGGGCTATCTTCGTCTTTACGAAGTTCATAGGACAAGCCACGCCGCGGAAGTCTTTCTTCACATCGGGAGCAGCCGAGTCGTTATCGGACGGTGCCTTGGCGGCGGCAGGCGCACTACCGGCAGCCTCTCCGGCGGGTTTGCCGGCTTGCTTGCCGTCCTTCGCCTCTGTATTGCCATTGGGATGGAACTGCAAGCTGTCGTCCATGCCCTTGTAGAGCTCGTTGAGCAAGTCGGCAAGGTCGCCGACGAGCTCTTTGTAAGGCAACAGGTCGCCGTTATTGCGACGTATGTCAACGAGGACCTTGTATTTCTCCGGGATAATGCCCTCGCCTATAAACTCCTTCAGGAATCCATTATAGACATCGTCATCATTACGTGGGTCGAGTCCGCGCGTCACCAACAGCATGCGTGCCTCGGAGAATACGATGTCGGAAAGGAGTTTCTGCTGGCCTGCCTGGTCTGTTGTCGCGGCAAGCTGCTTGCGTTTGTCGCGGATAGTGTCCTGATCGATGTCGATGATATCGAAGAGTCCGGCAGAGCATTCCGCCTGACCATATTTTATAAGGCTGAACTTCTCGTCATCGGCATAGTCGAAGAAGAAGCTTGGGTCCTCTGAATAGGGCTGAACCTTCTTGTACTTTCCCTCCAGGATGTCCTTGACCACTCCGGAGCCTCTCTGCGCGACATAATCATAATAGTCGGCATAGTTGTCTTTCTGTGCGATGACGTCCCGGAGATAGTCCTCCACGAAAGCCGGAACATGCTTTGCCGCTATCCACCCCATCGACTGGTCGATCTCAAGCTTGCCCTTCACAGGGAGCCATACGGTGTAGGCAGGATACGGGTCGTCGCCGACACGGCCTACACGGCCGATGAAACCAAGGTCAGCCCACGTGGCATTGGCGCAGATATTGGTGCAGCCGTTCATCTTCAACTCAAAGTCAGGAATGGCGTCCAGATCGAGGTCGCTGGCAAGCAGCCGCCTGGTGATAGCGTCAATGGCTCCCTTGGGCATGCAGATTCCCAGACGGCAGGTATCCGCGCCGGTGCAAGAGGTAAGGCTTGTGATGACTGCCGGATAGTCGATCTCGTACACTCCTATCTTGCGGAAGAAATTATAAATATTGGGAAGGTATTCCTCGCTGATGTTGCGGACCTGTATCTGCTCTCTTTTCGTGAAGCGTATAACGTCGTCACCGTAGTTACCAAGATACTCGGCTACCTGTGAGAAGAACTCGGGGGAGCCGTTGCCATGAGGTATGGCGATGTAGGCATACCACAGTCCGTTCTTTGCCTTATGCGCATAACGCTCCTTCCACTTGAGGAAGCCATTATGCTCCTTGGCAGGAGCGAAAGAGGGGTTGTGGTGCCCGGGCGCCATTACCGTTGCGGGAGCGTAGAAATCGAGCGAACCGTCCTTCTTCAGTTCGTTGAACTCGTCCATGTAAAGTTTCTTGGCTTCCTCCTCGCCATAACGGTAGAACACATAACGCATGCGCGCCTTATGTCTGTTGCGGCGGTTGCCGTACTTGTTGAACCAGTTCTTCAAGGCTTTCGCAGCACGGAAGAGGTCTATCTCAGGGAGGAAGTCAAAGACTTCCCAACCGGTGTGAGGGTTTGGAGCCGTACTGCCGGCGATGATAACCCGGAAGCCACGTTCGCCGTCCTTGACGCGTGCCTGCAGACCGAAGTCGGCAACATAAGAATAGTTGGCATCCTCGACGTTATAGTCCATGGCAACCTTATATTTTCGTGGCATGGTGAAGGAGTCGCGTTCGGCGATAAGCCGCGAGGTCAGCTCCTCCACGTAAGGATAAACGTCGAATGCCTCACGGTCTGTGAGCCCGCTACGGTCGTTGACCATCATGTTGCGTACCGTATTTCCACCACCACCGGCCGCAGAAAGACCTTCCTTTTTGAGCTTTCTCAATGCCGGGACAGCGTCGACCAGGTCCACATTGTGGATTTGTATCTCCTGACGGGTGGTTATATGCAGGTGGGAGGCTGATACCTGATGACCGACGAAGGCTACTTTGGCAAGCTGGCGGGGAGTAATCAATCCTCCCGCACAACGGATTCGCAGCATGTGATGATGATTCTTGCGCTGCTCGTATATACCCATTGGCACGCGGTTGGCCTTCAGTTCACCGGCTGTTATCTCACCGGCTTTGTATTTCTTTACTAACGACTCTGTATAGTCGAGGTCGCTTGATAGTGTTGACGGTATACGGTACATAATATTTCTGTATAAAAAATATGATAATGTTCTGCCTGGGGATGTCAGGCTTCTTCGCTATAGTGGACTTCCTTGTCCACGACTTGGTTGTTCTTTATTCCGAAGGAGTTGAGATGTACGCCTTCATAGATAGACAATATGGCGTAACGTATCGTCGGGTCGTTTGCCAGTCGAAGGTCCTCTTGCGAGGGACGAGACGGCGATGCAGGGTGGCTGTGCCAGTTGGCGAGTATCTTCAGACCCTTCGACCTGGCATAGCGGAGGGCTGTGAACTGGTCTTTCGGCGCGAAGGAGAAATGCTCTGAGCTGTGGTCGATGTTCTCCATTGGATAGTTCTCTGCCACCACTCCGTCTTTACCAAGCAGGTAGCCGCAAGTCTCCTCCGGGGCATCACGGCGTGCCTGTGCTATTAGTTCGTTGATGATATCTTGATTTATTGTCATTGTTCAATGCTTTAAAAGACTGACTTACTTATGGTTGGGCAAATCGCAGGCCTTCTGCTCATAATCGATTAGGTGGTCAATCGTAGGATGACTTCCGCAAATAGGACAATTGTCCCGCTTCTTGACTGGAATGGTGCGGAAGTCCATTGTCTTGGCATCAAAAGTAAGCAGACGATTGGTAAGCAGCTTGCCAACGCCGAGGATATACTTCAGAGCCTCTGCTGCCTGGATTGTTCCCAGCATTCCGGCAATGGCACCAAGCACACCGGCTTGTGAGCAGCTTGGCACGGCCCCTACTGGAGGCGGTTCCTTGAACATGCACCTATAGCAGGCGGAACCCGGAACGTAGGTGAAGGTCTGTCCACGGAAACGCAGTATGCCGCCATGGCTGAACGGCTTCTTAAGCATCACGCACGCATCGTTGATGAGGAACTTGACAGGGAAATTGTCGGTACCGTCAATGACGAAATCATAATCCTTGATGATGTCAAGTGCGTTCCCGCTATATATGAACTCTTTGATGGCGTTCACCTTGACATCGGGATTGATTGCCAGCATCTTCTCCTTGGCACTTTCAACCTTGGGCTTGTCCACATCCTTAGTGAAATGGATAATCTGGCGCTGAAGGTTGCTGAGGTCAACATTGTCGGCATCGACAATGCCGATAGTTCCCACGCCGGCAGCTGCAAGATAAAGGGCGGCAGGAGCACCAAGACCACCGGCACCGATGATAAGCACCTTGGCATTCATAATCTTCTCCTGTCCCTCGATGCCTACGTCCTGCAAAAGTATGTGGCGGCTGTAGCGCTCTATCTGCTCTTCGGTCAGGTCTATCATGCGGCACCTCCTCCCATAAAGTACAAAAAGTCTACACGGTCGCCGTCATTAAGGCTTGTCTTTTCCCAATCCTCACGCTCAACGAATTCCTCGTTGACCTGGACAGTAACCATTTCCGGCTGGAACACTCTGTTTATCTTGATTAATTCACTAAGACTGAGCGGAAGCGTAACTTCTTGTTTTTCGTCATTGACAATAATCTGTGCCATAATAATATTAATGTGTTCGTTGATAATTTATAATTCCTTTTTATTGTCGTTAATATGTGTCATCCCAAATATTAATGAATAACGGTTGCAAAGGTAGGCAGTTTCAACTGTTGCGGCAATCCCACGTGATTGGTATATTGCATACCACATTTATGGTAGGTTTACTTTCACATTGAATCAATATACCACATTTATGGTACTATTTTACCATTAATATGGTATTTCTGGTTTCACTTTATAAGCGTACCTTTGCATCCAAGAAAACAAAAAGATTTTTATATATGAATATTGCAGGAGTAACACGTAGCCTTCACCGGCACCTTATAAGAGCAGGCAGGGAGAAGACAAATACATCTTCCTTAAAGACATCTGGCTTCAGGGCAGACCATAAGTTCAACACATTGGACGATGCCCAACTGGAAGTCAAGGACCTTCATCTCTCCATTGGCGACAAAGAGATATTGAAAGGCGTGGATATCCATATTCCTCAGAACAAGGTTACTTGCATCATTGGTCCTTCGGGCTGCGGCAAGTCCACACTTCTGCGCACCTTCAACCGCCTGAACGACGGCACCGAGGGCCTGAAAATCAGCGGAAGCATCACTCTTGGCGGCAAAGACATCATTCGAGCCCATGGAAAAGCACTCACAGAGCTCCGCCGTAACATTGGACTCGTACCGCAACGTCCATGTCCCCTTCCAATGGATATATATGGTAATGTAGCTTTCGGCTGCCGCATTCATGGCATCCGCAACCACAAGAAGCTCAACAGCATAGTTGATTACTACCTGAATGCCGTCGGTCTTTGGGATGAGGTGAAAGACCGCCTGCATGACCCTGCGACAAGTCTCAGCGGCGGTCAACGTCTATGCCTGGCACGCAGTCTCGCAGTAGAGCCCAGCGTGATTCTTGCCGACGAGGCGACAAGTGCCCTCGACCCTGTTTCCAGCCAGAAAATTGAAGACCTCTTCACAAGCATGAAGGGCAGCTACACAGTCGTAATGGTCACCCACACCCTGCGCCAGGCAATGCGCATAGCCGACTATGTCGTATTCATGTATGAGGGAAAGGTCGTAGAAGCCGGCAATGCCTACGATATATTTCATAATCCAAAGGAGAAACTTACCAGCGACTATCTGTTTGGGACTTTCAATTAACCAGACATTTAGAGAATAGTCATATTAGTTCAGGATAACGCGATGAACAATAATAAGGTTATAAACCTCAGTACTTTTTTTTGTCTTTATCTGGCAAGGGCCATTCCAGCTACATTCCTTATGACAGCTCTGCAAGTAACGATGCGCCAGCACCACATCGGGCTGGCGACAATAGGACTGCTGAGCCTCACCCGCCTTCCATGGTCTCTGAAGTTTATATGGACACCGCTCATCGACCGACATTGCATTACCGTCGGCGACTTCAAAAAACTTCTCATATCCACGGAGCTTGTGTTCGCACTGGCGATAATCATCGTCGGATTCCTTGACGTGTCCAACAACCTCATGCTCATTATAGCACTGGTACTGCTGTCCACATTCTGTGCGTCAATACAGAACGTTACCAACGATACGCTTGCTGTCAATGCATTCCGGCATGGCGATCACAGCGCCGTAACGAGCATAAAGTCCATGGGCCGCTATGTAGGAAGACTCCTCGGAGGTGGATTCTTCATCATTATCCTACACCAGTACGGCTGGCACGTAGTGGTTCCGCTGCTTGGTTTTCTAGCCATCTTACTTGTACTTCCCATAATCCTGGACAAGCACATTACCATTGCCACCGACAGGAAGAGCACGAATCCGGCAGGAATAAAAGACCTCTACCGATTCTTCACGCGTCGTGAGGCATGGCCTCAGATTGTGTTCCTCATGCTATTCTTCATTGGCTTCGACGGAATAATGTCAATGTTCAAACCATGGATGGTCGACATGGGATACAACATGAAAGAGATTGGTCTCTACAACGGCGTGATAGGAACCTCAGTAGCCTTTGTCATGGCTGCATTCGCCGGATGGTGGGTGAAGCGGACTGGACTGAAAACAGCACAGCGCATAGTGTCAGCCTTTGCCATCACCGTGCCCGCCTATTTCCTCTTTCTGACATATGTTTCCCCCACACTGCCCCTCATCATGGCAGGTATTGTCCTCATGCGCGCAACAGAGGCTTCCGCGGCAGTAACCGTCTATTCCACGTCAATGGACTACGTCCGTTCAGGCCGCGAGGGAACCGATTTCACAATACAAGTGGTACTAGTACATATCAGCGGTTCGCTCATTACAATCATTGCCGGCGGCATTGGCCAATGGCTCGATTACCGCGGTCTTTGTATAATAGAACTGGTGCTTTCATTAGTCTGCGTATGGTACGTCTTCTTTAAGTTCAACAAATAAGAAGCAACGGACAGCATATACATTATTCTTTTAGTCCAACAAATAAGAGGCAACAGACCGCATATACATATCACACTCTTACTTATAAGTCAATGAACAACATCTACATACTCCCAGCATTGGCGCTGATGATTTCCGCTACAGCATCAGCTTCCGACGTAACAGTCAGCGACACAACAGTATTCGGCGGAATACACCAACTAGAACAAGTTGTTGTAACAGGCAACGGACATCATGAGAAGTTGAAGAACTCCACGACTCCCGTCAGCGTTCTGACAGCAAGCGACATATCCAAAACCGGAGTAACCGATTTCCAGCAGGCATTGCAACGGCTATTGCCGAACGTACAGTTCGCCCCCTCCAGCATGGGAAGTTTTATCCGCCTGAACGGATTAGGCAACAAATATATCCTTATCCTTGTCAATGGACAGAAAGTAATAGGTGACATCTCAACACAAGTCGACCTCAACCAGATAAACCTTGGTTCGGTGAAGCGTATAGAGGTCCTCAATGGTGCAGCGTCAGCACTCTATGGCAGCGATGCTATCGGAGGAGTCATAAATATTATCACCGACCAACCTAAGGACAAGCCCCTGCGCATCACCTCCGACCTGCACACCGGAGCCAATGGACAGCTGACAGAGAACGCTAGCCTTGACATCAACTATAAATGGATAAGCAGCTACACACGGTTCTCACATAACGAGCTCAGCAGCTTCCGCAACAACGGGTACGCATATAGCGGCAAAGCACCAGAAGGTAATGTGCAGCCCACATTGCAGACTCTTGTACTGGGCTACAACAACAACTACATAGATCAGCGGCTGGAGTTCCATCCTTTCCGCGGCCTGTCGCTATATGGGGAAGGCAGTTACAACTATAAGCTTACTGACCGCCCAAGGAAGCAACCAGGCTTTGCAAGCGGATATGATTACGAGATGCGGTTCAAGACGATGAGATGGATGGCAGGGGGGCAATACATCTTCAGCAAGAACCACATTCTGGACATCGACTTCCTCAGCCACAATTTCCGTTATGGCAATGAGTACATGTCCACAACCACGAGCAAAGGAATAGTTACCCACGAGCCAGGCGATTACACACAATCAAAGAAACAACTGCTCTACGACCTGAACGTCAAGAACACCAACCACTTCTATTCCGGCAGTACTACCATCTTCGGTGCCGAATACAAGAACAACTTCATAAATACCACCACTGGAAATATTGTCAGGCACCAGTACAATATCTCCGCCTACGGACAACACGACACGAAGATTGCAGGTGGTCTGTATGGAACGGCAGGCCTGCGCTATGACTACAACGAAGACTTCGGCAGCCATGTAACCCCCAAGGCATCATTATTATATAAGGTAAGCGGATGGACTTTCCGCGCCAACTATGCCATGGGATTCCGCTCTCCAGGTCTCGACGAACTGTACTACCACTACTTCTCCGACAAGACCTCCGGACATCCACTCGTTACCTTCGGCAACAAAGACCTCCGTCCGGAAAAGAGCAACTACGTCGGCATTACCGCCGGTTACAGCAACAAGTACGTGTCTGTAGAGGTAACAGGGTTTGCAAACTATGTCAACGACATGATTGTCAAACAGGCCTATGACATAGATGATGATGCAAAGGAAATGCTCAAGAATCAGTTTCCCGACGAGATAACCGATGCCACGTTCAGCACCCTCTTCACCTACAACCGCTACATCAACAGCGACAAGGGCATAGTCCGTGGAGTCAATGCCGGACTGAACGTCAATCCGCTTAATGGCCTTACTCTCAGTGCCAACTACTCCTACATCAATGCCCGGACACAATCAGCAGGAGAGTGGATACCTCTGGAGCGCAGCGTCCACAACACCGTTACGGTAGCCGCAAACTACATCCACACCTGGTGGAACAAGTACACACTGAATGTGAACATCAACGGGCGCATGCAGGGAAAGACATACTATCCCGGCTACGAGAACGCCCCCGGCTATGGCATGTGGAACCTTAACACCAGCCACACGATTATTGTTAACGGACGCCTCACACTTGAGCCCAGCCTAGGCATTGACAACATATTCAACCAGACCGATAACAGAATATATTGGACAAACCGCCGCTATGCCAACTTCTCTTCCGGCACGTCAGTGGTTTTCGGTCTGAAAGTCATCTTCGACTGAAAACGCAGAATGACTTGTACATACATCGGGCACACATTCGCCAAAGCGAAGCCAATAATCATGTCGGCTTACAGAAACCGGACAACATCAACCGGCACACATATTCACGCCCAGAAGGTGTAAAAATCCACGGAAAAATCGGATTTCCTTTTGCAGTTTCATTCTATTGAATTAATTTTGCAGTAAAAATGATTAAACTTAAACCAAGAATGGAAATAATCGACTTGTCCAAAGAGAACAGCATCATAGGCCAGTACATGGCTGAAATTCGTGGCCAAAACTATCAGAAGAACCGTCTGCTCTTCCGTAACAACATACGCCGCATAGGCGAATATGAGGCTTTCGCCATATCCAAGACCCTCAACTATAAGTCTCAGGAGGTTGCCACCCCTTTGGGTATCTCCAGTGTCAACATCCCATCCGACAAGATAGTCCTTGCCACCATCTTCCGTGCCGGACTGCCTTTCCATGAAGGATTTCTCAATGTCTTCGACCATGCTGGCAACGCCTTCGTATCAGCCTACCGTGAATACAAGGACGAAGCTCACCACGAAGTAGGCATCCACGTTGAATACCTTGCCACGCCGAGCATCGAGGAGAAGACACTCATCATCGCCGATCCCATGCTTGCCACTGGCGGAAGCATGGAACTGGGCTACAAGGCCTTCCTCACCAAGGGCACTCCCCGCCGCATCCACGTCTGCTGCGTCATTGCCACTCCAGAGGGTATAGAACATATAAAGTCAACACTGCCCAACGACAAGACCACCATCTGGTGCGCTGCCATAGACCCAGGAATGAATGAGCACAAATACATAGTTCCCGGATTTGGTGATGCCGGCGACCTGTGTTACGGCGACAAACTTTAACAAGACCGGCAATGGGGAAAAAAGCTATAGTCTTAGGCGCCAGTTCCGGCATGGGGCGTCTTGTGGCCATTCAGCTGCTGCACGACGGATGGACTGTCGGCGTAGCAGCAAGGCGGATTGAGGCTTTGGAAAACATTGATGCCGGCAATGGCAACCGCCCTGTGCCAGCTCAAATCGATATCACCGCTGACGATGCCGCCCGTCGCCTGCACGACCTTATAGAGCGTCTTGGTGGTGTGGACCTTTACTTCCACTCGTCGGGAGTAGGAAAGATAAACCCGCAGCTGGTGGCAGAAACAGAGCTCCAGACCGTGGCCACCAATGCGCTGGGCTTCACCCGCATGGTCGGCGAAGCTTTCCGATGGATGGCATGCCATGGTGGCGGTCAGATAGCAGTCATCTCCAGCATTGCCGGTGTAAAGGGACTTGGACCCGCCCCCAGCTACAGTGCCACAAAGGCATTCGACAACACCTACATCCAGGCATTGGAACAACTGTCCAATTCCCGGCACCTGGGCATCCACTTCACCGACATCCGTCCCGGATTTGTCGATACGGCACTCATCAGCGGCAGCCAATTCCCCATGACGATGAGTCCTGAATATGTAGCCAGGCACATCGTAAAGGCCATCTGCCACCGCAGGCATGTAACGGTAATCGACTGGCGGTGGAGGATTCTTGTAGCATTGTAGCACCTTGTTCCCAATTGTATATGGAGACACCTGACACTGATTTCATTACCCGAATCAGACGAGAAGAGCGTCTAAAAGACAACTATACAAGTGTATTTAATCATTTGATTATCATCACTTTACTTCCCAAATATCATTAGTTTCCAAGAGCTCCATAAAATTATGGTAGCTCCTTTTTTGTTTTACCTCCTCTATCTGTGCATTGACAGCCTCATCGTAAGTAGGAGCCTCAACATCTCGGATTACTCCCAGCGCAACAGGAAATCCGTGCTCATTGTCCATCATAGCCAGCTTCATCTGCAGTGTATTGTCCTCGCAGTGAGCATCATGCACAAGGATATCGTCAATGGTAACGCCATTCTCGCCAATCCTCACCACCTTCAGTCCGAAGCCCTGCTGAACAAGTCCGAACTCATTATTCTCACCAAAGACCAGAGGCTTGCCATGCTCCACGTAGATGGCGTTTTTCTTTCTTCCCTCACTGGTGTAGACAGGCGAATATGCCCCATTGTTGAATATCATGCAGTTCTGCAGGACCTCCACCACCGACGTTCCCTTATGGTAGTATGCCGCCTTCAGTACGTCAACGGTATGCTTGGAATCACTTGCCACAGCCCTGGCGAAGAAACGTCCCCGTGCTCCGAAGCAGAGTTCTGCAGGCCGGAACGGGTCCTCGACAGTACCATAAGGACTCGACTTCGACACGAATCCTCTCGGCGATGTCGGTGAGTACTGTCCCTTGGTCAGTCCGTATATCCGGTTGTTGAGCAATATCATATTGATGTCTACATTTCTCCTGTTGGCATGTATGAAGTGATTGCCTCCTATGGCAAGTCCGTCGCCGTCGCCGCTTATCTGCCAGACGGCAAGTTTCGGGTTCACGACCTTCGCTCCGGTAGCTATTGCCGCCGCACGTCCATGAATAGTCTGCATAGCGTAGGTGCTCATATAGTACGGCAGACGGCTTGAACAGCCAATACCCGATATGACGGCTGTCTCATAAGGCGGCACACCTATCTCCGCCATTGCCTTTTGTAAGGAAGCGAGGAAGGAATGGTCTCCGCAGCCCGGACACCAGCGTGGCTGTCCTTTCTTGAATGTTGCCGCGCTCATGCTTGCTTGCCCGGTGGGGGTTCCTCCTTGTCGGTCGGAGGAAAGGGAGCTTTTGGTGGGGTTCTGGGTGTTGTTATAGTTGTTTTCCATTTTTTCTCTTTTTGATAGTTTTTTATAGGTTGGGATAGGGGCTATAGGAACTATAGGGACTATAGAGACTATAGGGACTATAGGGACTATAGAGACTATAGGGACTATAGTTACTATAGTTACTATAGCTACTATAGCTACTATAGCTACTATAGCTACTAAAGCTACTATAGCCTATGCCCGAAGGATGTCCTTGAGGTATCTCGTCAGTTCCTCGACCTTGAACGGCTGGCCCTTCACCTCGTTGTACTGCAAAGGACAGAAGCCGTCGACCTTAGAACGCAGGTAAGCAGCAAACTGGCCCAAGTTCTGCTCACAGACGACAACCTTCTTGTAGTGGCGAAGCACCTCGGCAGTGTTCTTTGGCAGAGGATTGATAAACTCGAAATGAGCCAGCGCCACACGGTAGTCGTCGGCCCTGAGGACCTGCATGGCTGTATATAAATGTCCGAAAGTGCCTCCCCAGCCCACTATCAGCAAGTCGGCATCATCGGCATCGCCCATGACCTGCACGTTTGGCACCTCTATTCTCTCCACCTTCTCGCGCCTAAGATGCACCATCCGGTTGTGGTTCTCCGGGTCGTTGGATATTTCGCCTGTCGTCCCGTCCTTCTCCAGTCCGCCAATAATATGCTCAAAGCCCGGCGTGCCCGGTATGGCCCAATAGCGCGCTCCGTTCTCTGGATCACGCTTGTAGGGCGAGTAGTGTCCAGCCATCTCCTTCGGTGCATAATGCGGATGTATCTTTCCAAGCTGTCCCTCCGCCGGCAGCCGCCATGCGGCAGAGCCGTTGGCAATGAACGCATCGCTAAGCAGCACCACCGGCGTGACATGCTCCACGGCAATCTTACAAGCCCAGAAAGCCGCATTGAAGCAGTCGGCAGGGCTTTTCGGGGCTATCACCGGCATAGGACTCTCGCCGTTCCTGCCATAGAGGACTTGCAGGAGGTCGGTCTGTTCCGCTTTTGTCGGCAGACCTGTCGAGGGGCCTCCCCGCTGTACGTCAATAACGACCAGGGGCAGCTCGTCCATAACGGCAAGGTTCATGGCCTCCGACTTAAGGCTGATGCCAGGTCCTGATGTCGAAGTAACGCCCAGGGCTCCCGCAAAGCTTGCGCCTATCGCCGAGGCGCAAGCCGCCAGTTCGTCCTCAGCCTGGACGGTTATGACTCCGAGCGACTTATGCTTTGCAAGCTCATGCAGTATGTCAGTAGCCGGAGTTATCGGGTAAGAGCCGAGATAGAGGCGCAGTCCGGCAGCCTCAGCCCCGGCTATAAGCCCGTAGGCGGTGGCCTTATTGCCAGTAACGTCCATATACCTTCCCGGATGCTTCTTGTGAGTCTCTATGCGATAAGTGGCAGGAACAGACGCTTGTGTATGCTCACAATAGTGCCATCCCGCCTCAAGGACTGCAATGTTTGCCTCAGCCACCATCGGCTTCCTGGCGAACTTCTTCCTCAGGAAGTCGCGTCCTACTTCAAGTTTGCGGTTGAAGAGCCAGCAGACGATGCCCAGAGCGAACATGTTCCTACTCTTGAGCTTCGCCTTGTTGTCGAGCTCCGTGTCCTTCAGGGCCTCCTTCACCATCTGCGTTATTGGGCAAGCAACGACACGGTCGGCATCAATTCCCAACTCATCGAGATAGTCTCCGGTCTTGAACTGTGCCTTCTTCAGGTCAGCATCGCCGAAGCTGTCGGTATCAATGATTATTGTCGCGGTCTTCTTGGCGTTCTTTATCTGCGTCTTAAGTGCCGCGGCATTCATAGCCACAAGCACATCACACTTGTCGCCGGGCGTCAGCACCTCGTCAACATCATCCCCGATGTGCACCTGATAGCCGCTGACACCTGTCAGGGACCCTTGCGGAGCACGTATGTCAGCCGGATAGTCAGGGAATGTGGATATGCCATTCCCCTCTGTTGCCGATATTGTTGAAAAGATGTTTCCGGCAAGCTGCATGCCATCACCCGAGTCGCCAGAGAAGCGGACGACGACTTCCTTCAGTTCCTTTACTGCTATTCCTTCTGCCATAAAAGTTTATATCATAATGGTTCTACAAACTTGAGATATTGGTCAGTAAGTAGTGATTTAAGGTTCGAACCTGAGTCCGTGCAGTTTCTGTAAGCTTAAATTCTTTCTGTGCCACACTCAAATCCTTATTTATCGCAAAAGTAGGCATTATTTTCCAATTATCAAATTTTTACATGCCTATTTCTCAATAAAAATTCACACTCCTGTTACCAAAAAGGGGGTGTATCATAATGTTGCCCTTGATTGAATGGGTTTGAAGCTGCATTCTTGCGGGGTCGAAGCTATGTTTTTGTGGGCTAGAAGCTATGTTCTTTTGGGGTCGAAGCTATGTTCCCAATGTTGTAACGTTATAGAAAAAGATCGTTCGCTACGCAGGGAATTATCAAAATCTACGCAGCGAACAATCATTTGTAAGGCAGTAAAAACAAGCGTTGAAAGTCGGCCTAATCCTGATTTCACGCCTATCAGTGCAAAATGAAAGGGGATGCACCATAAAACTTAATTATGACACACCCCCATATATAACATGTTCCGGCATCCATGCTCCGCCCCATCAGTACTTGAACGAGCTGCCGCCGAGGAACTCCCGCAGCAGACTCGTAGGAGGCAGTGATCGTGCTGGCATCGGGTGTATATAGCTCAGGAACTTACGCAGCCTGTATGCCTCGGAATATTCATCGCAGTTCTCCGGAACGAGTTCCAGCACCGGCTCAGCCTGCTGCTTTATGACAGCGAGTTCGAAGAGCATAGCCGTATTGAACATCACGTCGGCATTCTCCTGATAAGGGAATATCCACTTGTTCTCCCCTTTGCGCACGCTGGGCCAGCGGTGGATGGTGTCGCGGGCACTGGCTCCGCGGTACTTGTAATCACGGATAATGCGGCGCAGAAGCCTGTTGTCGGTAGTAGGGATGTAGTTATGGTCGTCGAGCAGGATTGTCGTCAGCGCAGAGATGTATACCTTGAACTTCTTTTCATCAGGAATCTGAGCCGTCAGCTCAGGGTTCAGCGCGTGGATTCCCTCCATAACCAGTATCTGGTCATCGGCAAGCCGAAGTTTCTTCCCACTTTTCTTTGACGTACCGCTCTGGAAGTCGTATCTGGGGAGTTCTATCTCCTCGCCGCGGAACAGAGCCTGGAGCTGTTCGTTGATAAGCGGAAGGTTCAGCGCGTAGATGCTCTCGTAGTCGTACTCTCCATTCTCGTCTCTCGGTGTCTTTTGTCTGTCCACGAAATAATCGTCGAGTGATATCTGCACGGGGCGTATGCCGTTGGCAAGCAACTGTATGGAAAGGCGCTTGCAGAACGTGGTCTTTCCCGATGATGACGGACCGGCTATAAGCACCACCCGTGTGCCCTTGCGATTGGCAACGGTATCGGCAATCTGCGATATCTTCTTTTCCTGCAATGCTTCCGAGACATTTATCATGTCGGTAGCCATACCCTTTTCAACGGCTTCATTGAAGTCGCCGACGGTCTGTATGCCCATTATCTTCTGCCAGCGGTGGTGCTCCTTGAATATATCGAACATCTTGTCCTGCCGGATGAGCTCACCCAGTTTCGAAGGGTCCTTCTTGTCGGGTATGCGGAGAAGAATTCCGTCATAGTATTTCTCTACTCCAAAGAGGTACAGGTACTTGGTGTTGGTGAGCAGCGAGCCGTAGTAGTAGTCTACGTAGTCGTCTATCTTATAATAGGTAGTGTAAAGTTTCCCGGCACTCTTCAGAAGCTTTACCTTTGCCAGGTCGCCTTTTTCCTCGAACATCCTTATCGCATCCTCTGTCGGGACGACATATCTGCGTATAGGCATCTTGGCATCGACGATTTCCTGCATTCGCGTCCTGATTTTGTCAACGTCCTCCAGGCCTACCGGATGTCCCAGCTCCAGATTACAATAGTACCCGTTGGAGACAGGAATATCGATAACCACGCTCGACTTCGGATACAGGTCGTGGACAGCCTTGCACAATACAAAGAACAGCGAGCGTGTGTAGTTGCGCAGTCCGCTCGACGAGTACAAGTCGACGTACTCCAGGTCCTTATTGTTATATAATCTATAATGTAGTCCCTCAACAACATTATTCACCTTGCAGCTCACCGGTCCATACTCCATTTTCAGTCCTGTGAGAGAAAAAATTTCAGAAAGTGTGCTTCCGATTGGGACGTTTATATTTTTTTTATTATTTTTGCAACGTATTTGTATTAACTGTTTCATTTGTGTTACATTATGTTTTACAAACTAGATTATTCACCATTGCCTCCTGCCTTCTGAATAAGGCGGGCATAATAGTTTTGCACAAAGATACAACAAATCCATAAACCGCACAAAGAAAAAATAATAAGATTTTGTGCAAAAATCCTTATACAAGCATAACATAAGAAAAAAATCAATATGGCAGTTTACTTCGTAATCATCGTAGGAGCCCTTGCGCTGCTCATCTACGGCATGAAAGTCATGAGTGAGGCGCTACAGAAGATGGCAGGCTCTCAACTACGCCACGTTCTCAGCAAGATGACGACCAACCGCATCTCTGGAGTTCTGACTGGAATGTTCACCACTGTTGCCGTACAGTCGTCGACAGCCACCACCGTTATGACCGTGTCGTTCGTCAACGCCGGTCTGCTGACCCTAGTGCAGGCTATATCCGTCATTATGGGAGCCAACATCGGAACGACTCTTACGGCATGGATAATGTCCGCCGGCTTCTCGTTCAACATCACCACCCTTGTATGGCCGGCTTTCCTCATTGGACTGTTGCTAATCTACTCAAAGAAGCACCGCTACATAGGCGACTTCATCTTCGGCGTGGCTTTCATGTTCTTTGCACTGGGAACACTGAACCAGACCGGCAAGGACATGGACCTGGCCCACAACCAGGCACTGGCGCAATTCTTCGGAAGCTTCGACGCCAACAGCTACAGCACTATTCTCCTGTTCCTGGTTATCGGAACCGTGCTCACCTGCATCATTCAGAGCTCTGCCGCGCTGATGGCTATCACGATGGTACTCTGTTCCAGCGGTATTCTCTCCATCTATCCGGGCATCGCTCTCGTCATGGGTGAGAACATCGGAACAACCCTCACCGCCAACCTCGCCGCACTTACTGGCAACACAGAGGCAAGACGGGCAGCATTCGGACATTTCTTCTTCAATGTCTTCGGCGTCTGCTGGGTACTGATACTGTTCTATCCGTTTGTTGATTTCGTATGCTCGCTGGTAGGGCTGGACCCACACTCGGCAAAGCAGAGCGCCGTAAGGCTGAGTTTCGCACTGGCTGCCTTCCACACATGCTTCAACGTCACCAATACGGTAATCCTGCTGCCATTCGTAAAGCAGATAGCAAAAGTCTGCTGTCTGGTTTGGAAGCCAAGAGCGAACAAGGATGAGGATGACTTCCGACTGCGCTTCATACAGGCTGGCATCATGAAGACACCGGAGCTCTCCGTGCTGGAGGCACAGAAGGAAATCCACTCCTTTGCCACGCGCATACAGAGGATGTTCCACATGGTGGAAGAGTTGCTGGACGAGAAGGACACCGACAAGTTCACAAAACTATTCTCAAGGATAGAGAAGTATGAGGGCATATCCGACAATATGGAGATTGAGATTGCCAAGTATCTGGACCAGGTCAGCGACGCCCACCTCTCTGACGACACCAAGGACAAGGTCCGGGCAATGCTCAGAGAGATAAGCGAGATAGAAAGTATTGGCGATGCCAATTTCAATATGGCACGCACCATCAACCGGAGGAAGAAAGGCAAGGAAGACTTCTCGCCAGAACAGTACAAGCACATACATGAGATGATGCAGCTCACCGACGACGCACTGTCACAGATGAACCTCATACTCGTAGGGCACAAGCAGGACAACGATGTCAACAAGAGCTTCAACATAGAGAACGAAATAAACAACTACCGTTCCCAGCTCAAGAGCCAGAACATCAACGATATCAACGACCATAAGTACACCTACGCTATCGGAACGATGTACATGGACCTCATCCAGGAATGCGAAAAACTCGGCGACTATGTTGTCAATGTCGTAGAGGCGCGCATGGGCGAGAGACAGAAAGAAGCATAAGCGAATAAGAAACATAAACAAAAGGCCTGACCCTCGCACTGCCGGCACATTGTGGCAGCAGTGCGA